>Ga0256829_1002761_pt1 | contig 12725 bp, 13 predicted proteins | sample 131447metaG_FD_185979 | JGI IMG/M metagenome (GOLD analysis project Ga0256829, IMG submission 185979) | Hydrothermal vent microbial communities from Lau Basin, Pacific Ocean - 131-447 | ecosystem: Environmental > Aquatic > Marine > Hydrothermal vents | place: Pacific Ocean: Lau Basin | collected... | reverse complement strand
AGCGCGGACAATGCGAGCACGGATAGCATCAACATCTTGTGCCCGATCATCAGCGCAACCGGACGATCCGATGATATGAATATCATCAACTGTTTTTTCACGCTATATCATTTCTCCGTGTCAATGATTGATCATTTCATTTGATGACTTCGTAAGAAATATCAAAGTGCCCATGGACGGGCGTTTTACGACGTCACTTATTTCGCATGCCAATCATTGGGCGCATGCCTATTATTGGAAGAAAGGCGCAGGTCACCGTGACAGGCATTACTGTTTTCACTTCCACTGCTGCATTGACGGACACGTTCAGCCTTCTACTCTTGCGCCATGCCAGAACACCCTGAAAAAAGCCCGCAGGCAATTTCCATTCGCCGCCATTGCATGCAAAATATACTACATGCAGTTCTCATCAACGAGCACGATGGTTGCAGCGGTCTGCTCGCGAATGCCGGCAATGTCGTGGAAACACAGCTCAATGTCACGAAAAATATGCTTTTCGGCGAACATGACATCATTGATTTCATCAAACAGCAGCAGGTGGAACTGGCTGATCGGAAGCTCGGCATCTGTGGCATCTATCACAGCACTTATGTCAACCAGGCATGTATCAGTCTACTTTCAAAGCTGTATCGGTCTGCGCTGGGACGCCGTCCCGAGTGTTATCTATTGCTTGATCCGAAGCACCCGGGGCGCATCGATGCGTTGCTGTACCATGACTCAGCATGCATGCGGGGCATTGTTCTGAATATGGTGGAAGACGCGGCTGGATAAGGCAGTATATGGAGTTCTGTACCCTGTGACGCTGAAAGGCTAAGCTTTCGGCCATGCGCATTTGTCATATAGGGTTGAATCATAAAACCGCGCCGGTTGAACTGCGCGAACGTTTAGCCGTGCCGGAAAGTGAAATTGCCGATATACTGCACCACTGTGTTGCTGACCCGTCTATTCGCGAGGCAGCGTTGCTATCCACCTGTAATCGTGTGGAAATAACTGTGGTCACTCACGATCCAGATGCAGCCATTGCCATGGTGCATGAATGGTTCGCACACAAGGCAGGCATGGAGCGGGAGTCGGTCAGCGCACACCTGTATTATCATACAGCCGAAGCGGCTGTGCGCCATCTGTTTTCCGTTGCCTCGGGGCTTGATTCACTGGTCCTGGGCGAGCCGCAAATACTCGGTCAGGTCAAATTATCTTATGAACATGCGCTGGCGGCAGGCACGGCCGGGCATGTATTGCACCGTCTGTATCAATCCGCCTTCTCCGCAGCTAAACGCGCTCGCAGCGAAACGAATATTGGTCGGCAGTCGGTGAATATATCATCGTGCGCAGTTGAACTGGCTCGCCATATCTTCGGTGATCTGGCCGGTAAGACGGTACTATTGATGGGTGCGGGAGAAATGGCTGAACTGGCTGCTCGCCACCTCAGGAGTAATGGCTGCTCCGACATTCTTGTCGCCAATCGCACTCTCAAGCGCGCCGAAAGTCTGGCCGCCGAATTTAAAGGGCATGCGCTGACCATGGAACAATTACCCGACTATCTGGATGCCGCGGATATTGTGCTCTCCAGCACCGGCGCCTCCATCTTTGTGCTGCTGCCCAATATCGTTGAAGCCGCCATGAAGAAGCGCCACAATCGACCGATGTTTCTGGTTGATATTGCTGTACCGCGTGATATCGACCCGCGCGTTGCCGATATTGATGACGTATATCTGTATGATATCGATGATCTGCAACAGGTTGTGCAGGGCAATGTCGAGCACCGTCAAGAGGAAGCGGAACTGGCACGCAAGATTCTTGATGAGGAAGAGACCGCTTTTCTATCCTGGCTGAAATCATTGGAATCCGTGCCCCTGATTCGATCCATTCAACTGCAGATGGAGCAGCATCGAAAGGAGGAAGTGGAGAAAGCTTTGCGCTACATGAAGGATTTTGAACCGGTCCAGTTGGAAGCTGTCGAGAGATTTAGCAAAGCGCTGATGAAACGCTATATGCATCCAACACTGAGAACACTGAAAACTTTGCCGGATGACATCGAAGGTGACCTACTGATGGGTGCAGCCACCCTGCTGTTCAATCTGGATACGCCGCAACCCCGCCATCTGCATGCTATTCATGCAGCAAAGGGGAAGAATGAACACACGTCTGGATAACATTCTACGCCGCCGGGAAGAAATCGCTGTGCTGCTTGCCGACCCCGACATCACCTCAGATAATAAACATTATACAGCTTTATCCCGTGAATTTTCCGAAATCGAGCCTATAGCCGTAGAAGCGCGGCATTATCTCGGTCTGCAGCAACTACTGGCCGACAACATGGAGCTGATCGATGAACCAGATTGCGATGCGGAACTAAAGGGCATTGTGGAAGCGGAAGCGCACGACCTCAAACGGGCCATCAGCGATAGCGATGCGCGTCTGTCTATGCTGCTGCTGCCAAAAGACCCGAACGATAATCGCGATATTATATTGGAAATACGCGCCGGCACAGGCGGCGATGAGGCAGCGCTGTTCGCCGCTGACCTGTTCCGCATGTATAGTCGCTACGCTGAAACACAGGGCTATAAAGTAGATGTTCTGTCCGCTAACGATACCGGCATTGGTGGCTATAAAGAAATCATTGCGCAGATTAGCGGTAACGGCGTTTTTTCCCGATTCAAGTTCGAGTCGGGCGCGCACCGCGTACAACGCGTGCCGGAAACAGAATCCAGCGGTCGCATTCATACATCGGCCTGTACTGTGGCCATTCTCCCTGTCGCCGAGGAAGTGGACATTCATATCTGCAGCGAGGATTTGCGCATTGATGTGTACCGTGCTTCAGGCGCCGGCGGTCAGCACGTCAATAAAACCGAGTCGGCCGTACGCATCACGCATTTGCCCAGCGGTCTTGTTGTTACTTGTCAGGATCAGGCCAGCCAGCATAAAAACAAGGCCCAGGCCATGAAAGTATTGCAGGCCAGACTATTTGATAAGGAGCAGTCTGAAGTGGATGCCGAGCGATCGGAAGTGCGCAAGGGCATGGTTGGCTCTGGAGATCGTTCCGAACGCATCCGTACCTACAATTTTCCACAGGGTCGGGTGACCGATCATCGTATCGGCCTGACCCTGTACAAACTTGAACAGATTATGGGTGGCGACATGGGTGAGTTACTTGATGCCTTGTTGACCTACCATCAGGCCGAACTGCTCGCAGCTCAACGCGATTAAAACGATGGGTGTTGGCGCACTGTTGCGGGAAACTGCAAATAAGCTGAAGCAGGCGGGATGCGACAGCCCTTATCTGGATGCCGAACTGCTACTGATGCATGCGTGGCAATGCAGCCGTATCGATCTGATTATCCGCGCGCATCATGTACTGCCCGTAGATGTTCGTCAGAGTTTTGAGGCTTTGCTGCGACGTCGGATGAAACGTGAACCGCTGGCCTATATTATTGGTGTAAAGGAGTTCTGGTCGCGTCCGTTCCGGGTTAGCCCGGATGTGTTGATCCCGCGCCCGGAAACGGAACACCTGATCGAAGCTGTCCTAGCCCGTTTTCCGGATCGTAACGGTCACTATCAATTCTGTGATATCGGCGCAGGATCCGGCTGTATCGCCATCACCCTGGCAGCTGAATATCCTCAATCCTCTATTGTTGCTATAGACATATCCATGCAAGCCCTGCAACTGGCGCAGGTCAATGCAGTATCGCTTGATGTTTCGACGCGTATAGCATGGTGCCAGGGCGATATGCTGCAGGCGCTGTTGGCGAAGGATGGTCTGTTTGATGTCGTGATTTCCAACCCGCCCTATGTTACCGCCGTTGAAATGGCCAATCTGGAACCGGAGCTGTGGCTGGAGCCGCGTCATGCGCTGACTGATGAAGCCGACGGCCTGCAGTTTCTGGCCACCATTCTGAATGAAGCGCCGAAACATCTGGCACAGAACGGTTATATCATTGTGGAAACCGGTGCCTGCGGCTTGCCTACCACACCACCTTCACTGAGGATAGACGAAGAAATATGCGACCTTGCCGGGCTGCTGCGCGGTGGCGTTTACCGGGATGTTGCATCCCGTTGATGGTATCATTGCATGGCAATAACTGCACTTCATTCGGACGATCAGGTTCATGCCGGAGTAGTCGGTTTATCAATCGATTGAGCACAGGAGCAGGCACAGGGTGATGGAAGCAGCATGGGCACAGCTGATAGAATTGTTGGATGCATGGGGGCTTTGGATTGTCATTGGTTCAGTCGCCCTGTACGTCATCAGTCTTGTATCGACTCCGTATATCATTACTCGTATCCCGGCTGATTACTTTATCCATGATGGTCGTTACGGGCCAGGTAAAAGCCTGGGCTACACGGTAACTGGAATGATTGTCGCAGGATCGAAAAATATATTGGGAGCAATCCTGCTGTTGGCTGGATTTGTCATGCTTTTTACGCCGGGCCCGGGAATGGCTACCATTCTTTTTGGTCTGATGATGATGAACTTTCCTGGAAAATATCGTCTGGAATACTGGATTATCAGTCGTCCGTTCATTCTTCATCAGGTGAATGCGATGCGCGAAAAGCGAGGCCAGCCGCCATTGAAACAGGCAGCAAAACCAAGATAACGTAGCAATGGAGAATGAATGAAGCTACCATGCTTCATTATAATTTTGAACTATGGCAAGAAAACGGGTCGGGTTTAATCGTCGCCGCGATCGGGGTGATTGTTATCCTGATGGCCACGGTTGTGCCGCTGGCGATAGACGGGCGGCTGTATATGCTGCCGATAGCGAACGGGCGCATGATAGTGCCTCATAAACTCCATATTACGCCGGGCTGGATAATATTGAGGATCGAACCTGAGCGCCTGGTTGAAATGTATGCGAGCGCCGCTGCTGTCACCCCACAGCATCAGGGCCACGCCCAGATCATTTTGCGCAGCCGGATTGTTGGGACAAAACCTGATGCCCTGACGCATCAGGCTGATGCGATGGTTTAGCTGACGCGCATGTCTGGCTCGCTTAAAAAAGATATCACCCCTGCCGCAGGCCCTGCGGTGATAGCGGGGTGCAGATGCATAGACACGGCCATCACGTCCATCATGTCCATCGGACAAAATCGCACCAGCCAAACCACCCAGTACACCGCCGATGATGGCTCCTCCGACAAACTGGTCGCTCTGGGAGCCGATGATGGCACCCGCCGTTGCTCCAATAGCTGCACCCTGTGTCGTTTTCTGAGTTTGATAAGGAGTGACGCAACCGGCAAGCAGGCCAATGGTCAATATGGATAGATAACGTTTCATAAGCGTCTCCTCGACACGGGACAAACTACTATGTGATGTAAGCGAGACAAGCGCTCTGCACACACCAGAGGGGTAGTTATACCACGCTTGTGTTGCGACGGGATATCCCATGACGCGATATCTTCACAGAGGCTTGTCTTGTGGCAAAGTAGAATTAGTGTCAGATATTCTGGACTGAATTGCTCGCCCAGGCTGATATTGACGTCGATATGTTTCCACGCAAGGCCTGTCTCCTCAAGCATGATCATAACTTTCTGGCCATTCGGCGTCGGACTTGGGTGAAGTTCAATCATTGGCATTGTCTGAATTGAAGTTCATCATCACTGAGCCTGAATCAGTTCAATGGTATTGCCATCCGGGTCGCGACAGAACAGGGCAGCGCGGCTGGATTTGCTCATCGTGCATGTAATATCCGCTGCTTTGAGGCGTGCATGGATGGCATCGAAATCATCAACCTGCATGGCGACATGATTGTCGCGCCCGCCGTGGGCGGGTTTGTCGCATTCGGCTTGCGCAACCATATCGGCAATCAGCGCAACAGTGCAGGCATAATCACCGACTGATGTCGGTCGGCGAAAACGCAGACGTTCTTCGCCCTGGTCGTCCAGCGCTATCAGTTTCGTTTTTGTGCCGCCCGGATTAATACCGATTCGCATAGCTGTAATCCTTCATCACGAAGCTCATGAAGTACACGATTCGCAAGCACATGAAAACCTCTTTACGAAATTTTGCGCCCTTTGCGGTAAAAGTGACTATCATCGCCGGCATTGTCGGAAGTGAGGCTTGCTGCAACAATGCGCCCACTATGATGACAACAACTGCAGAGATACTCGATGGCAAAGCGTTGGCAAATCGCCTGCGTGAAGAGCTACGCAAGGAAGCGGCCGAGCTGATACAAAAACACGGGCGCGCTCCAGGGCTGGCTGTGATTCTGGTGGGCGATGATCCGGCTTCGCATGTGTATGTGCGCAACAAGAAAAGCGGTTGTGAGAAGATGGGGTTTTCCTCCTTCTCCTTTGAGCTGCCGGCAAACACCAGTCAGCAGCATCTGCTCGGCCTGATCACCGAGCTGAATCAGGACCCGAAAGTAGACGGCATTCTGGTACAGCTGCCGGTGCCAGCTCACATCAATTCAGAAACGATTCTCGAAGCGATTGATCCGGGCAAGGATGTGGATGGTTTTCACCCGTATAATATTGGTCGTTTGATTGCCCGTAAGCCGGCTCTGCGCTCATGTACCCCATACGGTTGCATGAAGCTGCTGGAAGAGACAGGCCTTGACTTGCATGGTATGGAGAGTGTGATTGTCGGTGCATCCAATATCGTAGGCAGGCCAATGGCGATGGAGCTCTTATTGGCCGGGGCTACGGTTACGGTCTGTCACCGCTTTACCAGAAATTTGCAAGCGCATATAGAACGTGCCGATATTGTGGTTGCCGCAGCCGGCAAGCAGGGGCTGATTCAGGGTGAATGGATCAAGCCCGGTGCAATCGTTATTGATGTAGGCATTCACCGGCGTGCGAACGGCACGCTGACGGGAGACGTGGCGTTCGATTCGGCCAGTAAACGGGCTGGCTGGATTACGCCGGTGCCTGGCGGGGTCGGTCCGATGACCATTACCATGTTGCTGGCCAATACGGTGCAAGCATTTAAGACACATGTGGGAGATTAGAATGAGCGACCTGGCCAGAACCCCGTTATTTGATGAACACGTTGCGTTGGGTGGAAAAATAGTGCCGTTTGCCGGTTTTGAGATGCCGGTGCAATACAAGAACGGTGCGCTGAAAGAATATACCTTTGTGCGTGAAGGCGGGGCGGGTATCTTCGATATCACCCATATGGGGCAGGCGCGTGTCAGCGGCCCCGATGCGCTGGCATTCCTGCAATATCTGAGCACCAATGATGTAAGCAAACTGACAGCGGGACAGGTGCAGTACTCCGCCCTGTTGGATGACGCAGGCACCTTTATTGATGATATCACCACCTATAAAATTAGCAATACGGAATATTATCTCTGCATCAATGCGGCGAACCGGCACAAGGATGTGGCCCATTTACAGGCGCAGACAACAGCTTTTGATGTGAGTCTGGTGGATGAATCGGACGACACCACGCTGCTGGCCTTGCAGGGTATGGCGGCACAGGCTGCATTGCAGCCGCTGATCGATATAGATCTGGAAACGATAGGCTATTACAAGTTTGCTCAGGTGAAAGTAAACGGTATCGACGGCATCGTTTCGCGCACGGGTTATACAGGTGAAGACGGTTTCGAAATGTATATTCCGAACAGCATCGCGGTAGCTGTCTGGAAAGAACTGCTGGAAAATGGCGCCGAGCCGATTGGCCTGGCAGCCCGTGATATGTTGCGTACCGAAATGGGTTACGCGCTTTACGGTCATGAGATTTCAGATGCGGTGACCCCGGTGGAAGCGAAGCTGATGTGGATTACTAAATTCGATAAGGGTGATTTCATCGGTAAGGCGGCAGTGGCAGCGCGCCAGGTAGAAGGAGCACGGCAGCGCCTGATCGCGGTAAAATTGACTGGACGCGGCATCCCGCGCGAGCACTATAAAGTGTTTGCCGATGGCGTGGAAAGTGGTGAAGTGACTTCCGGCATGTATAGCCCGATGGCCGGCGGTGTTGCATTGGCCTATGTGAAACCGGAACATGCGGATACTGGCGAGTTGGCGGTTGAGATTCGCGGTAAACGGGTTGCCGCCGAACGCAGCACGCTCCCCTTCGTACGTAGCAACGTGAGAAGGTAGCCTTCACGCCGCGGGCACTAAAGGTACATAGGAAAGGTAACGAACGCAAAAGGCGTGGAGTGTCGCAAGAAAAATATTTTTTCTGCGTCCCCTGCGGTGAAAAATGGGAGATAGAGAGATGACAATTCCTGCTGATTTGAAATACACCAAAGAACATGAATGGGTGCGCATCGAGGGCGATACCGCCACCTTCGGCATTAGCGATCATGCTCAGGAAGCGCTTGGCGATATCGTGTTTGTCGAACTGCCGGAAATCGGTCGTACGGTTGATGCCGGTGAAGCCTATGCCGTGGTTGAATCGGTGAAGGCTGTTTCCGATGTCTATGCGCCGGTCGCTGGTGAGATTATTGAAGTGAATAACGCGCTGGAAGGTGAGTCTGAGCTGGTGAATACCGATCCTTATGGCGCCGGCTGGATAGCTAAAGTGAAGATCGGTGAGGGTAGCGCGGAATTGCTCAGCGACCACGAATACAATACCTTCCTCGAAGAGTAACCCATGCGATTTTTGCCTCATACTGGCAGTGACAGACAGGCCATGCTGGATAGCATCGGCGTATCCGGCATGCACGATTTGTTTGCCGATATACCATCCGAATTTCATGTCGAAAAAGGCTCACTTAAGCTGGCCGATGCGTTGTCGGAAGCGGGCATTGTACGCAAATTCACCAGAGCGGCGGAAAAAAATCATAATGCGAGCAATAGCCGTTACTTTCTCGGCGGCGGTACGTATCATCATTTTGTGCCGGCGGCTGTTGATTATGTTATTTCACGCGGCGAATTTCTCACTGCCTATACGCCCTACCAGCCCGAAATATCGCAGGGGACACTACAGGCGCTGTTTGAATTTCAGACTATGATTGCGCGTTTAACCGGTATGGATGTGTCCAATGCCTCCATGTATGAAGCGGCTACGGCCACGGCTGAAGCAGCCCTGATGGCACGACGCGTGACGCGCAAATCCCGCGTGCTGATGGCAGGTTCGGTGAACCCGCGTTACCGGGCTGTTACCGCCAACTATCTATCGCGCCTTGATGGCGAATATGCGGAAGTTGATATGGGGGCTTTCGGCACGGATCTCGACAAGGTGATTGCGGCCATGGATGAGCAGACTGCCTGTGTGATTGTGCAGTATCCGGATTTCTACGGCTCGGTGTATGATCTGGCACCACTACATGCAGCTTGTGATGCGAACCGCTGCCTGATGGTTGTCGCATTTTCCGATATATCCGCTTTTGCCCTGATCGAATCGCCGGGCGCCATGGGTGCCGATATCGCTGTCGGTTCCGGTCAGTCGCTCGGCATTCCGATGGGATTTGGTGGTCCGCATCTGGGCCTGTTTACCTGTAAACAAAAATATGTGCGTCAGATGCCGGGCCGTGTATGTGGTATGACCAGCGATGCGAATGGCAAACGCGGTTTTGTGCTGACCCTGTCCACGCGCGAGCAGCATATCCGCCGCGAGAAAGCGACCAGTAATATCTGTTCCAATCAGGGCCTGATGTGTACCGCTGCCGCGACGTATATGACCCTGATGGGAGATGCGGGGCTGGCTACTGTGGCGCGCCACTCGGCCGCCGCCTTGCAGTCGCTGGTGTCGCAACTGCCAGCTCACGTGTCTGCCGCCGCTGGTGCGCATTACAATGAAACAGTGCTGAGTTTTGCCGGTTATGCTGCGCGCGAGCGTTTTCTGCTGGCAACCAGAAATCATGATATGTTTGCCGGCATCCCGCTGGAGCAGATTGAAGCGGGTGTGGATACGAGACATTTGCTGGTTGCTACGACTGAAATGATCGAGGAAGCTGATATCACCGATTTTCTGGCTGCACTGGAGGTGAGCTTGTGAGCCAGGATACTACGTTCAAATACTCTGCCACAGTCGGTATTCAACATGAAGAGGCGCTACTTTTCGAACGTGTACATGAGGCGCCGTCTTCGATTCATCTGCCCGGTATTGATGGTGATATTTCCGCCGAGCTGAGTCTCTTCTCACGTCAGCAGGCAGCCGGGATTCCGGGCCTGTCTGAGCCTGAGACTGTGCGCCATTTTGTGCGCATGTCACAGTGGAATCACGGCATCGAAACCGGCTTTTATCCGCTGGGATCCTGTACGATGAAATACAACCCGCGTGTTAACGAACTGCTGGTTCGGCTGCCGGGTTTGGCGCATATCCACCCGGATCAGCCGGAGCATACAGTGCAGGGTGCGCTGGAGCTGTTGTATGAGTTGCAAGGCTGGTTGGGTGAGATTTCGGGCCTGCCGTATGTCACACTGCAGCCTGCTGCCGGTGCGCATGGCGAATTGACTGGCTTGATGATGATTCGGGCCGCACTGGATGCGCGCGGTGATGCACACAGACGCAAGGTGTTGGTGCCCGATTCTGCGCATGGCACCAATCCGGCTTCGGCTGCCCTGTGCGGCATGCATACTGTGGAGCTGAAGTCTGGCCCGGATGGTCGCATTGATCTGGATGAGCTGAAAGCGCATCTGGATGATGATACAGCCGCGCTGATGATGACCAATCCGAACACAGCCGGCGCATTCGAGTCTGACATCAAGGAAATATGCAGCCTGGTGCATGCAGCCGGCGCTCTGGTTTATGGCGATGGCGCCAACCTCAATGCGCTGGTTGGTGTCGCCCGTCCGGGTGATATGGGTATCGACTGCCTGCATATCAATGTACACAAAACCTTTTCAACCCCGCATGGCGGTGGTGGGCCGGGTGGCGGGCCTGTGGCTGTTAATGAGGAGCTTGCGCCATTCCTGCCGGTGCCGCGCATCGAAAAAAATGGGAATGCCTACACGCTGGCGCATGCGTGCGAAACCTCCGTAGGGCCAGTACTCGGCACAGCGGGTCAGATTGGCGTGCTATTGCGCGCTCATGCCTATATTGCTGCTTTTGGCCACGAGCATCTGCACAGGATTGCCGAAGATGCCGTGCTCAATGCCAATTATGTGCTGCATCGCCTGCAGGAACGCTATCACGTACCGTTTCCTGGCCTGTGCAAGCATGAATGTCTGTTGACCGATGAGTGGCAGGAAAAGCATGGGGCCAAAACACTGGATATTGCCAAACGCCTGATCGATCTGGGTTTCCATCCGATGACAATTTATTTCCCGCTGATTGTGCATGGTGCAATGCTGATTGAGCCGACAGAAACCGAATCACGTGAGACGCTGGATGCCTTCTGCGATGCCATGCTGGACATTGCCGATGCCTGCGAGGCGGGCGCTACCGAGATGCTGCATGAAGCGCCGGTGAAACCGTTTCGGCGCCGGCTTGATGAAACGCAGGCAGCCAGAAAACCGGTGCTAGTATGGCCGGTGGAACAGCCTTAAAAAGGGGGGAATATACTCAGCCTGTTCATTCCGCCTTGCCACAAAGCCTGGTAAATTCACTTTCGACGCGTTCCAGACAATCCTCAACAGCGACGCCGGTGAAATAGTTACCGATCAGGGCCAGCGATTTATCTGCCAGTAATGCGTCCACTGCGGCAATCAGTTGATGGTGACCCATATCCGGTGCCGGCAGGCGATTGGTTTTATAAAACACGTGTAGCAGCCTGGATTGCTCCACGCCCAGTATAGTGCAGATGTGCTGTAGCTTCTCTTCATCACCGAGCAGACCCGGCTTGAAGTGGAAGGTGATACCGCGCAAATGCGGATGCGTCACAATGTCGCGTGATACGGCTGACCAGAAGTCACCGTCGACGGCGATAATGCCAGCGACAGGTGCCAGCGGCAGCTGTTCTTTTTCTATCACGATGCCGATTGATTCAATCTCGACCTCGCCTATCCAGTTGAGCTGCTCGGCAAGGTCCGGATGTACGGTTTTGAGCAGTCGCGCAGCGGCCAGTACCGGTGTAGCGCAGGCGAGCTTGTCGGTATGCAACAGCGCGTCAGCCGTGTCGATCTGATAGCCGCTGCCTGTGTATTGGATGTTTAGAATATTCTGCTCTTTTTTCACATTCAGATGGGTTTCCAGCGCAGCAATAATACAGCCTAATCCTTCGGGGAAGGTATAACTGCGCATGACCTCTTTGTGGCGTGGTCGCTTGCGAAACAGCATCTCCGACGGCACATCGGATGCCGGTTGGCAAATGACCGCATTAAAGGCATGGCCGAACACGTCGTTGTAATTCTTTGGCCCGATGATGGCGCGATAATATTCGCTGACCGATCTGTTCTCCTTGCTCAATGAAAACAGTCGCCAGACATGGGTTAAAAGCTCGACAAAATACAAACGCGATGGAATAGAAACCAGCTTATCGTTGGCAAGCATGCGATAGTGCAGTTTTTCCCGGCTCTGCATCTGATCCATCAGGCCCAGGCTCTGCAGTAATGTCAGCAGTCGAGTATAGGAGTTGAAGCAGGTGTGCGTACCCATCTCCAACCAGAATGGGGTGGCATCGTCGGCCACCACTTGCGAATGGAAGCAGCCACCAGCGCGCCCCTCCTTCTCCAGTACCAACACATTCATGCCGGCCTGTTCGGCTTTGTATGCCATGGCCAGACCGGCAATGCCGGCCCCGATAACGATCAAATCATATCTGTTTTCCATGCGGCGACACTATGTCATGAATCCACTTTATGACAAACATCCTTACTACAGTTCGATAGCTAAAGCCCGGATGACGAAGTCATCCTGTCAACGACCGCCGCGCCAACGGCGTCGCCGAAGACATTGA
>Ga0256829_1002760_pt1 | contig 12727 bp, 14 predicted proteins | sample 131447metaG_FD_185979 | JGI IMG/M metagenome (GOLD analysis project Ga0256829, IMG submission 185979) | Hydrothermal vent microbial communities from Lau Basin, Pacific Ocean - 131-447 | ecosystem: Environmental > Aquatic > Marine > Hydrothermal vents | place: Pacific Ocean: Lau Basin | collected... | reverse complement strand
AATTGCGGTCAAAAATATTTTAAGAGAGTGTGTCATTCTGTATCCCCGGAATGATTATTGTAGATTTTTCCGTGAGCAGTGTTACAGAAATCGCTGGCGAGATCAAAGGGATATTTACTTTAAAGGGCTTTTTCGCCGGGCCGGAATGAAGGGCATTGCCAGCAGCCAGAAAAAGTTGAGATGTTTTTTGCCCTGACAGTCATCAAGACCCACGGTCATCTCTTTCTGATCAACGGACCCCACCGGCGTATATGTCCGGCCCAGATAATCCCACCAGGGGAAGACAATGCTGTAATTGCTGTCTGTGTGGATTCTCTCGGCGGCATGATGTATCCGGTGCATATCCGGGGTGACAATGATCAGCCGGATTATTCTCTCCGGCATACCCGGCAGCCTGATATTGGCATGGCTGAAGAAATTGACAAAAACAACCATCAATTCTGCAATGATAACGCTGATGACCGGCATGCCCAGAAGCAGGATAATGAGCAGGCTATTGACCGTCCCCAGTAATATTTCCAGCGGGTGAAAGCGGTAGCTCGTGGAAATATCATAATCGGGGTCGGAATGATGTATTTTGTGAAAGCTCCAGAACAGGGGGATATAATGAAACAGCCAGTGAATCACATATCGGCTGTAATCCAGAACAAGAAGGGAAAGGATTATGGCAATCCAGCCGGGCACCGCCACAAGGTTAAACAGACCCCATCCCTGCTGTTTGACGTAAATGGCAAAAGTCACAGCGACAACCGGCATCAGGAATTTCTGCAGGAAGGTTCCGAATAGTCCAAGCGATATATTGCTGGTCCAGCGGATCAGCAGGGAATGTTTGCTGTTACGGAGTGGATATATAATTTCAAGAAAAAGCATGGCGGCGAGCACCGCAAAATACACATCAGTATAGATATACTGCTGATAATTATCGACGATGCTCATCCACCATGCCCCAAAGGCATAGATTATTTCCTGATGATTCTTGAAATAATCAGGGCTACGGCAATCGCACCGGCAAACATGCCAAAAGTTCCGGGTTCAGGTAACGGAGTTGGCGGGGTCTGACCCGCAGCGGCAAGTGATGAAAGGCTCAACACAGAAATGGTGGCCAGTGATAATTTGGTTCCTATATTTTTCATTTTTTGTCCTCTTTATAATGTTTCGGGTATATAGTAACACGCAAGAATAATGCCAGTTATGGAAAATATAGTATTAACATAAGCTTATGCAAAAATACTGCATTTAGTCAGATTAAAACTGTAAAGAATCCTGACAGTTTCAGGGCTTTTTCTGCCATTTTTTACAGTTTTCGCTATCGGAGTCCTTTGCATCCACCCAATGGCTTGTCTCCGTTGTTTCTTCTTTTTTCCAGAAGGGGGCGTTGGTTTTCAGCCAGTCCATAATATATTCTGCGGCCTCAAAAGCGGCCTGCCGGTGGGGGGAAAGTGTGACGACCAGAACAATCCGCTCGCCCGGGGTGAGCGGGCCATAGCGGTGAATGACGCACCCGCCCTGCAGGGGCCAGCGCTGTTCTGCCGCTTCACAGATGGCGGCAAGCTGCTTTTCCGCCATGCCGGGAAAATGTTCCAGGGTCATTTTGTGAATTTTTTGCCCCGCGTCCTGAAAATCCCTGACCAGACCGGTAAAGGTTACAACCGCGCCGATATCAGTCCGCCCGGCACAGAGGTCACGGATCTCGGCGGCAATATCAAAATCCTGATCCTGAACGGCAATTTTCATCGGTTATCCTCCGGTCATCGGCGGGAAAAAGGCGACTTCATCGCCGTCCCGCAGGGGATGATCGGGAGCAGCATGGACCTGATTGACGGCGATGCGTATGATATTACGGTTATGAAAAGCCGCATGATAGTTTGTTCCGCGTTGCTGTAGATAATCCATCAGGCCCGCAACGTCAGTGACAGACCCTGGCAGGGCCAGATGCTCTGATGCGAGGCCGATATCTTCGCGTATCCGGGCAAAATACAGAATCTCCATAGCTATCACTCCGTCATATGGCGCAACCCGGCTCTCAGGTAATCATAGCCGGTATAAAGGGTGAGCAGGGCTGCAGCCCACAGGCAGACATTGCCGATGATAACAGAGGGAATAATGTCAGGTGATGCCTTGCCCACCAACAAAAAGCCGAGGGCAAATATCTGTAACGTCGTTTTCCATTTGGCAAGATAGGACACCGGAACACTGACCTTCAGGTCGGCAAGAAATTCGCGAAGCCCCGATACGGCAAATTCCCGGCACAGGATGATCACGGCAGCAATCACTGACAATCCGCTTATCCTGTTAAAGGCGACCATCATCAACAGGGCCGACGCGATCAGTAGCTTGTCGGCAATCGGGTCCATAAATTTTCCCAGCGCCGAGGTCAGGTTATATTTCCGCGCGACATAGCCATCAAGAAAATCGGTAATTCCTGCCATGCTGAAGATGGTAAAACCGATCCAGTTTGCCTTGTCCCCGCCAAGATAAAAGGAGCCGACAATCAGCGGGATCATCAGAATACGTGAAAAGGTCAGTATGTTGGCTAGATTATACATGTCATTCAAGTCTGCTGGGAAAAAACCTGAATCAGTTATAAGCCATCACCCCCGTCCTGCCAATAGATAAACTTGCCATAAATTTATTTGATAATCTGCGGCCTAATTCTGTCTTTTTTTCATTTTTCTGTATTGATATGGCTCGGTAAATTGTCCGGCCCAGATGCCGAGTTTTTTCTTTTTTGCGTTGGTTTGGTTGTCGGCATAATCCCGTGAAAAGAAAAGATAGGCAATGGCGTTGCCGCTTGAGACCATTTGGCCATTTATATCGAGTTTTTCATAATTAAAACATTTGGCGACATCCCGCCCATAGCGGTCTTTGTCGAGGGTCCGGCATATTACGGTCTGATTATTGATCAGCCGTTGCAAATACGCCCGGGCCGCCAGTCCGCAGCTGTAGGTGAGGCTGTCTCTCAGGCAGGTCTGGCTGATTTCCGGCGCATCAATGCCGTAAAAACGGATACGCGTTCCGTTTATTTTAATGGTGTCGCCGTCAATGATGGTGGCATGGCCGGTAATATTACCAAATATTTCACTATCCCCGGCCCTGTTGGAAGGGGCCGGCGCAGAGAGGCGGTCAAAAAGTTTTTCCGGCAGATAACGGCTCAGCACCAAACCAGTCGCAATGGCCAGAATGATGGTGATGAGCAAGTCTTCCTGCCAGCTTTTTTTCCGGTGGACTTTAAGAATTTTATTCATTCCCGGCCAACAGCTTATTGAAAATAAACTCAGTATAGGCAGAAAAGACTTACTAAAAAGTTATGGGACAGGCAGCTTGCAGGATCAGTGGGCGTGATGTCCCATGCCCTTGGCATCTTCCAGCATTTCCTGATATCCCTCACCGTCGAGATCGGGCAGAACCTGAAGGAAGGCGATAACGGGCCACAGATCCTCATTACTATGGGATTTGCCCCAGGCGGGCATGCCGGTCATGCGGATGCCGTTTTTGGTCGCCCAGAACAGAAATTCAGGCGGCTTTTCCATAGCCTCCTCCGCAAGGTCCGGGGCCGGGGGGTTTAACCCCCGGGCGATGGAGGACGGTTCGCGTCCCGGCGCGGTATGGCACTCGCTGCACATGGCATTAAAGTCATTGATCCCGGCAAGCTGCAGCATCTCGTTATCAAGGTCAGGAGCCTTGATATCCTTTGAGCGCACCTCGATCGACCGGTTTCTGGTCTCGGTCAGAAGCCACTGTGTCACCGGGTCGTGAGTCGCCGTGGCCGCGATATTGAATATGCCGGAATATGAAAATGCCAGGGCAGAAACAATCACAACCGGAATGATAATCAGGGCATATTTTAATATTTTCATGTTTTTTGCCTGCTTTGCGTTGGTATTTGTTTGGTTTTTAATGGGGGTTCTTTTCTGATTCCGGTTTTTTGGACCGGGCACGTGCGGTATGTATGTGGCGGATTTTCCATTCTTTCTTTGATTTTACCAGAATGATTGTTGCCTTGCCCTTCATCTTCAGCCGGTGTTTGCCGCCTTCGAATTTATCGCTGTTGATGGTGACGTCCATGGCATAATCCATGGTGGCATAGGCCATTTTCCGTTTTACGTAAGGGCGGATGTTGGTCAGGCGGTAACTGACATCATGAAACATCGGCAGTTCGGACGTCAGATGTTTGCGGTAACTTGCCCAGCCAAGGTCTTCGTAGGTTCCCTCAAGGCTGCTGAAACCATCATCCAGAACGACATATTTTTCAATTTCATTTATATCCCCGGCCTGGACTGCTGCAGCATATTTTTCCAGTACCTCGACAACGCGTTTGCCCTGCGCGCTGAGCTGATGCTGTATTTCCTTGTCATTATGATCTTCCCCCTCATGTGAGAAAGCTGCTCCGATATTGCCCAGCGTCAGACTGATGACGGCCAAAGCGGCGATAAGGTATTTTGATAAAGACATTTCTTGCTCCCGATATTGTAAAAAATTAAATCTGTAAATCTTATACGGCATGCCTGCTCCGGCCCCTCGAAAAAAATTAACAATTTATTTAATATTAAGGTTTACCTATATAGGCGTAGGCCATGGTTAGTTTTAAAAGGGGACTTGAAACAATGTCACATTTATCTGTCACACCGCTTGATGAAGAAATCACCTTTGGAGAAGAGGAAATAATTGTTTCCAAAACGGATTTAAAGGGCAAGCTGACCTATGCCAATGATGTCTTCTGCCGGGTTGCAGAAATGACGACACGGGATGTCATCGGACAGCCGCACAATATTATCCGTCATCCCGATATGCCCCGAAGTATTTTCAAATTGCTCTGGGACAGCATTCAGGCCGGTTCGGAAATCTTTGCCTATGTCAAGAATATGTCAAAAACGGGAAAATATTACTGGGTGATGGCCCATGTAACCCCGAATTTTGACGGGAATGGTCAAATCAACGGCTATCATTCCAACAGACGCAAGCCCGACCGGGCCGAGGTGGATAATATTTCCGGAATTTATCAGCAATTGCTGGCAGAAGAACGCAAATATTCAAGCCCCAAAAAAGCCGTCGCCGCAGGTTATGCCCTGTTACAGAATGTAATGGAACGACAAGGCAGGTCATATTCGGAATTCGTCTGGTCAATAGGGGGGCGTCATGTTTAAAATACTCGGAAAATCACAAAATGACCATTTGTCCATGGAGTCTTTTTCTGATCCGGAGGTGGAACAGCTCCGGGAAGAAGTTTCCCGCTACAAGACAGCCTTCGCGCAAATAACCGGGGTTGCAGAGAGGGTGGCAAAGGGGGATTTGACCGCGCGGGTAATTCATTGGGATGAATTTGGCGACCTTTCCGCAACTCTTTCCGCCCTGAACAAGTCATATGATATGGCCGATGCCTTTATTCGTGAATCCGGGGCCACTCTACAGCATGCCGCACAGGGTGATTTCTATCGTATTTTCATTGAACGCGGTATGCTTGGCGATTTCAGAAGAGGGGCAAAAATAACCAACGATGCCCAGAAATATATGGCGGGAGAGGCCAGAAGCCGCAAGGCGGAAATGGTTGACATAGCCGATAACCTTGAGCGTGAGGTTAAATCCGCAGTGGATATTGTTGAAAAAAGCAGTGAGGTCATGCGCGGAAAATCAGAGGAAATGTCGACCAGCCTGGAAGAAATAACCTGTCAGGCCCGGGAAGTGGTTGACCTGTCAAACAATGCGACGGGCAATGTTGAATCCTGCGCCGCCGCAGTAGAGGAAATGTCAGTCTCCGCCCAGGAAATTTACCGGCAGGTTGAATCCTCCCGCAATGCCTCCACCAGGGCGGAAGAAGAGGTCGGAAAAACAACTGAGATCGTCAAAGGTCTGGCCATCGCCGCCGAGCAAATCGGTGATATTGCCAATATGATCAAGGATATTGCCTCACGAACCAATCTTCTGGCCCTGAATGCCACGATAGAGGCGGCGCGGGCCGGAGAAGCCGGAAAAGGCTTTGCCGTCGTTGCCTCGGAGGTCAAAAATCTTGCCAGCCAGACGGCGGAAGCAACAGATCAGGTCAATACGCAGATTATGACCATTCAACAGATCGCCGCCCAGACAACAGAGGCGGTGGAACGTATCGGCACGGTTATTTTCGAGGCCGGGGAAATATCACAGGCCGTCGCCGCAACAGCAGAGGAACAGCTGACGGCCACGCAGGAGATCAGCAATAATATCCAGGAGGCCGCGCAGGCAACCCGGGCATCGTCAACCAAGGTAGAGGTCGTCGCCGGGGAAACCGGAAACAGCAGCGGAACCGCACGTCAGGTGGCGGATGAATCGGTGGGTGTGTCCGGGGCTGTTCATTCTCTTGCGGGAAAAGTAACGGATATAATGGCCAATCTCCGGGGCTATGAAGCCTTTAACCGCAGGGCGGCGGATCGTTTCGAACCGACATCACCCCTTGACTGCCTGATTGAATATAACGGCAGAAAATCTGCCGGGCTGATCAGGAATGTCAGCCGGACGGGGGCTGCCATCATGGCGGAGAGCAATCTGGTGGCGGGTGACAGTCTTCAACTGATCCCGCACGGCTGGAAAGGGGCGCTGGATTCCGTTGTCAAGGGTAATCAGGGCGGTGTCATTCGTGTAAAATTTGCCCCGGGGCAGAATGATCTGGCCGACAAACTGGCGAAACTTGTTGCCGATATGGCGAAATAACAAAACCCCGGTATTGCTACCGGGGTTTGTCAGGAGGCCTGAATATTACGGCTGATGGATCAGCTGTAAAAATTCTCGTTCTTGTCGGCCTTTTGCCGCAGCATGTCCGGCACCGAAAAGCCGCTGCCGTATTTCTGGGCAAGATTATCACATTCGGCGGCAAATTTCTTTACCCCGATGCTGTCAACCATGCTGAGCGGTCCGCCGGTCCATGGGGCAAAGCCCCAGCCGAATATGGCCCCGATGTCGGCGTCTTCCGGCGCGGTCAAGACGCCTTCCTCATAGCAGCGAATGACCTCGATCGCCTGACGATAGAGCAGGCGGTTGGTGACTTCTTCGGCGCTCGGCTGATTTTCGGCCAGCGGGAAATGCTCACCCAGTCCCGGCCACAGATGTTTGGTCTCGCCGTCGGGATAATCATACCAGCCCTTGCCGTTCTTCTTGCCCTTGCGGCCAAGTTCCAGATACATTTTCTCGATAACCGCATCGGCGGGCTGCGCAACATAGGCATCGCCAAGCCCCTTTTTGGTCGCCTGCCCCACATGATAGCTCAGCTCGATACTGACCTCGTCACCGACCGCGAACGGGCCGACGGCCATGCCGCTATAGATACCGCAATTCTCAATCAGGGCCGGGGAAATCCCCTCGGCCAGCATATTAACCGCCTCGGTAACATAGGTGCCAAAGCAGCGGCTGGTATAAAAGCCCCGGCTGTCATTGACAACAATCGGGGTTTTCCTGATCTGGGCGACATAGTCCAGCGCCTTGGCCAGTGCCACATCGCCGGTTTCCTTGCCCATGATAATCTCGACCAGCGGCATCTTGTCCACGGGGGAGAAGAAGTGAATGCCGATAAACTGACTCTGGTCGCGGGAGGCTTTGGCAAGCCCGGTGATCGGCAGGGTCGAGGTGTTGGAGCCATAGATACAGTCTTCCGACACCACGGCCTCGACTTTTGCCGTAACGTCCGCCTTGACCTTGACATCCTCCAGCACGGCCTCAATAATCAGGTCGCAGTCTTTCAGATCGGCATAGTCAGTGGTTGGTGTGATCAGCGACAGGATGGAGTCGGCCTTTTCCCGGGCCATTTTCCGGCGTTTGACCCGCTTGGTGAGCAGCATTTCCGAATAGGCCTTGCCCTTTTCGGCAAATTCCATTTCCCGGTCAAGCAGAATGACCTCAATCCCGGCCATGGCAGAGACAAAGGCAATTCCGGCCCCCATCATGCCCGCGCCCAGCATACCCAGCTTTCTGGTCTTCATCGGCGGCAGGTCTTTTGGACGGCGGATGCCTTTTTCTGCGGCCTGCTTGTTGACAAACAGGGTGCGGATCATATTGGGCGCGACATCCCCCTGCAACAGCGTGGTGAAATATTCGCTTTCAATTTTAAGCGCCATATCAATCGGCAGTTGATGGCCTTCATAAACAGCGGATAGAATGGCTACGGCGGCGGGATAATTGCCCTTGGTTTCTTTCTGTACCATGGCCTGTGCGCCCATAAAGGTCTGGGCGATGCCGGGGTTGAAGGCCCCCTGTCCGCCCGGGACCTTGAAGCGTTTTTCGTCCCATGGCTGCACCGCCTTGCCACCGCCGGTGATCCAGGCTTTGGCGCGGGCGACAATTTCTTCCAGCGGAGCAATTTCATGGACAACATTATTGGCCAGCGCGTTTTTCGGGTTCATATTCTTGCCCTGCAACAGGAAGGGCAGGGCGGGTTGCACCCCCATCAGGCGCGGCAGACGCTGGGTGCCACCGGCCCCGGGCAGCAGCCCGACCATGACTTCGGGAAAGCCAAGCTTGATTTTCGGATTGTCGGCAACAACCCGGTAATGACAGGCAAGGCAGATTTCCAGTCCGCCGCCAAGGGCAAGGCCGTTGATCGCCGCCGCAAAAGGCTTGCCGGAGGTTTCCATATTGCGCAGGATATCGTTCATTCTGAAGGCTGCGGCAAAGCTTTCCTCAACCGGGGTATCATTGATATTACTGGTCCAGCCGAGCAGCATGCCAAGGTCGGCCCCGGCAACAAAGGACCCGGTCTTGCCGGAGGTGATCACCGCACCCTTGATGCTGTCATCTTCGGAAATTTTATGAACCAGTTTTTCCAGATCGTCCAGCAGGTCGGCGGAAATAACATTCATGGATTTGCCCGGCAGGTCAATGGTCAGCAGGGCGATTCCATCCTGATCGAGGTCATATTTGATAATTTCAGTCATTTTCATGGATTCCTTTTATACACGCTCGATAATAGTAGCCGTGGCCATGCCGCCGCCGACACATAGCGAGGCAAGCGCGGTTGATTTGTCCGACCGTTCCAGTTCTTCCAGCGCGGTGCCGAGAAGCATCACCCCGGTCGCCCCGAGCGGATGGCCCATGGCAATCGCCCCGCCATTGACATTGACGTTGGAGCTGTCAAGGTCGAGTTCCTGCATGAAGCGCAGGGAAACGGCGGCAAAGGCCTCGTTGATTTCCCAGATGTCAATATCATTCGTGGTCATGCCGGCCCGCTTCATGGCCTTTTTGGCCGACCGTCCGGGACCATCCAGCATGATCACCGGTTCAGAGCCGATATCGGCGAAACTGACAAATTTTGCCCGGGGTTTCAGGCCCATAGCCTCGCCCACTTCCCGGGTGCCGATCAACATCCCGGCACTGCCGTCAACAATGCCGCTGGCATTTCCGGCATGGTGGATATGGGTAATTTTCTCGACCTGCGGGTATCTTTTCAGGGCGATACTGTCGAAACCAAGATCACCAAGGTCGGCAAATGACGGTTTCAGGCCGCCGAGGCTTTCAAGCGTTGCCTCTGGGCGCATATGCTCGTCCCGGTCAAGGACTGTCATGCCGAGCCTGTCTTTCACCGGCACCAGGGATTTGTCAAAATGACCCTTGTCCCAAGCGGCCTTGGCGCGCTGCTGGCTCTGAACGGCAAAGGCATCGCAGTCCTCGCGGCTGAAACCGTAAAGATTACCCATCAGGTCGGCGCCGATGCCCTGGGGGGCAAAACCAACCTTGTAGGAGGTCTGGGGATCAAAGGCCCAGGCCCCGCCATCCGAACCCATTGGTACCCGTGACATGGCCTCAACCCCGCTGCCGATGATCAGGTCGGCCTGTCCGGCCATGACCCTCGCAGCGGCATAGTTGGCGGCCACCAGTCCGGAGGAACAGAAACGGTCAATCTGGACCCCGGGAATATGATGGCCGAATCCTGCCATGATACCGGCAAAGCGCGGCATGACCGCCCCCTGCTCGGCAACCGGGGAGACTATACCGGTGATGATATCATCAACCATTTCGGGGTCGAAACCGGTGCGGTCCTGCAGGGCCTTCAGAATCTGGGTCAGCAGATCAATCGGCGTGATCTCATGCAGGCTGCCATTGACTTTGCCCCGGCCACGCGGGGTTTTGACATAATCGTAAATATAAGCTTCAGTCATATCCTGTTCCTTTTAGAATGAGTGGGCATCAAGCGCCATAACGCTTGTTGCACCGGCTTCTATTTTAACCTTGAGCGATGATGTTTCCGGCAGAATATGATCAAAGAAGAAATTCGCCGTAATCAGCTTGTCCTGCAGAAATTCCTTGTCGCCATTGCCTGAGGCGATCATTTCCCCGGCGGTTTTTACCATACCAACCCAGAAATACCCCATGGTGACCAGCGCCATGAGGTTCAGGTAATAATGCGCCCCGGCCCCGGCATTGTCGGGATTTGACATGCTATTCTGCATCAGCCACATACTGGCGGCCTGCAACCGTCCGAGCGCCTTTTCCAGCAGGGGAATATAGCGGGCCAGATTTTCATCGGATTTATTGTCATCAATAAAGCCCTGGACCATTTCGAAATAGGCCCGGATGGCCGCCCCGCCATTGGCGGGAAGTTTACGGCCAATCAGGTCCATCGCCTGAACCCCGTTGGTCCCCTCATAGATCGGGGCAATGCGACTGTCGCGCAGGAATTGCTCCATACCCCATTCGCGGATATAGCCATGACCGCCAAAGCACTGTAACGCCCGGCTTGCCGCCGCAACCCCCTGATCGGTCTGATAGGATTTCAGTACCGGGGTGATCAGCGCGAGCAGCTGCTCTGCCCGTTCCCGCTCGGCCTCGTCCGGGTGTTGACGGGTGGTATCGACCAGAATTCCGGCCCAGACCGACATCGCCCGCGCCCCTTCGATAAAGGCCCGGTTGGTCATCAGCATCCGCCTGACATCGGGATGGACCATGATCGGGTCTGCCGGACCATCCGGATTTTTCGGACCGGTCAGGGCGCGGCCCTGCAGGCGGTCATTGGCATAGGCAACCGCGTTCTGCTGGGCGACCTCGGCAATCGACAGCCCCTGAATGGCGACGCCGAGCCGCGCTTCATTCATCATGGTGAACATGGCTTTCATGCCCTTGTGCTTCTCACCGAGCAGAGTGCCGGTTGCCCCGTCATAATTCATCACGCAGGTGGCGTTGGAATGGATGCCCATTTTTTCTTCGAGGGCGCCGCAGGATACCCCGTTATTTTCACCGACAGTGCCATCGTCATTTATTTTATTGCGCGGGACAATAAACAGGCTGATGCCCTTGACACCTGCCGGGCCGCCGGGAATACGCGCCAGCACCAGATGGATGATATTTTCCGTCAGGTCATGGTCCCCGGCGGAGATAAATATCTTGGTGCCGGTGATTTTATAGCTGCCGTCATCCTGTGGCTCGGCCTTTGTCCGCAACAGACCAAGATCGGTGCCACAATGGGGTTCGGTCAGGTTCATTGTCCCGGCCCATTCGGCGGAATACATTTTCGGCAGATATTTCGCTTTTTGTTCGTCGGTCCCCCAGGCATATATCGATTCCGTTGCCCCCTTGGTCAGGCCGGGATACATGGCAAATCCCCAGTTGGCGGAAACGATGATTTCATTCAGCACCAGCCCCAATGTCTGCGGCAATCCCTGTCCACCATATTCAGCATCCCCGGTCAGCCCCTGCCAGCCACCTTCGAGATACTGCCTGTAGGCCTCCTTGAACCCGTCCGGGGTGATGACTTTTCCGTCTTCAAGGCGGCAGCCCTGTTCGTCACCGGAAAGATTGAGGGGCTGATAGACATTTTCCGCAACCTTGGCCGCCTCGTCCAGAATGGCGTCCACCAGATCGGGAGTGGCCTCGGCAAAGGCTGGCATGTTGTTATATTGCTCAATGTTGAAATGGTCATGTAAAAGAAAACGGATGTCTTTTACCGGAGCGGAATAGGTTGGCATGGATTATATCTCCTGAGTTAAATTTTCGAATTATCCTGACCGGGATAAGGTTCCCAGTTCTTAAACATCTCAATAATATCCTTGAGTTCTTTTATGGTTTCATCAATATCTTTCTTTTGCCGTTCGAGGACGGCAATTCTCTCGCGGCAATTCTGCAGACCGACCTCACGCTGTTTGGCCTTGCCGCCTTCGAGGTAATAAAGGTCGAGAAGTTTTCCCATGTCGGCGATGGAAAAGCCGACCCGTTTGCCGCGCAGTATCCAGGCGAGCCTTGCCCGGTCCTTGCGTGAATATATTCGTGTCTGCCCCTGTCGCATGGGGGTAATCAAATTCTGGTCTTCATAGAAACGCAGGGTTCGCGGGGTAATATCAAATTCTTCTGATAGTTCTGATATGCTGTAGGTTTTTCCGGTCATCAAATTTCCTGATAATAGAAACCTGGCTCCCTGTGACAGACGCGACATGAACAAGGGGGCTGATTATGATGTTGATGGGGTTATTTTACTTTACCTTTACGTAAAGGTCAAGGGAATAAGTAAAAATATTTTTTCACCGGATAACCGGGGATTCATGGCCGCTTTAAGGGAATTTTTATCAGAAAACAGTATCATTAAGCTCTAAATTTGTTTAGGATTTAATCAGGGTATGTGCGACCCGGGGGGTGAACTCCGCTGGTTGTGCTGTAAACAGAAGACTGAAAAACGCTCATGCAGATATATCTGCCCATTGCTGAAATCTCTATCAATATCTTTGTGCTCCTGCTTATGGGGGGGGCAGTTGGTTTCCTGTCCGGCATGTTCGGTGTGGGG
>Ga0256829_1002759_pt1 | contig 12735 bp, 12 predicted proteins | sample 131447metaG_FD_185979 | JGI IMG/M metagenome (GOLD analysis project Ga0256829, IMG submission 185979) | Hydrothermal vent microbial communities from Lau Basin, Pacific Ocean - 131-447 | ecosystem: Environmental > Aquatic > Marine > Hydrothermal vents | place: Pacific Ocean: Lau Basin | collected... | reverse complement strand
ACTCGGTGCCGCCCACGCGCCGCACGGTACCGGTCTCGAGCACGCGCAGCAGCTTGCTTTGCAGGGCGAGCGGCAGGTCCCCGATCTCGTCGATGAACAGCGTGCCGCCGTCGGCGGCCTCGAACAGTCCCTTCTTCCGCGAGGCCGCCCCTGTGAAGGCCCCCTTCTCATGCCCGAAGAGTTCGTTCTCGATGAGCTGGTCGCCCAGTGTGCCGCAGTCGACGACCACGAAGGGGCCGTCCCCGCGCTGGGAATAATGGTGGATGTAGGCGGCCACGCGCTCCTTGCCCACGCCGCTCTCGCCCAGGAGCAGGACGGTCGTCTCCGTCGGGGCGACCCGCTGCAGCAGGCTGACGAGGTGGAGCATGGGGCGCGAGCGCCCGATGAGCAGCGACTCGCCGTGCACCGAGCGCAACGGCGGGATGGGGTGGATATACTCGCCGATGTAGCCGATGTGACCGCGCGGGTCCCGGATCGGCACCGAATGGAGCTGGACCTGTTCCGTATGAGTCCGATGGTAATGCAGATGCAATACATCGGCCTCCTTGCCGGTTCGCAGCACCTCCTCCAGCGGACAGTGCTCCCCGTTGCGGCTGCACGGTACCGAGGAATGGTGGGAGACCTCGTGGCAGCGCCGCCCCACCACCTCCTCCTTGGGGATTCCGTAATGGCGGCAGTAGGCGCTGTTGGCCGCGACGATCCGGTAGTTCGGATCGATGACCACGAACGGTTCGGGGAAGGTGTCCGCGATCTGCTCGCAGTTGGGTTTGGACCACGCGCCGTTCGCCATGACGCACCCCCCGGGGCCTGACAGGACCTGACATGACAGCTACTGTCAAGGATGGGCGCCGTTGCCCCCGCTGTCAAACCGTCCGTTGCGGCCCCGCGCAGCCGCCTGCGCGCGGTGGGCGCGTTTATTCCATGGAAGCAGCCGGTTGGCGCACGCCCGAGTGCGGGTGCGGTGATCGGCGCGCACGCCGCCGGTTCGCTGGCATGCTTCATGCTTCGAGGCAGGGTTGATCCCCGGGGTTCGGCCCGGGGCGTTCCTATACTTGGATGGAGAGGGCCCCAAGCGCCCCGACCATTTTCGATCGTCATCGCACGGACGGCGGCGCCGGCCGTGCCCGGCGACTGGCAACGAGGAGTGGAAGATGTCGGAACGGCTCAGTCTCCTGTGCGTCTCCGGGACGCGGGAGAAGATTCAGATGGCGGCCATGGCCGCCGCCACGGCCGCCGCCGGCGGCAGCGAGGTGCTGGTGTTCCTGTCGATGAACGCGCTCGGCTATTTCGTCCTGGGCGATCAGCGCAAGGCCCCGGCAGAAGGCGAGATCGGGGAACTGATGGAGCAGAAGAACGTGCCGCCGTTCCGGCGCCTGTTCGAGCAGGCCAAGGACCTCGGCGGGGCGCAGCTCTACGCCTGCTCCATGGCGCTGGACGTGCTCGGGATCGACGAGGGCCAGTTGGAGCCCTACATCGACGGCCCGATGGGGCTGACGCGTTTTCTCAGCGACGCGTCCGGCGGCCCGATTCTGGTGTTCTGAACCGCGAGGAGAACCATCGTCATGGGTGAAGAGAAGGTCAAGGTCGTGGACGCCACCGGGAGCTTCTGCCCGGGGCCGCTGATGGAGCTGATCGCGCGCCTCAAGGAGGCCGCGGTCGGGGACGTGCTCGAACTGCTGTCCTCGGACAAGGGTTCGGCCGCGGACGTCCCCGAGTGGGTGAACAAGGTGGGACACGAGATGCTCGGCAGCGCGGAGAAGGACGGGGTCTGGCACATCCGGGTGCGCAAGGTGAAGTGACCCGGAGGTCGCCCGGCGGAACAATCCAACTTTTTGAAGAAGCTACCAGGAGGATGCAATGAAGATACTGATCATCGGCGGCGGCATGGGCGGGACGATCCTCGCGAACAATCTCGCCCGCCGGCTGCATGAGGAGCTGCATAGCGGCAAGGCGCGGATCACGATGCTCTCGGCCTCGGAGCGGCACATGTACCAGCCCGGGCTGCTCTACGTGGCGGTCGGGCGGATGATGCCCGACGAGCTCTACCGCGACCAGCGCCGGCTGCTGGAACCGGGCATCGAGTTCCACGTCGATCCGGTCGCGGAATTCAACCTCGATCAGAACGAGGTCCGAACCGAGGGCGGAAAGACCTACGCCTACGACGTCCTCGTCATCGCCACCGGCTCGAGGATATTCCCCGACGCGATCCCGGGCCTGGCGGAGAACGCCGAGTTCTTCTACACCGAGGAGTCGGCGGTCCACATGTTCAAGCGGTTGCAGGAGTTTCAGGGCGGGCGCGTGGTCATCGCCGTGGGCGTCCCGCACAAGTGCCCGATGGCCCCGCTCGAGATCACCTTCATGCTGCACGACTACTTCAAGGACCGCGGCATCCTCGACAAGACGCAGATCCACTACACCTATCCGATCGGGCGCACCCACAGCCTGGAGAACGTCGCCAAGTGGGCCACGCCCGAGTTCGACCGCCTCGGGATCTCCTACGAGACGTTGTTCAACATGAAGGAGGTCGACGGCAAGGGCAAGGTCGTGCGCAGCGAGGAAGGCACCGAGGCCCCCTACGATCTGCTGATCTCGATTCCCGCGCACAAGGGCATGGAGGTCATCGAGAAGAACGGCCTCGGTCAGAGCGGCTGGATCCCCACCGACCGCCACCGCCTCAACATGGAGGGGCGCGACAACGTATTCGTGCTGGGCGACACCACCAATCTGCCGATCAGCAAGGCCGGCTCCACGGCCCACTTCGAGGCCGACGCCCTCGCCGAGAACCTCGCCGCCCTGGTCAAGATCGGCGCGCCGGTGCGCGACTACGACGGCAAGGTCTTCTGCTTCATCGAAGCAGGCAAGGACCGCGCCACCTACGCCATGTTCACCTACCAGAACCCCCCAAGCCCGAAGCCGCCGACCAAGGCCGTGCACTGGTTCAAGATGGCCTACAACAAGCTCTATTGGGCCTCCGCCCGCGGCCTGCTCTGAGGAGGTGATGCGATGAATCAGACACAGACAGCCGCGGCGCAGGCCGCGGACGCGGCCGGGGAGATCGACCGGCTCGTCGAGAGCGCCCGCGACGCCCTGACCGACGACATGGTCGGGCGCCTCGCGGCGACCCTCGGCGAGGCCATGGACCTGCTCGACCGCATCAACCGCAGCGGGCTCGATCGCGCACTGCCGGCGATCACCCGCCTCGTGGAGAACGGGGACCTAGACCGCATCGTGCACCTGGCGCGGGTGGCCGGGGCCGCGGACGACGCCATGAACGAGGAGATGGTCGGCCGCGTGGCCGGCACCCTCGGCGAGGGCCTCGACCTGCTCGACAAGGTCACCCGCAGCCGCCTCGCCGACGCCCTGCCGGCAGTCACCCGGCTCGTGGAGAGCGGTGACCTCGACCGCCTCACGCATCTCGCACGGCTGATCGGCGCCGCCGAGGACGCCGTCAACGACGAGATGATCGCGCGCGTGGCGGGTGTTGCCGCGGACGCGATGTGCCTGCTCGAGAAGCTCACGCGCAACGACGCCCTCGGGCAGATCCTCGCCTTCTTCCTGCGCCCGGAGGTGCAGAACGTCCTCATCCGCTTCGGCGAAGCGCTGCTGGCCGCCAGCAAGGAGTACGAGACGATGCCGCCGCCGAAAGGCGGCCTGGGCGGCTGGTGGCAACTGTTGCGCGAACCCGGCAACCAGCAGGCGATGCAGTTTCTCGGCGCCTTCGGCCGCCAACTGCAAAGCGGGAAACACTGACAACCTCCTTTGCCGCCTGTCATGTCCCTTGACATGACAGGCGGCCCCTTTCCCCCTCCGCCACCGCCCTCCCGTCGTCCTTTCCGGCCGCGCATTCACCCACCGCGGGGTGGCACGGTGCTTGCTTCCCGTCGTCGCGTGTCCCGGCGCGAAGCACGCCTCGTGGACATGGACTCACGTCACAACAATGCGGGAGGAGAGACCCATGTTCGTAAAGAAATCGATGTTGTCCGGCCTGACCCTGTGCGCCGCGCTGGCCGCCGCACCCATGGCGCACGCGGCGGTCACCGAGGTCGAGGGTGCCGCCGGCGGCGGCATCGTGCCCTGGGCCCTGCTGGCGCCGCCGACGCCGACGGCCTCGTTCACCTACGTCAACACCGGCGACTACAGCCTCACCAGCCTCGGCGTGTCCTGGTCGCTGTTCAAGCGGCTGGAGCTGTCCTACGCGCGCCAGGCCTTCAACACCGGCCCCGTCGGCCTGGGCACGATCAACCTCGACACCTTCGGCGCGAAGGTCAAGCTGCTCGACATGTCCGCGCGCCTGCCGCAGGTGGCCGTGGGGGTCATGTACAAGGTCAACGAGGACCGGAGCAAGCTGGTCGCCAGCGGGCTCCCGTTCGCGCACGACAACGGCGTGGATTTCTACGTCGCGGGCACCAAGGTGGTGAAGGTGGCGGGCAAGAGTGTGCTACTGAACGCCACCGTGCGCCTGACGAAGGCCAATCAGCTCGGCATCCTCGGCTTCGGCGCCAACGGGGCCGGCAACAGCGACAGCTACTCTGCGCAGGGCGAGTTCTCGGGCGGGCTGTTCGTGGCCTCGAACGCGATCGTCGGCGCCGAGTACCGGATGAAGCCCAACAACTTTGCCGGCTCCGGGGTAAAGGAAAACGACTGGTGGGACGTGTTTTTCGCCTATCTGCCCAGCCCCCACTACACCCTTACGCTGGCCTACGCCAACCTCGGCAACATCGCGGCACCGGCCTGTAACAAGGGCGCATGCGGTGCGCGTGAAAAAGGCCTTTATCTGCAGGTCCAGGCGAGTTACTAGCGGGTGCTCCTCCGCTCCGGCCCGGGCCCGGTGGTCCGTTCTCCCTCGCCGTGTGCCCGGGCCGGTTTTTTTTGAGCGGGATCCTCCGGGGACATTGGTTGCGCCGCGCGTGTACGCGCCGTTGCAGGCGAACGCCGCTGCAACACCCGGGCCGCCGCCGTCGTGGATGGTTGTGCGCCCATCGCACCGAATCCCGCGGGAATTCGCGACGCGGGACCGGGTGGCGCGGAATTTGCTTGAGGCCGGATCGTCATGACACGACGGGTTCCGCCGCCGGCGGGGAAGCGATGGCTTGACGGCAGGCCGCCCCGTACGGACACAACGACAATGCGCGCAGATCCGGACCTGTCCGCGAGGACGAATCGAACATGGCACACGTAGTGATTCTGGGGGCCGGAACCGGCGGCATGCCCGCCGCCTACGAGATGCGCGACCTGCTCGGCAGGGAGCATCGGGTGACCCTGATCAGCGAAAACCCCTACTTCCAGTTCGTCCCGTCCAACCCCTGGGCGGGCGTGGGCTGGCGGCGGCGCGGCGAAATCACCTTCGAGATCGAACCCTATACCAAACGCAAGCACATCGACTTCATCGCCCAGCGGGCCGACCATATCGACGCCGAACGCAACACCATCACCCTCGCCGACGGCAGCAGCGTCGATTACGATTACCTGATCATCACGACCGGGCCCGCCCTTGCCTTCGACAGCGTGCCGGGTTCCGGCCCGCACAGCGGCTTCGGCAAGGCCACGCACTCCATCTGCACGATCGATCACGCCGAACGCGCCCACCAGTCCTATCTCGAGCTGCTCGATTCGGACAATCCCGATCCGATCGTGATCGGGGCCATGCCCGGCGCGAGCTGCTTCGGTCCCGCCTACGAGTACGCGCTGATCGTCCTTCGGGATCTCGAGAAGCGCGGCGCGCGCAGGAAGATCCCGGAATTCCACTTCGTGACCTCCGAGCCGTATGTCGGGCACCTCGGGCTCGGCGGCGTCGGCGACTCCCCGCAGATCCTCGCACGCCACCTCAAGGAACAGGGCGTCCAGGTGCACTGCAACATGAACACGCTCGAGGTCCAGGACGGAAAGATGCTCTCCGAGCGAATCGACGCCGACGGCAAAAAGGCGGCCGTTCAGTCCTTCGACTTCGGGTTTTCGATGATGCTGCCCGCCTTCAAGGGAGTGGACGCGGTCGCGAAGGTGGAGGGGCTCTGCAACCCGAAGGGCTTCGTGATCGTGGACGAGCACCAGCGCAGCCCGAAATATCCGAACATCTACTCCGCGGGCGTCTGCATCGCGATCCCGCCCGTCGAGCCGACTCCGGTGCCCACGGGCGCGCCGAAGACCGGCTACATGATCGAGTCGATGGTCACGGCGCTGGTCCACAATATCAAAGCGGCCATCGAGGGCCGCGAGGGCAAAGAGGAGATGGGCACCTGGAACGCCATCTGTCTGGCGGACCTCGGCGACCGCGGCGTCGGGTTCGTCGCCCTGCCCCAATTCAAGCCCCGGCAGGTGGACTGGTACGGCGAGGGCGTCTGGGTACACTGGGCGAAGATCGCCTTCGAGAAGTACTTCATCGCCAAGATGAAGGCGGGGGTCTCCGAGCCGTTCTACGAGAAACTGCTCTTCCAGTTGCTCGGCATCACGCGCCTCAAGAGCGACGCGCCGCCCGCCGCCGCCTCCCACTGACGCGGTGCGGTATCGATCGGGCCGCGGCCGCACGGCCGCGGCCGCCGAAGGTGTCCGACTCGAGGAGCGTGAACGATGAATGCAACTGCCGAGGCCGTGAACCCCTCCCCACTCGACCGCGAGGCGCTGACCGCGGTCACCGATCTGGCGCGAAGCCTGCAGGGTCAGGTCGACCTCCTCGGCGCCCTGCTGGAGGAATCGGCGAAGGACCCCGACGTGCGCCGCGCCGTCCAGGGCCTGGCCTGCGACGCCGGCCGGCTCTGGTCGGCCGCCACGCGCCTGACGCACGCCGCGGGGATCGAATCCGCCGAGGACCTCGAGGCGCGCGTCGACGCGGGGATCCGCGCCTTCGAACCGGTGTGGGTCGGTATCCAGACCTGGCGCGGGACGGTCCCCGAGGTGCTGGACGATCTTTGCCGTGCGGGAACCTTGCAGGGCCTGGCGCAGGGAACCGCCGACTGGATCCGGGTGACGGGTCAGGCCCGCGACCTCCTGCGGGGGACCTCCCCCTCCGTCGCGGCCCGCACGGAGCGGCTGCTGGCCGATCTCGACCGATGGGCCGGCCAGCTTTCCGTAGCCTGGGAGACGGTGGTCGCCACCCTCCCGGAGGTCCTCAACTCGCAGGACCTTCGCGCCTCGATCCTGCGCTTCTCGACCTCCCTCCACACCTGGGTGGCCGCCGGCCAGGAGGCGCGGGCGCTGCTCGGGGAGTGCGGCGGCGGGCACCCGGCCCGGGCGGCACGCGAGATCCTCTGTGCGATCCGTGACGGTCAGCAGGAGACGCGTGCGCAGGGACCGGCCCGCGGCGGAATCCTGGCGCTGATCCGCCTGGTCTTCTCCGCGCGAACGGTCTACGTCCTGCGCCACGTGATCAACATCGCCTACCGGGTCCTGCGCGCCCTCGAGGGACCACAGGCGAACGGGGTGAAAAAGGCATGAAGGTGTTTCCGCCGCCCGTGCGTTCCGCGGCCGCCGGGTTGCGTCATCAGCGCCGGGGTTACTCGTTCACCTCCTTGCCCCGCGCGTCAAAACCCACCACGTGAAACACCTGCTTTGCCAAATCCAACCCAATCACGCCAATCTCACCCATGGTCTCCCCCTCACTCTCACCGATGGTCCCAGAATCCACTCCATCTTGGCGCGTCACGACGCCGAAGTGGCGGGCGGAGGAGACCATCCCATCGGATGGAGCGAAGCGCAATCCGGGGACAGTGCTTCTCCCGGCACCGTGATTCCCCGGATTCCGGCCTGCGGCCTGCATCCGGGCTACGAGGGCGCGACGCGTGGCCGCCGGGTCGTTTCCCCCACCCCGCCGCAGCGATGCATCCATGTAGCCCGGATGGAGCGAAGCGGAATCCGGGGACGGGGTTTCTTCCGGCCCCCAAGACCTTTCGAGAATAACGCCCGGCGTCGTGACGTCTTTGTGGGCATGGACGCACTGAAACACGCCCGGATCACCCCCGATGGCACGAACTGACCGTAGCCGCTTCGAGGCCCTGGCGCTCCCCTATCTGGACCGGCTCCTCGGCGCGGCGCGCCGGTGGATGGGCTCGCGCGAGGCCGCCGAGGACCTGGTGCAGGAGACCTACCTCCGGGCCTGGCGCCATTTCGGATCGCTCGCCGACGAGACCCGCGTCCACGGCTGGCTGCAGTGGATCCTGCGGCGCACCGCGGCCGACCACTTCCGTCGCGAGGCCCGGCGCAGCACCCTGCTGCCGATCACCGACCTGGAAGCGGACTACGAGGCATTGGTCGCCGCCAGCGATCCCGGACCGCTCGAGACCCTGATCGCCGCTCTCGAACGCGCGCGCCTCGATGAACTCCTCCTGCGCCTGCCGACCGAGTGTGCGGAAGCCCTGGCGCTGCACGATCTGGACGGATTCCGCTATCGCGACATCGCCGCGATCACCGGCGCACCGATCGGTACGGTGATGAGCCGGATCCACCGCGCGCGGCGTCTCCTCGTCGCCCTGGCGGCGCGCGAGGATCGGGCGGACCGCGACGGCCTGCGGCGGGCGCGACGGAAATGAGCGTCGAAGAACATACGGGGTTCGAGGACCGGCTCGACGCCTTCCTGGACGGGGAACTCGAAGGCGCCGAACAGGCGCGCTTCGCCCGACACCTCGCCGCCTGCCGTCGCTGCCGGCGCGCCGCGGCCCTGCATCGGGCCGCGCGGAGCGGGCTCGAGGCCGCCCCGGTCGACCGCGCCACCGGGGCGTTGCGTGCGCGCCTGCGCGACGCGCTGGAGGGCGCGGATGCAATGCGCGGCATTGCGTCCCGCCGGATTTCCGGGTGGATCGCGGGCCTGGGCGCGGCCGCGGGGGTGGCGTTGATCGTGGCGCTCGCGCTCTGGGGCCGGGGACCCGACGGGCCGTTCGGCACCCGCCCGCAGGCGGGCGCGACGGTGCCGATGATTCATGCGGCGCTCGCCGACTACCGCCGCCGCATGCACGGGGAGCTGCCGCCGATGCGCACGGGCGGCATCGCTGCGCTCGCCGCGCGCCTGCCGTTTCGACTGCAGCCGCTGCACGGACGGCGATTGCAGCTGATCTCCGCCTGGCGCACGACGATCCGCGGCGAGGCGGCCGCCGCCCTCGCCTATCGATACGGCGACCACGTGCTCGTGCAGTACGTCGTCAGCGAGGCGCTGTTCTTCCGCCAGCCGCGGGTTCGCCAGGCGGTCGCGCGCAACGGACGCTACGTGGCCTCGGTCCGCGGTCTCCACGTGCTCGCCTGGCCTGCCGCGGGCAGTGGTTCGCTGCTGGTCGGTGACCTCGGCGTACGGGCGCTCCAGGCCGCCCGCGGTTGACGGGCCGGCATCAACGGTCGACACGTTCAGAAAGGAGGTGAGGGATGTCAGAGACGCGGACTGGGGTTTTTCGTGGCTGGGTGTTGGCGGCGGTGCTCGCGGCGCTGCCGGGAATCGCGGCGGCGGCGAAGGCGCCGTTCGACGGGCCCGTCTATGTCACGCTGCAGCAATCCAATGCGGTCGAGGTGCTCCCGTCCGGTCGGTTGATCCGCGGGATCGACAACGCACACTACGCGGCCCTGAGCCCGGACGGGCGCCGCCTGCTGGTCACCAGCCTCAAGACGGGGCGGGTCTACGTCATCGACACCCGCGACGACCGCGTGCTGGCGACGCTCTCCGTCGGCTCCGCCGCCCAGGGGGTCAAGGTCAGCCCCGACGGCCGCCTCGCCCTCGCGGTCAACCCGAAACGGGGCAGCGTCGCGGTGATCGACCTGCGTAGCCTGAAGGTGGTCAAGACGATTGCCGTCGGGAAGACGCCCCACAACGTACGCTTCGCGCCCGACGGGCGGCTCGCCTACGTCACCCTGCAGGGCGCGGGCGCGGTCGCGGTGATCGACATGCGCGAACTGCGCAAGATCCGCGACATCCCCGTCCCGGGCGTGCAGGGCCCCCACAACCTCGACCTCTCGGACGACGGTCACCGGCTCTGGGTCCGCGACCTCGTCGGTCACGTCGCCGTCCTCGCCCTGCCCTCGGGCAGGGAACTCGCGGTGATCAAGGTGGGGCTGGGACACGCGGGGATCGATGTCATCCCCGGCGGGCGCTACGTCTTCACCGGCGCGATCGCCGACCGCGTGGTGGACGTCATCGACCCGAAGACCTTCAAGGTGGTCGCGCGCATCGACGTGGGCCGCGGCCCGCACGGGGTGCGCGCCGATCATAGCGGGCGCTGGGTGTACGCCTCCGTCACCGCCGCCAACCGGGTGGCCGTGATCAGCACGCGCACCCTCAAGGTGGTCAAGGAGATCCCGACGAAGGGCCGATTCCCGTTCTGGGTGGCCGTGCGCGGCAATCCCTGAGGACGGGTCGAGACCGAAGGGCGCCTGCCGCCCGGGTCCGCCGCGGCGGCGTCGCTCAAGCGGAACCGGGCGCAACCGGGCCGGAGTCCGGGGCGGCGGCGCCGCCCGTTACCGGTTGGTGAGCCCGGACGCGGCGGGGGCGGACGCGAGGAGGTCTTCCTCGGTTGCGTCCCGGATCCCCTGGATCTCGACCTCGAAGATCAGCGTCTGCCCGGCGAGGGGATGGTTGCCGTCCAGCGCCACGCGCTCGCCGTCGGCCCGGGTCACCGTGAACCGCACCTTCTCGCCTTCCGAAGTGGTGCCGATCAGCGATCCGCCGACCTCCACGGTCTCCCCGGGCGGGATACGCTCGCGCGGCACCTCGATCACGCGGTCGAGGTCGCGTTCGCCGAAGGCGTCGTCGGGAAAGAGCTTGACCCGCACGATATCACCCACCCGGTGCCCGGCCAGGGCCTCCTCGAGCCGCGGGAACAACTGGCCGACGCCGTGGACGTAGCTGACCGGCGCACCCCCCGCCTCACGGATGACGACGCCGTCCGCGTTGGTCAGCGAAAACTGCATGGTCACCCGTTTGCGCGCTGCGACCGTCTGCCGGGTCTCCATCCGCCACCTCCGGAGCGCACGCCCCACGGTGCACTCCGCGGGACATTCTCCCGGGGGCATTCTATCAGAGGCCCGCCGACCCGCACCCGCCCACGGCGGCGTCAAATATGGGAGAATGGTGCGCGTTCGCCGCGACCCGGCCGGGGCCGCGCACCACAGGAATCGACCGCGCCCGAAGGCCCGTCCCCATGTCCCGTCCCGCCGATCGAGTGCCGCCCGCCGCCCGCGGCTTGAGCCCCCTGCGCCCGCCCCTTCCGGCGGCGCGCGGCGCGACCGCGCGCTGGGCGTGCCCCGCGGGCCGCGGCCTGGGCCTCGCACTGGTCGGTGCCGCGGCGCAAGCGGGCCGCCCGATCCTCGCCGCCGTCGCGGATACGCCCGCGGCGCAACGGCTCGAGGCCGAGCTGCACTTCTATTCGGCCGGGACCGGCCTGCCCGTCCTCTCCTTTCCGGACTGGGAGACCCTGCCCTACGACGCCTTCTCGCCCCATCAGGACATCGTCTCCGAGCGCCTCGCCACGCTCTACCGCCTCCCGGAGCTCGACCGCGGCGTGCTGGTGGTCCCGGCGCCGACGCTCATGCAGCGCCTGCCGCCGCGCGGCTTCCTCGACGCCTACTGTCTGATTCTCGAGACCGGCCGGCGTTTCGATGCGGAGGCGATGCGCACGCGGCTGGCCGCGAGCGGCTACCGCAGCGTCGCCCAGGTGATGGAGCATGGCGAGTACGCGTTGCGCGGTTCGGTGATGGACGTCTTCCCGATGGGCGGCGCCCTTCCCTACCGCATCGAACTCTTCGACGACGAGATCGAATCGCTGCGCACCTTCGACCCCGAGACGCAGCGCACCGTCGAGCGCGTGGAGTCGGTGCGGCTTCTGCCGGGGCGCGAGTTCCCGCAGGACGAGGCGGCGGTCCAACGCTTCCGCGGCGCCTTCCGCGCCCGCTTCGAGGGCGACCCGCAGGCGAGCCCGATCTACCGCGACGTGAGCCGGGGACTCGCCCCCGGCGGGATCGAGTACTATCTGCCGCTGTTCTTCGAGGACACGCAGACCCTGTTCGACTACCTGCCCGACGCCATGCTGCTGGTGCGCACCCCCGGCGTGGACCGCTCGGCCCGCCGCTTCTGGGACGAGGTCACCGAGCGCTACGAGGAAGGGCGCCACGACCGCGAACGCCCGCTGCTCGCCGCCGGGGAACTCTACCTCTCCCCGGACGAACTCGCCGCGCGCCTGGCCGCAACCACGGCGGTCGAGGTCCACGATGCCGCCGATTCCGGGCCTGCTTCCACCGCAACCGGCCCGCTCGCGATCGGCGCACCCCCGTCCTTCGAGCCCGACGCGCACGGGCTGTTCCCCGGCGCCGCGGTCGCGCAGTTCGTGCGCGAGTTCCCCGGACGCGTGCTGTTCGTCGCCGAGACCGCCGGCCGCCGTGAGGCCCTGCGCGCCGAACTCGCCGCCTGCGGCGTCGCGCCCGCCGACGTCGCCGGTTGGAACGACTTTCTCGCCGACACCAAGCGCTGCGCCCTCACCGTCGCCCCCCTAGACGAGGGGCTGATGCTGGGCGCGCCGCCGCTGGCCGTCATCCCCGAGGCCCGCCTGCTGGGCGAGCGGGCGCGCCAGGAACGGCGCCGGCAGACCGCCGCGCGCGATCCCGAACAGCGCCTGCGGGATCTCTCCGACCTCAACATCGGGGCGCCGGTCGTCCACCGGGACCACGGCGTCGGACGCTATCTGGGGCTGAGCCGCCTGAACGTCGGCGGCGACGACAACGAGTTCCTGCTGCTGGAATACGCGGGCGGCGACAAACTCTACGTCCCGGTCT
>Ga0256829_1002758_pt1 | contig 12745 bp, 17 predicted proteins | sample 131447metaG_FD_185979 | JGI IMG/M metagenome (GOLD analysis project Ga0256829, IMG submission 185979) | Hydrothermal vent microbial communities from Lau Basin, Pacific Ocean - 131-447 | ecosystem: Environmental > Aquatic > Marine > Hydrothermal vents | place: Pacific Ocean: Lau Basin | collected... | reverse complement strand
TAAAATCGCGGACTCAACCACAAAGTGGCCGGATAAACTCCGTCATAGATGGCCGGATGTCAAGCGTCATGGGTGGCCGGATAAAAACGCGATTGGTGGCCCGTTTGGTGCGTTTTTTGCACACAAATAGAATAATACTGGTTAAAAATACATATTTTATGTGATTTAAAGAACAGTGGCTCCGGATGCTAAAATTCTGAAAATACACAATAAAAATTACAAAAGACTATAGACAAGGACTTTACAACTCTATCAACATCTTTCACATTCTTCATATATATTCAATTTTGGGCATAATTTGGGGACACATTATATTTTAATGAATAAACCCGGCTTATTATTATAATTTTAGAAAATAAATTAAGTTAATTTATTATATAATTTAATTAAATTTGTTCATTTAATGAACGCAAAAGGTATTTTTAATGAAGTTCTTTTCTTTAGTTGTTTTATTGGTCAGCAGTTTGATTGCCTCTAACGCTTATGTAGGTATTGATGCTGGTAGTACTAGAATTAGTATAGATCAAGGAAGTACACATTTAAAAACAACTAATTCTGGCTCACAAACTGCAAAAGTAGGATATTATTTAAATGAAAATAATCGTATAGCAATTTTTTATCAGCATATTAATATTAGTGATGGAAATGGAAATAGTTATGGTGCAAATTATGATTATCTATTTCTCATAAATGAAAAAATAAAATTATTTATTGGTGCCAGTGCAGGATATACTAAATTATCAGATGGCGTGGAAGGATTAATTTATGGTGGAGAATCAGGATTAACTTATGAAATCAATGAAAACTTTTCTTTAGAAGCAGGTTATAGAGTTTACAAGACCAATGTAGAATATTCTCATACAAATATTAAAATAGACAATATGCAAAACTGGTTTGCCGGTATTAATTATAAGTTTAATTAACTCTAAAGCCCTCAGATATACAGCTATGGCAAAACAAGTTACTTTATACTTTAAAACCAAGAAGAGTACGAAATATAAGAGCTACATTTAACACTATATTTGAAGATGCTATGAGAGATGAGATAATAGATAAAAATCCAATATCTAGAATTAAATCTCCAAAGCTAGATAAGATAGATGTTAAATTGTTCTCTATAGAAGAGATGATAGGTTTAAGATGGGAGAAATAACTACTCCTAAAACTAAGAATTCTATTAGAACTATAGATATCTTAGATAACTTACTTCCATATCTACAAGAGCAATATAAACTTACTGGTAAAAAGAAGAGCTATGTATTTTTAAACAAGCATGATGAACATTATTATGACATCAAACGCATTAGAGATTCAAAGTGGAAGAATCTACTCAAAGAATGTGAGATAGATTACAGAACTATTTATCAGATGAGACATACTTTTGCAACTGTAATGATAGAAAATAATGAAGATATACTTTGGGTTAGTAATATGCTTGGTCATGCTGATGCTTCTATGACACTTCAAATGTATGCTAAATACAGAAAAAGAGAAGGTATTAAGAGGGCTTCATTTCTCGGTGCTATATGAGTGCTTTTTACACTTGGGCACAAAAGGGCACAATAGCTAAATAAATCAGTTGGAAAGTCCGTGTTTTAGGAGTTGAAAGAGTTGTGGCTCCGGATGCTGGATTCGAACCAGCGACCAAGTGATTAACAGTCACCTACTCTACCGCTGAGCTAATCCGGAATGTAAAATATTCTTAATAAATGGTGTCAGAGGGGGGACTCGAACCCCCGACCCCCGGCTTATGAGACCAGTGCTCTAACCAGCTGAGCTACCCTGACATCTTTTAAGAGGGTGGAATTATACATAAGTTCATCTTAGAGTTTTATAAAATTTAAAAAGTCTTTAAGATATCATTTTTAGGGCTTATAAAGTTTCATAATTATATGAAAGAAAGTTTAGTCAGTATGACTAAGGTCTGTTGACTTTTTTACTTTTTTGTTGTATTATCTCATTTGTAATTTAAAAAATATTTGGAGGATAATTAAATGAATTTCAAACCACTAGGTGAAAGAGTTTTAGTGCAGAGAGTTGAAGAGTCAAACACAACTGCAAGCGGTATTATCATCCCGGATAATGCGAAGGAAAAACCATTACAGGCAAAAGTTGTAGCTGTATCAGGCGAAGTGAAAGATTTGCAAGTAGATGATTTAGTTGTTTTTGGCAAATATGCCGGTAGTGAACTTACACTCGAAGGCAGAGAGTACTTAGTACTGGAAACTTCAGATATTCTTGGCGTAATCGCATAATAATTTAACATATATAAGGAGCATATACTATGGCAAAAGAGATAATTTTTTCAGACAATGCAAGAAACAAATTGGCACGTGGAGTTGAAAAGCTTACAGATGCAGTAAAAGTGACAATGGGGCCACGCGGTCGTAATGTTTTAATTCAGAAATCATACGGTTCACCAATTATCACTAAAGATGGTGTTTCTGTAGCACGTGAGGTAGAGCTCTCGGATAAACTAGAGGACATGGGTGCACAACTTGTCAAAGAAGTTGCATCAAACACTGCTGATGAAGCGGGTGACGGAACAACTACCGCTACAGTTTTAGCAAATGCCATCTTCTCAGAAGGTCTTAGAAACATCACAGCAGGCGCAAACCCTGTTGAAGTAAAACGTGGGATGGACAAAGCATGTGAGACAATTTTAGAAAACCTCAAAGCTTCTTCAAAATCTATTAAAAATAAAAGTGAAATCGCACAGGTTGCTACTATTTCGGCAAATTCTGATGCACAAATCGGAAATATGATTGCAGAAGCGATGGAAAAAGTTGGCCAAGACGGTGTTATCACTGTTGAAGAGGCAAAAGGTATTGTCGATGAGCTTGATGTTGTTGAAGGTATGCAGTTTGACCGTGGATACTTAAGCCCATACTTCATTACAAATACTGAAAAGATGACGGCTGAGATTGAAAATCCATGGATTTTACTTGTTGACAGCAAAATCAACTCATTAAAAGACCTACTTCCTGTTTTAGAGCAAGTCCAAAAAACAAACCGTCCGCTTCTTATCATCGCTGAAGATGTTGAGGGCGAAGCACTTTCAACTTTAGTTGTAAACAAACTACGTGGTGTGCTTAACATTTCTGCGGTGAAAGCTCCAGGATTTGGTGACAGACGTAAAGCGATGCTTCAAGACATCGCAATCCTTACAGATGGTACTGTAATCTCGGAAGAGACAGGTCTAACACTTGAAGGTGCTGAAATTAGCATGCTCGGACAGGCTGCTCGTGTTGTCATCGACAAAGACAACAGTGTCATTGTAAATGGTGCAGGGAGCAAAGAAGCAGTTGAAGCTCGCGTGAAAGAGATTAGAACACAGATGGAAGTGACTACAAGCGAGTATGACAAAGAGAAACTTCAAGAGCGTCTTGCAAAACTCAGCGGCGGTGTGGCTGTCATCAAAGTCGGTGCAGCAACTGAGACTGAGATGAAAGAGAAAAAAGACCGTGTTGATGATGCACTCTCAGCGACAAAAGCTGCTGTTGAAGAGGGAATTGTCATCGGTGGTGGTGCTGCACTTGTTCGTGCTGCTGCAAAAGTAAGCCTTGATGATTTAGAGGGCGATCAAAAAATTGGTGCTGAAATCATCTTACGTGCTGTCAAAGCACCTATGAAACAGATTGCTGCCAATGCCGGTTACGATACGGGTGTTGTTGTCAATGCCATTGAAATTGCAGACAGTGAGACAATCGGTTTCAATGCTGCAACTGGTGAGTATGTAGATATGTTTGAAGCAGGAATTATTGATCCGTTTAAAGTGGAACGTGTTGCACTTACAAATGCGACATCGGTTTCAAGTCTGCTTCTTACAACAGAAGCAGCAATCTATGAGATTCCAAAAGAGGAAACTGCCGCTCCAGACATGGGAGCAGGAATGCCTCCACAAATGGGAATGCCTGGTATGATGTAAGCTGACGTTAAAAAAACGTGAATTTCTTCACGTTTTTAGTCAGCGCACCAAAGTTCATTGTGCAAAGCACTGAACGACGGAGTCCCCGAACGAGAATTTCTTCTCATTTTTAGCTTGCGCACCAAAGTCTGATATGTGAAGCATCAGACGATGAAATCCCCCTTCTCCTTTTACAATCTTTAATTACAATCAAATGCCTCTCACTATTATCTTTTAAAAATATATCTATGCTAAAATACCCCCAAAAGAAAATTCAGGAGCACAATATGAAAAAAATTATTTTTTTACTTGTAACAATGACAGCGGTACTTTTTGCAGGTCAATGTAGATATGAAGTGAAACAACTCAAAGTGGAGTGGAAAGCTTACAAAACACCTCTAAAAATTGGTGTCGGCGGCACATTTAACAAGGTTGCTATAGAAGCGACAGACAAAAGTTCTGAAAAGTCTTATCTAGGGACAAGTACTGTAACAATAAATACGACTTCAGTTGACTCAAAAAACAGTGGACGTGATGCAAAACTTGTGAAATACTTTTTTGCTGTACAAAATGTCAAAAGCATTACAGCAAAAGTTGTCTCAGTTGAAAACAAACTTATCAATGTAGATATCACTATGAACGGTATCACAAAGACCATCCCTATGAAGCTTGATTTTGATGATGATGAAATAGAGGCAGAGGGACATATAGACCTTGCTGATTTTAATATGTTACCATCACTCTCAAGCATCACAAAAGCATGTTATGACCTGCACAAGGGAAAAACATGGCAAGATGTAGAGATAAAGTTCGAACTCAAAACTCGTAAACACTGTGACTAAAAAAACAATCTCTCTTGTACTTGGCAGCGGCGGGGCAAGAGGCATAGTGCACATTGGCATCATCAAATGGCTCCAAGAGCATAATTATGAAATAAAATCCATCTCCGGTTGTTCGATGGGTGCTCTTGTAGGTGGATTTTATGCTGCGGGGAAACTTGATGCTTATGCAGAGTGGCTTGAGACAATAGATGTCCTTGATATGCTGAAACTTCTTGACTTTAAAGGAAGCGGCGGTTTTATTTCAGGTGAGAAACTGATGAACAAGCTGCAAACACTTGTTGGTGATGAAAAGATAGAAAATCTCCCTATAAAATTTACTGCGGTTGCAACAGACATAGATGCACAAAAAGAGGTTTGGATAAATGAAGGCTCATTGCTTGATGCCATTCGTGCTTCTATCTCTCTGCCTCTGTTCTTTACACCTTTTGAGTATAAAGGTAAACGCTTGGTCGATGGCGGTGTTTTAAACCCAGTACCAATCGCCCCGACATTTCATGATAGTACAGACCTTACAATCTCAGTCAATCTAGGTGGAGAGCCTCTCACGCAAGAGCCTATGAAAGAAGAAGTGTCTCAAAGTTCTATGCAAAAAACAATCAAAGAGTATTTCAGTAAAATATCTATTCCGGACTCTTTTACAAAAGAGAGCGGCATGTATACCATTGCAAATAAATCCTTTGAGACGATGCAGAGCAGCATCGCGCGTATGAAACTTGCAGCCTACCCTTCTGACATTGAGATAGACATACCTATGAATCTCTGTGGAACGTTTGAATTTAACAAAGCGCAAGAGTTAATTGCGTATGGATATAAGTATTGTGATAACATTGCAGAGTTAAAGGAGTTACATGGAAAATCCATTTGAAAACGGACATATGAAGAACTACGTACTGCTATATGCAAGTGTAGTAGTCATTATGGTACTTTTTTTCTTCGCGACCACACTTTTTAATGAAGATGACAAAACAATAGAGAAAAAAGTTTTTAATACAGAAATAAATGCCACACAAAAACAGGCAGAGGTAGAGAAAGAAGAAGCTTCTCAAGCAGAGAAGCCAAAATTTAAACTACTTCAAAAAGGGTATTAGCTTACTCTTTGGTGACAATGTAAAGTTGATCATGTCCTAAACGTTTTAAGATATCCATGACAGAGACAAAGTCTTGAAATTTCGACTCTTTGTCACTACGAAGAACCACTGTCTGTTTCTTAGAGATTTTAGAAAGTTTCTCTTCTAACTGCGCTAAATTTACCTTCTCTTTTCCATAAAACATTTCACCTTTTGCATTGACATACACAGTCACTTCTTTTTTAGTATCTTCCTTCTGCGTTGCTTTTGCTTCTGGCAGATCTATAGGTATGACCCCTTGTTTTATGAAAGTGGCAGTTGTTAAAACCATAACAAGCAGCACAAGCATGATGTCAATAAAAGGGATGACATTTATCTGATCAAAACGTTTAAAATTCTTTTTACATTTTGACATTACTTTGCTTCTTCCTCTGCTACATCAAATTTTGTAAGTATGCGCTCTACTTTTCTTAAAACGATTGTATATGCTACGATGGCAGGCATCGCGACAACAAGACCTGTTGCCGTTGCTTTAAGTGCAAGAGCAAGACCAATCATGATTTTTTTTGCATCCACAGCACCAATGTCACCTAAAGAGTAAAAAGTAATCATAATCCCGACGACTGTACCAAGCAGTCCTATATAAGGAGCATTAGAACCGATGGCACTGATGATGCCTATGTTGTCTGTCAAGTCAAGTTCCAGATTGTCCCGATGTTTATAATCTTCTATACGAACACTTTTATAAAACATCATTCTCTCAATAAAGAGCCATAGTGTCACGACGCTCATAAGCCCAAGTGTTCCCATAATTCCATAATCAAGAGCTGTTTCTGCATATGATATCATCGAACTTGTTGTTTCCATTATTGTTCCTGTTTAAATTTTAATTTTACTGTTGTTCCACTATTTGGCATTGAATCAAAAATAAGTTTGATGCCGTTCTCATCGCAAAAGCGTTTTACCATAGACAAACCTATGCCAAAACCTTTCATCTCACTGTTAATCTGATAATAGTTGTCAAATATTGCTAAAAGTTGGACTTCATCCATACCAATGCCGTAATCTTGGATCAAAAGCATGTTATTTTTTATTGCAATATCTATATTTTTTGAATCTCGAGAGTATTTTACCCCATTATCAATAAGGTTGTCAATCACTTTAGAGAGTCCTATTTTATCTATAAAGAGTTCACATTTGGATAATGTCAGATTAAAGTTTATATGTGGATATATTTTTTGCATAAATTGCACTCTATTTTGTATAAGTTCATCTAAAGAAAACTGCTCTTTTATCTCCTGTTTTGTCTGCATCCTGATAAGATAGTCAAGCTCATTATAACGCTGTTGTAGCATCTCACAAGCACTTTCAATGCGTGCTGCCCGTTTGCTATTCTTTTCATCTTGGAGATTTTTTTGCAGCATCTGTGTATTTGTCGTAATGGTACTGATGGGGAGATTCAGTTCATGCAGCGTCTCTTTAGAGAAGGTTTGCAAGTTTTTCACATACTCTTGAAGCGGGTCAACTGCAAGTTTTGAGATAAAAACAGCCGAAAGAACAACCAAAGAGAGAAGCACAACACCCAAAAGAAAAAGATTGCTAATAGCTAAAATCTCCAGGGCATAATAAAAAAGCAGCAAAAATGCCATAACGGTTAAAAAGTAAAAGATAAAAATATTGATACGCAGATTACGAAACAAGTTTATACCCTATGCCTCGAATATTTTTTATGCTAAGTTCTGGAAGAAGCTGTTTGAGACGATTGATGTAGACTCGAAGTGCACCATCACTGCCGCCCTCTGCAGAGCTCCACAACTCATCAATTATAAGCTCTTTTGGCAATGTTTCATTGTAATGTTTCAAAAACAGCAGTAAAAGCCCATACTCTTTTTGAGAAAGAAGAAGTGTCTCTTTTTTATAGCGTATGGTCTTATGCACCTCATCGTAACAAAAGTCGCCAATGCATTTAGATTCATCTTTTTTACTTCGTCGCAGAACGGCTTTCACACGTAAAAGCATCTCATCCATATCAAAAGGCTTAGTGATGTAATCATCTCCACCGCTTAAAAATCCCTCTTCAAGACTCTCTTTATCCTTGCGTGAGGTTAAAAAGATGGTGGGAGTCATGTCCTGGGCCTCACGCAGCTCTTTTAATAGAGAAAGCCCGTTTATCAGAGGAACATTAATGTCTAAAAGATAGAGGTCAAACTTATCATCAAAAGTGGCATCGAGGGCATCTTGCCCATTGGCAAAATGTCTTACTTTATAATCCTCATCTTCAAGCAAATCGACAATCGTCTCGCCAAAGAGAAGATCATCTTCTAAGAGCAGAATTTTAATCGACACTCTCAATAGCCCAACTAATCGTTTCTCCTGCATACATTGGAACAACACCCGAATAGTTTTCAGGTACTACAAAAGGTCGTTTTTCTAAAATCACCTCTTTGAACTCAGGGCAAATTCCATAAATATTTTGTGCATTATCACTTACAAATGCCTGCAGATTATCAAGCTTGTCGAATTGTTCAAATATCTCTGTTAAAAGTTGCAACGATATTGGAGCAGTAAAGACACCCGCAGCACAACCACAAGACTCTTTTTTATGCTGTGGATGTGGCGCAGAGTCTGAACCGAACATCACTTTTGGATGCGCTTCAAGGGCAATACTTAAGAGTGCATCTAAATCCTCAGGACGCTTTGCAATAGGTTTACAAAAGTGGTGAGGCATCATCATTCCACCTATAACATCATCAAGTGTAAGGAGTAGATGATGTACGGTAATGGTCGCATAAAGATTTGGATATTTGTCGAGCATATCTACAGCAGCTTTTGTCGTAATGTGCTCCATCACTATTTTTAGTTCTGGAAAATTTTGTGCCAAAAGTTCATAAATGCTCATAAACTCAGCCTCTCTATCCATCACAAAACCATCTGTCTCACCATGCACACATAAAGGAATATTGAGTGCACTCATAGCCTCTAATGTCGGGCGCATCTCTTCAACGTCAAAAGAGCTTACACCACCCTCAGAATTTGTTGTGATTCCTGCAGGGTAAAGTTTTATAGCAGTAATCTCATCCGCAACACTCTCTAAAAATGCTTTGTCGTAGTTCTTATAAAAGAGAGTCATATAAGGTTCAAAGTAGTCATTTGGTACAGCAGCCATAATGCGTTCACGGTAAGCGTTCACAGCCTCGAGCGTATCAACAGGAGGTACAAGATTTGGCATTACAAGCGCTCCACTGTATGTGTAGGCACTAAGCGGTGCTACATTTTCAAGCATTACACCGTCACGCAGGTGCAGGTGCATGTCAAGCGGCATTAAAAGAGTATGAGTTTTCATCTGAAAAAAATCCTTCATATAAATTAGTGCAATTATATCCTATTTGGGATTAAATACCCCATAAATAGACATCTATAAAGGCAATGAACATCCCTAAAAAAGCAAGTAGTTTATAGAAATGACTCAACTTTATAAAAGGCTTTCCATCTATGAAAATACCTAGCTGAACGGCAGAAACGATGAGAGAGGCAAGAATAAAAAAGAGGTAAGAGACAATGAGAATAACATACCATGTGTGATGCATAAAGCCATAAACAAAGAGTGCAATGACAGCTGCTAAAACTATGACGTTTTGAACAAGCATATTGAGGTTTGATTTTTCTTCTTTTTTGTATACACGGGCTATTTTAAAATAGATAAAAGCAAAAAAAAGCGCAAGATAAAAAAGCATAGATAGAATTCCTTTAGTAAGTTTTACGGAATTCTATCTAATTAAGATTAAGTAATGTTTATTATAAATCATCTTTTGCTTTTTGAATGAGTTTATTGATAGCATCTTCATAATATTTTGCTTCTACTTCTTCTGTAGATTCAAAACGCGTCACAAGAACCGGTGTAGTGTTAGAAGCACGTACAAGCCCCCACCCTTTTTCAAAGTTGATTCTCACCCCATCAACATCTATAATGTCTTTGATAGTCGGAAAATCCGCAGGAGGGTTTTTAAGCAGCTCTTTTACTTTAGCGATAATTTTAAATTTTTCGGCTTCTGTCGTCTCGACCTTTATCTCTTCTGTAGAAAAAACCTGTGGCAGTTTTGCAAGCTCTGCATCGAGATCAATGCCGTCATCAAGAAGTTCTAACATACGAAGTGTCGCATAGATTGCATCATCATAACCAAAATAGCGGTTTTTAAAAAAGACATGCCCACTCACTTCACAAGCCAAGTCTGCGTTAATCTCTTTCATCTTCACTTTGAGGTTTGAGTGACCTGTTTTATACATCACCGCTTTTGCACCGCGGCGTTCAAGTTCATCATACATCACTTGCGAACATTTCACCTCTCCGACCACAATAGGTTTATCCATCTTCATACTGTAAAGAAGTGCCATCATATCGCCTTTGATGTTGTTCTTATGCGTGAGAACTGCTATTCTGTCTGCATCACCATCATAGGCAAAAGCGATGTCACCCTCTTTTTCTAAAAGTGCTTTAACATCTGCCAGATTTTTCTCTACCGATGGGTCAGGGTGATGATTTGGAAATGTACCATCTGGCTCAATGTAAAGTCCTTTAGTATGAAGCTCAAGTTTTTCAAAAATTTCTGGCAGTACAACACCGCCTACACCATTGCCACAGTCATAAACAATTTTTGTAGGCATCCCCTTAAGGTGAGCAAATTCATTGATCATAAAGTCGATGTAACGCTCTTTTGCATCTATCTTTGTCACATCGCGCGCTACTTTTGCAGGCATTTTCATCGCTTCACACTCACGCCCGAGCGCATAAATCTCTTCACCGAAAAAAGGTGCTTTATCTACTGTAATTTTAAAACCATTGTACTCACTTGGATTGTGCGAGCCTGTAATCATTACAGATGCACTCGGTGTTATACTATCCCACTCTTGATAGTTTGTAAAGTAGTTCACAGGTGTAGGTACAAGCCCCATATCAAGTACTTTTTTCCCGCCAGAATTGAGTCCAGCGACAAGATACTCAAAAAGAATCGGCGAGTGCGAACGAGCATCATAGCCTACAGACACATACTCTCCCTCTATCTTTGAAGCAAGCGCATACCCAATCTTCGTCACACTCTCTTCATTTAACTCTTTTTCATATATCCCACGAATGTCGTATTCTCTATAGATGCTCAAATCTCTGTCCTTAGCAATTAGTTTTGAAATTATAATGAAATGTTGATTAAAGAGGGGAAAAATCTATGCTTTTATATCTAAAAAAGAAGCTTGTGAAAAATTGAGTTCTGAAACGCGTTTGACATATTTACCGTCAATACCGTTTGTGTAGAGAAATTTTTGAAAATCTTCTATGTTTTTTAATATCTGTTCGCCAGGCGAGAGTTTTTGAAAGTGAAAGCTGCATAAATATACCTTTTCTTTAATCTTTTATGAGAATAATATCGGACAAAAAGAAAGAATTTGTACAAATAACAACAAAATGTTGGATTATTAGAAATATTGCGATATACTGCCACTAAGTGAAAGATGAGGCGTGAATTCATCTTTAGTGTGTTATTACTGCTCTAGCTGCGTTAAACTCCTAAAGATTCTCCAATTTTTACACAAATTTATATACAAGGCTGCACAATGGCAGAATTAATGGACGGATCAGTTAAATGGTTCAATGACGAAAAAGGTTATGGTTTTATTCAACAAGATAATGGTGGGAGTGATGTATTCGTACATTTCCGTCAAGTAAACAATGCAAATGGTGGTAGAGTTTCTTTAGCAGAAGGTCAAAGAGTAACATTCGAAGTTGGTGAAGGTCAAAAAGGCCCACAAGCTGAGAACGTAACACCTCTTTAATCTTTTTTAAACCCCTATCTTTTAGGGGTTTAACTCTCTATTTTATAGTTCGTATTTGATTACGACCATTTTCTTTTGCTTTATACAATGCATCATCCGCTCTTTTTAACGCTTTTTCTATATTTATCTCATTTTTAAAATTTACTGTAGATACACCCACGCTGATAGTAAAGGTAACCTTTTGTTTTAAAGTAAGTTCAAAATGACTTGTCTCTACCGTTTCTTTTAGCTTTTGTGCCACATATTGCGCTTCTTTTAAAGAAGTTTGTGGAAGCAAAACAACGAACTCTTCTCCGCCATATCTACACGACATATCGCTTTTACGTTGGACTTCTAACATTATATTTGCCAACAGTTTAATAATCTCATCCCCTATCTGGTGCCCATAGATATCATTAATATTTTTAAATTTATCAATATCTATCATCAACAGAGAAAGCGGTGATTTTTCCCGTTTTGCCATCTCTAAAAAAGCTTGCGAAGCATCTATGAAAAATCTTCTATTATAAAGTTTTGTCAAGGGATCCGTCAGGGCCAACAACTTTAATTCTTGTATCACATCCTGTAATTTCAGCTCTTTTTTAACTCGGGAGAGTAACTCTTTTGGCAAAAATGGTTTTCGCACATAGTCACTCCCCCCTACATCATAGGCTTTAGCTATACTCTCTTCATCTGTTTTTGCAGTAATAAAAATTACGGGTATCTCTTTTGTATTTTCATTTGACTTTAAACGTTTACAGACTTCATAACCATCCATCACAGGCATCATAATATCGAGCAGTATCAAATCTACCTCTTCTTCATTGACTATCTCTAATGCATCTTTACCATTTGTTGCATCTATAACATCGTACTCATCTAAAAGTTCTACAAGGACATCCAGATTTGCAATAGTATCATCTACTATTAAAATTGTTTTATTTTTCATCAATACGCTCCACTATCTCTTTATATTGTCGTCTATCTGCCAAAGTTTTCAAATGCGTAAACAATTCTCTTTCTTCATTATCAAGCTGATATTTTCTTATTTCACCCAGTATTTCATGGCATCCTTTTGAACGCCTTGTTAAAGCATATTCCCGAAGTTCTTTTAGAAAATCCTCTTT
>Ga0256829_1002757_pt1 | contig 12747 bp, 10 predicted proteins | sample 131447metaG_FD_185979 | JGI IMG/M metagenome (GOLD analysis project Ga0256829, IMG submission 185979) | Hydrothermal vent microbial communities from Lau Basin, Pacific Ocean - 131-447 | ecosystem: Environmental > Aquatic > Marine > Hydrothermal vents | place: Pacific Ocean: Lau Basin | collected... | reverse complement strand
ATCAGGGTTTTCATCATAGTGAATTTGTGATACATTCACTGAACCACGCCCAATCATGGCACCATCTGAGGTCTCATAACGAATACCTCCACCATGAGTACCTTCATCTCTTAGCCACTCTATAGGTTTGAATTTTTGAGAAAGCCCTAGCTTGTTAGAGATTTTTTCTAAGCCTTGGACAAAGCGTTGCTGTAGTGAGGACACTAACTCTTCAGCTTGTTTTGCTTGAGTAGATGCAGCGTAAGTACGTTTCATGATTGATTAAACTCGCTTGTTGTTGATTTTTGTATATGGCTGAACTATGGTCTCTATGGTGGATGGGTTCAATCACATATTTTCTTTAATGGTATCTTGGAGGGTTTTATGAAGAAATTGCTGTTGCTAACGTTAGGGTGTTTTTCCCTATTATTATCGGCTTGCGGTACAGAAGATGGTGGCCCTGCCACGATTAGTACAGTTGCGCCGCCTGCACCTGGCACGGTGATGGAAGCATTGTTTGAACCATCGAGTGACCCTGCAGTGCCTAGTATTGTACCAGCACCTAACAATGCTGCATTTGCAGGTTCTACTGATGGTACACTGAATTTAAAAGACACTTATGGTAATCCTTATGCAGATATTAGCCTGCCTCAAGGTGCTATGAATGCTTTGGACGGTTTTTCAACCGTTGCACCGATGACAACAAGCTTTGCGGAGGCTTTAGATGCTGCCTCGGTAGCTGTAGGCGTTCATGTTTACGATGGTTCTACAGGTGCAGAGCTGGTGTTTGGACAAGATTATGTAGCACTGCCTAACCCTAGTGATGCTAAAGTACTTGTGATTAAACCTATCAAACCATTAAAAGGCGCAACCAATTATTTGGTGGTTGTTACCAGTGACCTGCAGTCGGTAACGGGCAAACCCGCAGCGGCATCTAAGGTGTTTACATTGATGAAAAGTTCTGTGCCGTTGGTGAATGCTACAGGTGTAAGTCAAATTCCGGGAGTGCCTGACGCTAGCGCTGCTGGCTTGGAGGGCTTGCGTTCTACAGTAAAACCTGCTTTGGATGTGGCGCAAGCTCATGGGATTACCAAAGATAAAGTTGCAGTAGCATGGTCATTCAAAACCCAAACCATTGGCAAAGTATTAAAAGCGATTCAAGCGGCTAGTGCTACCGACCCTTATGCAAGCAGTGCTACAAACCTTGGTGCAGCAGCAACAGCTACATCTGCTGCAACTTTTGCTGCTATAGCTGGATTGCCCATATCTGCTTATTCCAACCTAGGATCGGTTGTAACAGGGGCTGTACAGTTGCCTTATTATTTGGATGAATACAGTGCAGCAAATCCTAATCCGCTTGCCCCGCTTACATCTGTGTTCCAAATGGATGCGGCGACAGGTTTGCCAGTGGTGAAATCTGTACAGAATGTAAAATATTTACTTACTATCCCTAATACAGCAGGCCCTTGGAAAGTTGCTATTTTTCAACATGGATTTACCGTGGATAAAAGTGTTGTGTTTGGTGTTGCAAACACCTTAGCATCCCAAGGCTATGCAACGATTGCTATTGATGCTGTGTTGCATGGCGACAGAACATTTGGTTTGGATTTGGTCAATAATACAACGGGTGCACCAGGTCCTGATGGTGTGGTAGATGCGAGTGGAACACACTACCTCAACCTTGCATCTTTGTTGACTTCGCGGGATAACATTCGTCAATCGGTTGCAGATTTAATTCACTTGGCAAATATTGTTAAAGTATCTACCTTGGATGTGGTTTCCAATACAAATGGAGCCCCAGGTGCAGATGCACCAGACTTGGATACAACCGTACCTTTAGTTTTTGTAGGGCATTCCAATGGCGGTATCTTAGGTACAGTGTTGGCGGGGGTTATGCCCGCAACAGATATTAATAAATATGTATTGGCAAACCCGGGTGGTGATTATGCCACTATTTTGCAAAATTCAGGTGCGTTTAGCCCTATTGTGAATGCGGGGCTTGCTGCCAAAGGTGTGAATGTAGGTACGCCTGAATATGCTGCATTTTTCTTTGCTGCACAAACGGTAGTCGATGATGGTGATCCTTTGAATTATGCTGCGTTGGCGGCAAGCAAAGGTATATTTTTATTAAAAACAACACCTGACGGTGTGGTTCCCAATGCACAAACTGATGCTTTATCTCTTAACTTAGGCTTAAAACAAGTCAGTGGAAACTTGGCAACGGTTAATGCCAATGCTTGGCCGTTGGGTGTAGTCGCATCACCTCAAGTGGGCAATGGTTTTATAAACTATACAGCAGGTTCACATAGCTCATTTTTAGATCCAACAAACTCTGCGGTAGCAACCACTGCCATGCAAACAGATGCTGCTACTTTCTTAGTTGGCGGTGTTGTAGATACATATAGTACATTGGTAACGGAGTAATATGATGAATATTAAATATATTAAAAAAGCTTCTATCCTTTGTGTTGCAACAGCGTTGTTATCTACGACCGCTTTTGCAAGTGGGTTTATGATTCCTGAACAAGGAGCCAAAGCCATGGGTATGGGTAATGCTTTTGGTGCCATCGCTGATGATGCTTCTGCCAACTGGTTTAACCCGGCGGGTTTATCGTTTCAAGAAAACAATGCGGCAGTAAGCAGTACACTGGTGTATCCACTTAATGACTTTGAAGCAGGTGGACAGACGTATTCTGCGAAAAAAGGTTTGCATGTGATTCCTCAGGCTTATGTACGTTATGGCGAAGGTAATTCTAAACTAAGTTATGGTTTGGGCATCAACTCACCTTTTGGGTTGTCTGTGGACTGGACGGGTTCTGGCGCACCCTTTACACAAGTTGCAGCAGCAGGTAAGGCTGTGACTTTTTCTGAAATTCAAGCTGTACACATTAATCCAAACATTGCTTATCAAGTGAATGATAATTTTTCCGTGGCAGCAGGTGTCTCGTATTATAATGCATTTAAAGTGCATTTAAATAGTGATTTGCTGCGTATTGGTGGCTCTGGTGATGGTTTTGGTGGCAATGTTGCATTTTTATATAAAAGCAACGTTTGGAGTATTGGTGGTAGTTACCGAACGAGTGTGAAAGTTGATATTACAGGTACGGGAGTGGGTGGTCCTGATGCTGTGGTATTGGGTTTAGATGGTATTGGTGCAAATGCGACAACAGCTGTAACATTCCCTGATATTTTAAGTCTGTCGTTGGCTTATGCTAGTATACCCAATGTCATATTGAGTGCGCAGCTCGATAGGGTTAATTGGGCTAAGTTTGATAAAATTGAAATCAATTATGCACCTTCTGCATTGAATGCGCTTACAGGTCCACAGTCAACGATTCCTGAAGGCTGGAAAGCCACTGTTGCTGTTCGTTTGGGTGCTGAGTGGGCATATTCAGATGATACACGGGCTAGGGTTGGTTACACTTACGACCCCACGCCTACCAACCCAACTGATTTTTCACCCCGTTTACCAGGTAATGACAGGCAACTTATTTCACTGGGTTATGGCACTGATTTTTCTGATAACTTAACCATGGACTTGGCCTATGCCTATGTGTGGTTGAAGGATAGAACAGCAACTGCCCCTACAGATCCTGCATATTATGGTGTATTTAAGTCTACTGTGCATTTGTTTTCTGGTGGTGTAACTTATAAGTACTAAGCATTTTAGTTTTAATTGGAAAGGCGTTGTTTTTAGCGAAACAGCGCCTTTTTATTGCATTCTTTTCATCATGCCCGCAAACGACTAGCTTGCGCCCAGATTTAAGATTGGAAAAGAATGGAGAGTTTATGCGCTACGACTGGACTGTGGATGAAATTGAGAAGTTATTTGGACTTCCGTTTAATGACTTGATGTTTCAAGCGCAACAAGCACACCGTGCCCATTTTGATGCCAATGAAGTGCAGCTTTCTACATTGCTTTCCATTAAAACAGGTGGTTGCCCAGAAGATTGCAAATATTGCCCGCAATCATCACGCTACAACACAGATTTAGAATCAGAATTGCTCATGAAAAAAGAAGAAGTGATGAAGGCAGCCAAGGCTGCTAAAGAAAAAGGTGCATCCCGCTTTTGCATGGGTGCTGCATGGCGCGAACCTAAAGGCAGAGCATTTGAGTTGGTGTTGGATATGATTCGTGAAGTGAAAGATATGGACATGGAAGCTTGTGCCACACTTGGTATGCTGGATGCCGAACAAGCTAAAAAGCTTAAAGATGCAGGTTTGGATTATTATAATCATAACCTTGATTCTGACCCTGAATTTTATAAAACCATTATTTCCACACGTACCTATGAAGAGCGTTTGGATACCTTGAAGAATGTGCGCAGCCAAGGCATGAGTGTATGTTGTGGTGGTATTGTTGGTATGGGCGAAGCGATTCGTAATCGTGCGGGCATGATTGCACAATTGGCACGCATGGAGCCACACCCTGAGTCTGTGCCCATTAATATGCTGGTGAAAGTTGAAGGTACACCCATGGCGGATGTGGAAGACTTGGATAACTTTGATTTTATTCGCACCATTGCTGTGGCGCGTATTACCATGCCCGCATCGCATGTTCGTCTTTCTGCAGGTCGTGAAGTGATGTCTGAGGAAATGCAATCATTGTGTTTTCTCGCTGGTGCAAATTCAATTTTTTACGGTGAGAAACTTCTTACAACAGGTAACAAAGAAGCAGAGCAAGATAGAGCATTCTTTAAAAAGTTGGGTATTCGCCCTGAAGAAAAATGTACGCCATCATCGCGTCGTATGGCTGATGTAGTAGAAAACACTAAGGAGGCAGCCCATGTCGGATAAACCTTGGGGTGGGCGTTTTGAAGCGCCAACGAATGCTTTTGTAGAAGCCTTTAATGCATCAACACATGTTGATGCGCGTATGTATGCTGAAGATATTGCGGGTTCTCGCGCGCATGCCACTATGCTTACGGCACAGGGCATTTTAAGTGAAGAAGATTTAAAATTGATTCTTGATGGCTTGAATCAGGTTGAGAAAGAAATAGAAGCTGGTGAATTTGAATTTACGATTGCGCTTGAAGATGTGCATATGAACATTGAAAAGCGGCTAACTGACATCATTGGTGATGCAGGTAAACGTTTACACACTGCACGTTCACGCAATGACCAAGTGGGTACGGATACAAGACTTTATTTAAGAAAACGTACAGATGATTTAATGGTGCGTATCAAACACTTGCAGGGTGTGCTTGTTAAACTTGCAGATGAACATGCTGAGACTGTGATGCCTGGTTTTACGCACCTGCAAACTGCACAGCCTGTAACTTTAGGGCATCACTTGCTGGCTTATGTTGAGATGTTTAACCGTGATTACGCACGCTTTTCAGATGCTAGAAGGCGCATGAATCAATGTCCGTTAGGCTCTGCGGCATTGGCAGGTACAACATTCCCGATTAACCGTGAACAAACGGCAGAACTATTGGGCTTTGATGCGCCATGTGCGAATTCTTTGGATGCAGTGTCTGATCGTGATTTTATTATGGAGTTATTATCAGCAGCGTCGATTTGTTCGATTCATTTGTCGCGTTTTTCAGAAGAATTGATTTTGTGGATGAGTGCACAATTTAGCTTTATTGATTTGCCTGATGCGTTTTGTACAGGTTCATCCATTATGCCACAAAAGAAAAATCCTGATATGCCAGAATTGGTGCGCGGTAAAGCAGGGCGTATTGTGGGTGCATTGATGTCTATTTTGATGACCATGAAGTCGCTTCCTTTGGCATACAACAAAGATATGCAGGAAGATAAAGAAGCCATTTTCGATGCTTTTGATAACCTTGAAGGTTGCCTAAGAGTATTTGGTGATATGTTACCTGGCTTAAAAGCTAATGTTGCAAATATGCATAAAGCTGCAGGCTCTGGTTTTTCCACGGCAACGGATTTGGCAGACGCTTTGGTGCGTGCAGGTGTTCCATTTCGTGATGCGCATGAAATTGTGGGTAAATCTGTGGCATATTGTATCAAAGAAAATATTGAGTTGCATGAAATGCCAGATGCTGCATGCCAAGCCATTGATCAACGTTTAACCTTGGACATGGTACAAGCTTTGTCTGTAGAGGCATGTGTGGCAGCACGTAACCATACGGGTGGAACTGCCCCTGAACAGGTGCGGTTGCAGTGCGCCAAGTGGATGAAACAATTCAACAACTAATGCGTTTGTTGTTGCCGCTATGTTTCTTGCTGTTAAGCAGTTGCGGCTTAAAAACAGATTTGGTTGTTTATGATGACTCAGCGGCTGAACCTCAGCTTGCCAGTGTTTCATATCAAGTGGTGGGTAAGGTGTTGCAACTCCAATTGAATATTGTTGGGGGTAGCGGCATGGTATTGTATCAAATTGATAGAACAGAAGTTGAGCCTAGTTGTCAATGTATTGGCAACTGGTTGCGTTATTATGAATCGTCATTAAGCACACAACGTATGGACTTAAAACGTAATATTAAATTGCGCAACCCTGAGAAGACGTATGCTTTTCGCGTGCGAGTGAAAGATGAGCTAGGGCGAAAGAGTGCATGGTCAAAAGTTTTTAAAGTGAAGGCAAGCAATGGTTAATGTAAAAAGCAAAAAAACAACAGATAAACATGAGCAGCATAGATTGAATCAATTGGGTGAATATCCCTTTGCGCGATTAAAAAAGCTTCTTGATGGTTTAATCCCTAATCCTAAGTTAGATTTTATTGATGCAGGTGCTGGTGAACCTAGGTTGCCTTTGCCACATTTCGTTCAGCCTACGTTGGATGCGCATATATCAGGTTTTTCCAAATACCCTACAACAACTGGCAATGACTTTTTAAGAGAAAGTATTGCAGCATGGTTAAAGCGCCGCTTCTCTTTAAAAAGTATAGATGCAGATACACAAGTGTTAAGTGCCAATGGAACACGGGAAGCTTTGTTTGCTGCTGCGCATGCCTTGATTAACCCCAGTGCTGATAAAAAACCTTGGGTGATGATGCCCAACCCTATGTATCAAATTTATTTGGGCGCAGCGATTACTGCGGGTGGAAAACCTTATTTGCAGCCTTGTACAGCGGATACAGGCTTTGCACCTGATATTGATAGTATTGCAGATGATGTATGGGAAAACACTGCCTTGGTGTATGTTTGTTCACCATCTAACCCTACGGGCTGGGTGGCGGATAGTGCCTATTATACCCAGCTTTTAACGCTTGCAGAGAAGTTTGATTTTTATGTACTGGCTGATGAATGTTATTCTGAAATTTATTATGCAGACAAGCCGATTGGCTTACTTGAAGTGGCACAAGGCATGGGCAACGCGGACTATAAGCGTTGTTTGGTGATGAATTCGTTATCTAAACGCTCAGCATTGCCAGGGCTTCGCTCTGGTTTGATTGCAGGTGATGCAGATTTGATTCAACAGTTTGCGAAGTTGCGAAGTTATACAGGACCTGCCACACCACTACCTTTACAACATGTTGCAGCAGCAGCTTGGTCTGATGAAAGTCATGTGCAACAGCATTTAACAGTGTACCGTGATAGTTTGGATGCTTTTTTTGAAGTGTATGGAGGGGGTATTCCCTCAGGTTCATTTTTTGTTTGGCTACCCGTAGATGATGAAGAAACATTTGTGCGTAAAGCTTATCAAGAGCAAGCGATTAAATTGTTGCCTGGCAGTTACTTAGGTGCAGAAAATAGTCATGGCATCAATGCAGGGGCGGGTTATGTGCGTGCGGCTTTGGTGGATGGTGTCACCAAGGCTAAAGAATTGGCTTTGCGCTTAAAAAGCTTGTAGTTGCCTTAATAACGACAATACTTGTGTCATGCGTGCGGGTTTTTGTAAGACTGTAATGTGTTCTGGTGCCTGTTTGGGTGGCATGCCTGTATATAGAATGGATTTTATATGAGGATTGATATTTTCAGCTGATGCGATGAGATTTAACCCTGTCATTTGCTTCATGGTATAATCTGTGATGATAGCTTTAAATGCTTGGGGCTGTACGGAAAATGCAGTTAAAGCTTGTTTTGGACAAAGGTGAGAAGAAACTTTATACCCTGAGTGTTCAAGAAGCTGTGTATAAACATTTAAAACACTTTTATCATCGTCCACAAGTAAAATCATCGTCCCTCCCAAGAAGAGCACACTATAATGATGGTTACATGAATAGCTGGTAATAAATGTCACCATATTTTCAAGGTGTTGTTGTTAGCCTTCGCGACTCTTAGTGGGAGTAGAGTGATGAATAGAGTAAAATTAAACCAAGGATTTGGTTTAGAAGATTTCCCTAAAGCAAAAGAAGTGCTTATTAAAAAAGGTGACTTTCTTTTGTATGAAGGTGATGAACGAGCTAATCGTGCTTATGTGATTGTATCTGGTAAGTTGGAAGTTCGTTTAACTTCAGGCACAGGGCATGAAACATTATTGTATCATTTAGAGTCTGGTGAATTGGTGGGGGAACTTGCTGCATTTGGTATGAAAACGAGGACAGCAACCATTGCTGCTACCATGGCAACCAAGCTCTTAGAAGTTTCTCATGCCGACCTTGTTAGCAATATGCAAGAGTGTAGTTTTGTTGAAAAAGTGTCTCACCACTTTCTTACCCGTTATTTACGTACACATGATGTGGTATGCAGGTTGGGCCAACCCAATGTATCCATGAAACTTTGTCGTTATTTTAAGTCATTGGCAGAGCAAAAAGACATACAAGAAAATATTGTGGAGTTAAGATTACCTAGTCATTCTGAAATGGGTAAACTATTAAGTTGCCAGCGAGAAACCGTAACGAGAGAAATGAAGAAGCTTGTTTTTTCAGGGGTAATAGTACCTTTAGAACAAACGGGTTCATTTGCGTTAAATATAGAGAAAAACCAGTTGTTTTTGGCAGGCATGTTAGATGCTAATTAATCTTGGTTGTGGATGCAGGGTAAGGTTTGACTAAAAATATCTGTTTGACCAATACCTTTAAGCGTAAGGGTAACGGGTGTAAAAGTCCGAGGTTGCTTTAAGGCATGGTATGTTGCTTGGTCAATCAATATTTCACCAACCCTAGCATTGGATTCTAATCTTGCTGCTAAATTGACGTGCCGACCTATGGCTGTAAATGTTCGCCGCTCGTGGGAGCCTAAGATACCCAATACAGCTTCTCCAGATGCAATGCCAACACCAATACCCAATTGCTCTAAATCTTGGTTAAGACGTTGTTGGTTGAGTGTATGAACAGCTTGAATCATTTGTTCCGCACTGTGTAATGCATTGAAACAACAATCTGTTTCTGATGCTAAAATACCATACACTGCCATCACCCCATCGCCCATGATTTTATCGACCATACCATGGTGTTGTAGAATAGAGGGCAGCATACAATGCATATAATCATTAAGTGTTTGCATGACAACTTGTGCATCATGGCGTTCATTAAAGGGTGTGAAACCACGAATATCGACAAATAATGTGGCAATGGTTTTACGTTCGCCCGCCGCATCAAGTTGCATCTCGCCTTGTGTAATGCGCTCAGATATTTCATGTCCTACATAACGGTGTAGCGTTTGTTTCATTTGCGCTTTGAGTAGGATTAAATCGTTGGATACTTGCTGGTATTGCTGTAGCTGTAAGGTATTTTGGGTGACATCGCAAAAAAGTAGCCAGTCATGCTGATGGTCAGATAGAGCAAAAATATCAGTGTATTGCCCATCTTGCAGTTGAATTTGAGGCAGCTCAAAATGTTCTGTGATGGGCAGCATGCCTATCAAGACATCAAAAAGCTCTGTGGCTTGTTGACCTACTTGTGGTTGTTGTGGGTAATAATGTTGCCATGCACCACCTGCTTGAATAATACAGTCGCTACCTTTTTTAAGTTGTAGCCATGCTGGTTCAAGTTGTTGAATGGTATGGCTAGCAATATGTTGGTATAAGGGTTGGGGAAGTGTTTGGCTTGTCATGGTTTGATTAGCATGCGTGTCAACTGCACAAAGGATTCCTCTACATGTTCCCCTGTTTTGGCGCTGGTATTATAAATTGGGTTGTTGTATTGCTTAAGTTCATCCAGCTGCTTTGGGCTAATATCCCAAGCATCGGTGAGGTCTGCTTTGTTGCATAAAAAGATATTTGGAATTTTTCCGATGTCGGTATGTACACGGTCTAAAATTTCATGTGCTGTTTGAATGGTTTCTGGCCGTGTGCCATCAATTACAGTAAGTATGCCAGCTGCGCCACGTAAGTAGCTGCTGGTAATTTTTTTATATTTTTCTTCGCCATGAATATCCCAAATCATCAAGTTGACTTGTGTTTCATCCACAGTAACTATTTTTTTATCAATTTTAACACCCATAGTTGATAGGTATTTTTCTGAGAATTTACTATATACAAACTGTGCTGTCAGGCTGGTTTTACCAACGCCTGCTGCCCCAAGAATACAGATTTTCTTTTGAATCATGGTTTGTTTGTTCCCATTTCGAGTGAAAAGTGAATAACTTGTGAAACATTATTGGCATCTGTTTTGTGTGAAATAATTTTGATGTGCTGGGAGGCTATACCATGAGCCGCGAGTTCTTTTTGCACAGTTTTAAGCCGCAAGGTTGTGATAAAGCTAGCATTACTACTGTATAGAGCTTTTATATGAAGTTGACTGTTGGGCTCAATCGCTTGTGCTTGTTTAAAAAGGACAGCAAGTATATTTATTTCTTTTTTTGCTTCGGGTGAGAGTTTGGCAATGCTGCTGGGGAATGAAATTTGAATATTTGCAATGTCTTTTTGTATGTTTGTCCAACTTTTTGGGGGGGTCTTAAGTTTGCTGGTGTAAAAACTATGTACACCATCAACCAATACAAACTGTTCTTGTGCTTGAGAAATCCATGCGCCTGTTGCCGAGCCTGTTGCCGATAAAATACCGTTCGTAAAGCTCAAAGTTACTGTGTTTGGTGGTTGTAGCCGTTCAATTGCAGTAGCCAGAATGGCAGCTTCATTGACCCATGTTGCTACTTGGTTATCAAACCGGTCAATACCTTCAAGTTTGATAGCTTGGTCATTGGCAGCATCAATCCACTGTTGTTTAGCTTCACCAGTTGCCAAAAGGGTGCGCTTAGACAAAGAGAGTTGTACAGTCTTAGGTGGTTGTAGTGCTTCGATAGCACGCTGTAAAACCACATCATCAGATAAGGATACAGCACTATCATTGTAAGCTGCGATATAAGGTATATTTTTTACTGTTTGTTGGGCTTGTTTTATCCAAGTATCAGTTGCTGTACCTTTGGCAATTAATGTCATATCTGGTGTGATAAGTAAGTTTATACTTTGGGGTGGGCGTAGGGTTTTATATGCTTGTTTAAGCACGTAATCTGGGCTATCTACAAGGGTGAGTTTATTTTGGTAATGTTTGATTTCTGGGAAACCTTGTATGCTGGCTTGGGCTTGTCTTGCCCAGTGGCTATCTGTTTTACCTGATAGTGTGAGTGTGTCTCCATCAAGCTTGATTTGAATGTTTGAATCAGGCTTTAATGCTGTGCGAATGCGTTCTAAAAGATTTGGCTCTGGTGTAATGCCACTGGTGTCAACGTCAGAAATACCCGCAATAAAAGGTGCTTTGTTTACAGCTTGTGTCACCCAAGCTTTAGGAGCCATGCCTGAGAGTAATAATGTTTCACCTTGTAATGTTAGCAAGATACTTTGGGGTGGGTTAAGCATCTGTGATGCACGTTGAAGCACAAAGGGTGATTCAAGTGATAGGTAAGGTTGTAATGTGAGTTCAAGCTGTTGGCTAGGTAGGGTTGTTTTTTCTATTATTTGCATGGGATCATGGCTTAGTGGGTCGCGTAAACCTGTGATGATATATTTATCATTCTGGTGTTGGAATTGGGTAATCAATATGCCTGGTTCATCGCGCAGTTGCTGCACATAACTTTGCCATTGTGCTTCTATATTCGCTTGCTGTTGGTAATCCCAAAATTTCCAAGCTATAAAGCTTACCACAATAAGTCCTAAAATGAACAGTGGTTTCATAGGTGAGCGTTTATTTTCTTTTGTTTGATACTCAGCGACTAAAAGCGGGGATAGATTGAGGTCGGCTGCTTCAAAGGCTTGGGTATCACCATCAAAGTTTTGTAAACTTTCATGAAATTCATGTTGAATATCTTCAATGGTTGTTTGCATGGTTTCACGGAGAGCGAGTGGGGGATGACCACGGCATACCAAGGCAAGAACAATATCTGGTCCTTGTTCAATAAGCACTTGTAAGTCACCCATACGTAAACTTTCTATGCCTTGATTTTCACTGTTTGAGAATGAGTCATGAATAAAGTCTTGTACGGCAGTCAACATGCTGGATACAACATCTGCATCTTCATGATGGCTTGGATCTAAGGCGACATGTTTAAGCAATAATCCTGTTTCTTTGTGAATAAGGAAAATTTGTTCAACTCGGTAATTTAAGGTGTTAAGCAACACAACTTCAGCAAATGATTTTCCTGTGCGCATAGCATCCAAACGCCAGCGTAAACCTTGCACCGAAAACGAGTGCTCCAAAGTTTGATTCATGGATTGTAACATGGTGGCAATGGAGCTTTGAATCGCTTTGCGAATCGCAGGTCCCATCACTGGAAATAATGCGTCAGATAGTGGTTGAGGGTTTCGAGCAATGGATGTTTTGAGTGCCTCTTCAACGGCAGGCGTTAGTGCTTGCCCTAATTTATTGTCGCTTCGACTGCGGATTTGTACCGCTTCAGCAAGTATTTTGGCAATTTCTTGGGCATGAAGCTCTTGATTGCTTAAAAGTTCTTCTAACTTATCAATGCGTGCAGACTCTTGCT
>Ga0256829_1002756_pt1 | contig 12748 bp, 9 predicted proteins | sample 131447metaG_FD_185979 | JGI IMG/M metagenome (GOLD analysis project Ga0256829, IMG submission 185979) | Hydrothermal vent microbial communities from Lau Basin, Pacific Ocean - 131-447 | ecosystem: Environmental > Aquatic > Marine > Hydrothermal vents | place: Pacific Ocean: Lau Basin | collected... | reverse complement strand
GGTTGACAAGCAGGCGCGTCTAACGCGATCGGGACGCCAGTTGATGACCTTGCCAGTGGACCCCCGCTTGGGGCGAATGCTGTTGGCGGCCAATGAGCTTAACAGCCTCAACGAGGTCCTCATTATCGTCAGTGCGATGGCGGTACAGGACCCCCGTGAGCGCCCGGCAGAGAAACAACAGGCTTCAGACGAAAAGCATCGTCGTTTTCGAGATGATCACTCCGATTTTATTGCCTATATCAATCTTTGGCGCTACGTGGAGGAACAACGGCAGGAGCTATCAAAAAGCCAGTTTCGCAAATTGTGCAAGAGAGAATACTTGTCCTTCTTGAGATTACAGGAATGGCGAGAGATACATCACCAACTGTTATTGGCCTGCAAAAAACTGGGCTTCAAATCGACTGGTGAAGAAGCTGGCTACGAGGCGATCCACAAGGCTCTGTTGCCAGGATTACTTGGTCAAATTGGTCACAAGGCAGAAGATAAAGAGTATCTGGGCGCACGCAATCGCCGCTTTCATATTTTTCCTGGCTCCTCGCAAGCCAAAAAAGGTCCTAAATGGATGGCCGCCGGGCAGCTGTTGGAGACCTCGAGATTATTTGCTCACCAGGTGGCGAAAATCGAACCGCCCTGGGTCATCAAAGCAGCCGAACATTTGCTGAAGAAAACGCAATACGAACCTCACTACGAGGTTAAAACCGGGCAGGTGATGGCCTACCAGCGAGTCAGCCTGTACGGGCTGGTATTGGTGGAGAAGCAGCGTGTGGGCTTCAGCCAAATCGACCCGAAACTCTCACGTGAAATCTTTATTCGCGCTGCTCTGGTCGAAGGTAATTACCGCGGCAAAGGTCGCTTTTTTGCGAGCAATAAGGCTCTGATTGAAGAGGTTCAGGAGCTGGAAGCCAAGACCCGGCGCCGGGATATTCTGGTCGATGACGAAGCCATCTTTCACTTCTACGATGAGCGGATTGCTGAGCAGGTAGTCAATCTTGCTGGGTTCGAAAAATGGCGTAAGGACGCGGAACAAAGCGAGCCGACATTACTGTGCATGAATCGTGGCTATCTGATGCAGCACGATGCCAGTGCCGCATCGCAAGCCCAGTTTCCTACTGAATTGGAGTGGGATGGCTTGAGTTTCCCTCTTAAATATCATTTCGAGCCCAATCACCCCGAGGATGGTGTCAGTGTGCAGGTGCCCGTGGCAGCACTGCATCTGGTTCCGGAAAAGCGTCTCGAGTGGGTCATTCCCGGTATTCTTAGAGACAAGTGTATTGCTCTGGTGAAGGGACTGCCGAAGCAATGGCGCAAACACTTTGTACCGGTTCCGGTTTATGTAGATAAGGCTCTGGCCACGCTCAAGGCGGATAACAGTGCTTTGTGTGACGCTCTGGCGCACCAACTGAAGCGTCACACCGGAGTGGATATTCCGAACGATTGCTGGTCCGTGGACAGTGTCGATGATTACTACCGCTTTAACGTGCAGGTGATTGACGATGGCGGCAAGGTGCTCGCCCAGGGGCGCGATCTAAAACTGTTGCGCGAGCGCTACAGAGATCAGATTCAAGATACTTTGCAGAGCGAAGACACCAGTTTTGAGCGCAACGGTATCGATCAATGGGATTTCAACGAGCTGCCTAAAACTGTCAAACTGGAACGCGCAGGTATGGCAATTACCGCTTATCCGGTGTTGACGGATGAGCGCGACAGCGTGGCGCTCAGCCTCAAGGACAACCCACTAGAGGCGCAGATCTTATCCCGGCAGGGCACAGTTCGCCTGGCGGTTTTGGCTCTGAAGCAGACCACCAAGTACTTGCGCAAAGAGTTAATGAAAGGCAAGGACTTGGGACTGACCGTGGTGTCGTTGGGCAAGCGTGATCAGGTGGTGGACGATCTGATTATGGCGGCGGTTGCGCAAGCCTGTTTTATGAAGAACGGCGAGTTTGTTTTACCGCGCACTCATACCGAATTCGAGCAGCTTCTGGAGCAGGGCAAGGAGCAGGTAGTTGCCGTTGCTCAACAGTTGGAAGCACTGCTGGCGGACTCGCTGGCCACCATTGTCGCTATAAAAAAATCCATCAAAACCAGTAAGAACGCCCTGGCCATCGCCACGGCTGCTGGGGATATTAACCAGCAGATCACCCGTCTGATGTACCCTGGCTTTATGTATCAGACGCCGATCTATTGGCTGCGTCAGTTCCCGCGTTATATGAAAGCTATCGAGCAGCGCCTGGAAAAAGCTCCACAACAGTTGCAGAAGGACAAACTTTGGACTCACGAGCTGGATGATTTGTGGCAACAGTGGCAAAACGCCATTGAGCGTGAGGGGCTGGAGCTGGTCATGAGCAATGCCAAAAGGGTCGAATATCGCTGGATGCTCGAAGAATATCGGGTCTCGATTTTTGCCCAGAATTTGAAAACCGTAAAACCGGTTTCAGAGAAACGTCTTAAAAAACTGTGGCAGGAGAGCGAGACCTAATGAACTCAATGGATTGGAGTGTTTGATGGGAACCTATAGTTGGCGTAACAGCCTGCTGAATTACGAGTGTCACAGTGTACACACTTCCTCGGGCAAGCTGGATCTGCACCGATTTTGCAGCAATGCCGAGGGCGTTCCCGTATTTATGGTGCACGGTACAGGCGGTGGCGCAGACAGTTTTATCCAGCGGGAGCAGCCCAACGCCGGTTTAGCGCCATTTCTCGCGAGTCATGGTTTCGACGTCTATGTGGCCGAACTGAGCTTTTCGTTGGCGGTTGAGTTCCGCTGTCAGGTGGGGCTTCATCAGCTGATACTCGAGGAGATTCCCGCGCACTTGGCAGCAGTGGCAAAACTGCGGCCATCCTGCCCGCAGTTTTGGTTGGGGCACGGTTTGGGTTCGGTGCTTCTGGCGAGTTGCTATGGGCGTTTGGATATTATGCCAGCGCCTGTGTTGGGTATGGTGCAGATTACTGCCGCGCGTCGTTGCGAGCTATCGTCTTTGCTAAAAAGCGTCAAAGCGATGTGGTGGCAGGGAATTACCTCCCTGGGTGGTCTGTTATCAAAAGAGCAGTCCTGGATGCCGGGCGCGGGCATTGATTCTCGATTGCGAAGGGAAGTCAGCCTGTGGCAGCAAGATGCAGAATGGAAGGATCCCGCTGATGGCTATAACTATCGCGCCGCACTGCAGCTTAAAGGGATGCCCCCGGCTCTGTATCTGGGTTGCCGGGGCGACTCGGTACGAGGAGGCATGGAAGATACCCGGCTATGGGTAGAGGAGCTCGGGCGTCACGATGTGAGAATCGTTCAGGTGGCGAAACCCTGTGGCAATCTGCGCAATTACAACTATAACTCTATATTGAGCAGGCCCGAGGCGTGTGAAGATCACTTTTTGCAAGTGCTGGTTTGGCTGGAAGAATTATCTGGTCAAAAAATAAGCGTTGAACGCAACACTGCCTGACTAAATTTGTTAGCGGCTATAACAGTATAAGAAAAGTTTTGTTCAAAAAAATCAAAAGTTGGGAAACTAATTTTTGCTCCTCAGGTCAGACTTAAGCGATGTGAATGCATTATCGTACTTACCTATGCAAGGTAGTGTTTGATTCAAATTATCTGTTGTTCAATAAAAAGGAGACAGTAATGTCTAAGACCAAAACAACTCCAATCGCCGCTGCTGTGGGCGCAGCTTTCGTAGCCTCTGTTGCTCTGGCTCCAATGGCTTCAGCCGCTGAAAATCCTTTCGCGGCGCAGCCTCTGGAATCCGGTTACAACCTGGCGGGCAATCACGCTGAGGGTAAGTGTGGCGAAGGCAAATGCGGCGGTTCCAAAGCCGATAAAGAAGGCAAGTGTGGCGAAGGTAAGTGCGGCGGCTCTAAAGCTGACAAAGAAGGCAAGTGCGGCGAAGGTAAGTGTGGTGGCTCTAAAGCCGACAAAGAAGGCAAGTGTGGCGAAGGTAAGTGTGGTGGAAGCAATGCCAGCGAAAAGGGGAAGGCCATGGGTAAAGGTAAGGGCCATGAAGGAAAATGCGGCGAAGGTAAGTGTGGCGGTTAATCGCATTTATCCAATCTGAATGTTGGGCTTCACTTGGTTCAATCCAAACTGTCATTGTTGCAGTTTGGGTTGAACAAAATGAAGCCTGACAGACGCCAATTTGTTACGTGTGCCTCCCATGAATCCTCTTTCTCTCGATACATTTTCTGCCGGTTTAGGTTTACGACGCTCTTTGCTGGATAATCTGACCGATTACAGTTCCGACGATATTCACTTTATGGAAGTAGCTCCAGAAAACTGGATCAATGTCGGTGGGCGTATGGGTAAAAGTTTCAGAGAGTATACAGAGCGATTTCCGTTTGTCTGTCACGGCTTGTCACTATCGATCGGTTCTACTGATCCGTTGGATAGAAATTTGCTGCGCGATATCAAAGCGTTTATGAAACAGCATGGTGTTATGCGCTATACCGAACACCTAAGCTATTGCAGTGATAGCGGTCATCTGTACGATTTGATGCCAATTCCTTTTACCGAGGAAGCGGTAAAGCATGTTAGTGGGCGCATAAAGCAAGTTCAGGACTTCTTGGGCGAGCGTATCGCAATGGAAAACGTGTCTTACTATTGCGCGCCGCAACAGGAAATGTCAGAGATCGATTTTATCAATGCCGTCATCAGTGAAGCGGATTGTGATTTGCTGTTGGACGTTAACAACATCTACGTTAACAGCATTAACCATCGCTACGACCCGGTGGATTACCTGAAGCAATTACCAGGTGAGCGCACAGTGTATATCCATGTTGCAGGGCACTTCGACGAAGCCGAAGATCTACGTGTCGATACTCACGGCGCCGATGTGATCGATCCCGTTTGGGAGTTACTCGATCAAGCCTATGCTCAGTTTGGAGTGAAACCTACTCTGTTGGAGCGGGACTTCAATATTCCTTCTGCAGAACATCTAATGTCCGAACTTGCCATTATCAAACGTCTGCAAAATAAATATGCCAAAACTGAGACATTACCGTTGGATCAGTCTGTAGCAGTTCGAAGTTAAGGTGTGTTCAATGAGTTTTATTGAAACCCAAAAACAATTGGCTGATCATTTGCGCGATCCTGAAGTTAATTCTGCCCCGGACAATGTCGAAGAGCGTCGCCTCAAAATTTATCGCGATCTGATCTATAAAAACATCGAAGGTTTTATTTCCGGTGGCTTTCCCATTTTGCGCACACTCTATAGTGAGGCCGATTGGCAAGAATTGGTACGCGGCTTTATTCGTGCTCATCAGTCCGAGAGCCCTTACTTTCTAGAGGTGAGTCAGGAGTTTCTGCGATATTTGCAAGAAGAGCACGACCTCAGAGATTGTGATCCAAAGTTCATGCTAGAACTGGCTCACTATGAATGGGTTGAACTGGCGCTGGATGTGTCTCAGGAATCTATCCCCGGCGAGAGACCTCAACTGGCCGAAGGGGAATTATTGCATCGACTACCCACTGTATCGCCATTGGCCTGGTGTTTGTCCTATCAGTATCCGGTTCATCAAATTGGCGAGGCCTACCAGCCTGAACACCCCCCTGGGCAACCGACCTTTCTGATTGTCTATCGCAATCGGGCCGACGAAGTGGGATTTATGGCCAGCAATGCCATGACGGTGCGCCTGTTAAATCTCTTGGCTGCCGCAGAAAAGGGCACCTCTGGAGAGCAGATTTTGTTGCAATTGGCGGTGGAAATGAGCCACCCGGATCCCGAAAAATTGGTCGAAATGGGCCATCAATTGTTACAGCAGCTCTATTACAGTGACATTCTGATCTAGCCTTTTAGGGCTAGCCTTATCCAATTATTGCCCTATATATGGGCAATATTTCTTGCCATTTCTCCATTTTTTGTACAAAAAACAACAGGTTGAGCGGTTTTTTGTGCGAAATACCCCCGAAATTTAAAAAAGTTCCATTTTTTTCCCTTCGGTCATATTTCTGAAATATAAATTCAAGAGAATACTCCCCGCAAACGCAATCAGACACCTTGGTCGCGTTAGAAAGTTTTGAAGTCTACTAACAAGATTATTTAGATGTCCTTAAGAGGGGATAATACCATGTTGAAAAAAGCACTTTTGCCTGTTGCTATTGCCGCTTTAACTGCACAAGCTCACGCTGGCACTGTAACCACCGATGGCGCAGATATCGTCATCAAAACCAAAGGTGGTTTTTCTGCTAAAACTACCGATGGCCAGTACAGCTTCAAAATTGGCGGTCGCGTTCAGTTGGATTACAACGACTACGACGACGTTATTTCTCAGGACGATAACGGTGACAGTGACATTTTCTTCCGTCGTGCTCGCCTGGCAGTAAAAGGCCACGCTGGTGATTGGAAATACGGCTTGTCTTACAACCTGGGTGCTGGCGATGACATCGACGCTGGTGTTGACCAACTGCACGTAACCTACACCGGTTTCGGTAAACTGTTCAACATTACTGCTGGTCAGCAAAAAGAAAACTTTGGTTTGGAAGACACTGGCAGCTCCAAGTGGATCACTGCCATGGAGCGCTCACTGGTGGCTAATGCTTTTGATACCGGCAACAACATCGGTTTGAAAGTTCACGGGGCTAACGATCTCCTGAGCTACAGCCTGGGTGTTTTCACAGAAGGTGTTGACACTGACAACGAGCTGGACACTTCTGTTACCGGTCGTTTGGTGGTTCGTCCTATCTACAGTGGCGATACCGTTCTGCACTTGGGTGCCGGTTTTACTCAGCGTGATTCCGATGCCGATGTCATTCGTGATGACTTTGATGATTTTGGTACCCGCTTGGGTATTCGCGGCGCGAACAATGGCGATGCGACCCGTTTTAATCCAAGTTTTACTTCTGGTGACGGCGATGAGATGAGTGTATACAACTTGGAAGCCGCTTATGCTTCTGGTCCTTTGCACATCATGGCTGAGTACTACGACGGTGAAATTGACGCCCCAGAAGGTGTTGTTTCCGACGACCTGGAAGCTGACGGTTATTACGTTCAGGTTGGCTACGTCCTGACTGGTGAGTCTCGCAAGTACAAGAAATCTTCCGCCAGCTTCGGCAAGATCAAGCCTAAGTCTGAAAGTGGCGCTTGGGAAGTCTTTGCTCGTATCGACCACATCAGCGCTGATGACGGCACTAACATCAATTTGGTAGGTGGTGACGATGCTGACGCTCTGACTTTGGGTGTTAACTGGTACGCTAACTCCAATGTGAAACTGTCTCTGAACTACGTTAGTGTTGAAACCGATGAAGACATCAACGGTGACGACGACGGCGACGCCATTACTGCACGTCTGCAATACGCTTTCTAAGATCCGATCTTAGTCAGTTAGCAGATAATGCAAAAAGCCCCCGCGCTCAGGCACGGGGGCTTTTGCGTTTATATGCCCCTAAGAAGAGTGTCGTAGGTCGGCTAGAGCGCAGCGATAGCCGAAAAGCCCTATTTCCCTTGCAGTGCGTTTAGCGTAGAGAGGTTACTGGCTGTTAAGCTCTCTAACTGTCTTTGTTCTTGTTCAGGCTCTTCAGCAACCGCTTACGAATCTCTTCTTCGATCACAGGCATTTGTTCCCGCAACACATCACTGATGATGTTGCTCAACTGTCGTTGATCAATATCATTGGCGAGAAGTTTCTCAGTGGTTTCGACATTTACCTGATTCAGTACTGGTTCCAGTATCTTCTTCGCTGCGGCGTTTGATGTGTTGGCAGGGTCACTTTTGATTTCATCAATCAGACTGCGATCGGTATGCAATCGGTCGCGAATGTGTTTGGGTAGAAACGGGTTTTCGCCTTTTGTACTTTTGGGCGTACTTTTTGGCATACTGCTGGGAAATGTGGCTTCGGATGTTTCCGGCGCCGCAGCGTTGTGATCCTGGGTAATTTCCGCGAGTGATTGTTCGAGGTGATCGAGCTCGCTGGCGAGTGGATCATTGTCGACTAGATCATTGTCGCTTGGAGCAGTGTCGGACAATTCGACATCCTGCTCCTCAGAAACGGGTTCATCCGACAGTGCTGATTGGGTGGCTGTGTTCTCAATCTTTTGTCGGCTTTCTTCAACACTCTCGACAATTTTTGGGACATCAGCTTCTGTTGCTTCCGCCTCTGTTGTTTCCGTATCGGTGTTACTGTCAGCCGTTGGCAAAAGTGTGTCTTGATTGTTTTTCGATTCGACATCAAAAAGACTTTGCTGACCGGGTAGGGCATTGGGCGCCAACAATGGTGCTGGAAGACCTCCATGCTCTTTCGGAGAGAGGTCCTCGAGAGCTGCCTCTGAAAGGTTATCTGGCTCGACCTCGTGCAATACCTGTTCTATTTTCTGATCGAGCTGTTCTGCATCAATGTCTTCCAATCCAGTAAAAGGCGTCAACTGGGGTGTTGGCCAAGTGTCTGAAGTGCTGTCGTCGTCAGATGCCTCATCAGTTACGTCGAGAGCATCTTCGTCCTCCGCTAATACCTGCTCGTTCTGGCTAACGCTTGTATTGTCGTCGCTGATGGTTCTTTCTTCATCGCTGATGGCTCTATCTTCATCGCTAACGGCTCTTTCGTAATCGCTAACGTCGTCAATGGATTTATCTTTTTCGTCCGTAGCATTGAATTGGCTGTCGACGTTGATGGTGTCTGAAATTTCCAGGAATGTTTCGAAGTTGTCCAGCGCTGAGGTGTCGAGTCCCTGTTCTTTAGCGTCTTGTAGGATATCTTCGAACATTGCAGCGGCTTGATCGTTGGTGCTTGCGGTGGTGTCGCTGTCAAAATCCGGCGTTGTGTATTGCTCAGCGGTAGACGGGAGAGCGTCGATGTCAGATAGGGTTTTGCTGATTTCGTTTTCCAATTCGGAAAGATCCATCGCAGTTTCGATCTCGGAATCGAGCGTTTCCGCTTCCTGAGTATCGGCATTAAACGCTTCAATTTGAGGCGACTCGGGAATATCGTCCAGCAGTGGCAAATCCTCGAATTCCGGCGTGTCGATTGCGCCGGGCGTTGCATCCTTTTCTGGCAGTTCCAGTGTATCGTTCAAGGTGGGTATGTTGTCAGTCGTAGCCGTCAACAGCGGAAATTCCAGCTCGTCGGAGGCGTTATCCGCTTCACTGTCTTGCGTGTCAGAAACTGACTCTGAGGCGCTAAAAACGGTATCTTCCAGTACTGGGATATCGGCCAGTTCTTCTTCACTGAGTAAATCCTTGATGGATTCCAGTTCCCCCAGTATGGCGTTCTTTGATTCTTTGCGATCGGTCATGGCAGAGTGGTTATTCAGTATTTGGCAAAACGAGTATAGAAGAGCACGCGGTGCTTGGGCAGTAACCAAGGCGTATATGCGGGCGTATTCTTAAATTATTGTCCGATATTATGGGTTTCCACCGGATAACCTCGCTGCCGATAAAAGGCGAAGTGCTCGCGGGTTTCGCTCAGCACATCAGCTTCCTGGCTCACAATCTCAACCAGCCGTTCAAAGCGGCTGAAGTGGGAGGGAATGTGTGTACGCAGGTTGATCAACAGATCATGGTGATCGCCACAATCTTCACCGCAGCCGATCACCACGTCTGTCGTGGGACTATCGCCATTTTCACAATTGTGCGGCACGAAACTCTCCGGGCGGAATTCCCACAACAGGGTATCCAGAGCTTCGGCTTCGGCAGGGGAATTGACGGCAATGAAAATGCGGTTGCCCGCGCGCCAGGCTTTCTCCGCCAGACGGCAGGCAAATTCGAATCGCTGATGTTCCACAGCGTCGGCGCCGAGCACATAGAAACTGACCCTGGTCATCGTCCAAAACCTCTATTCTGTCTCACACTGTCGTCTTCGACATAACATCCAATAGGGGGCGTTTAGACTTGCGTCAACAGGTATTCAGTGAGCAGTCCTACCGGGCGGCCTGTGGCGCCTTTCGCAGCACCGGAAAGCCAGGCGGTGCCAGCAATATCCAAATGTGCCCAGGGGTAACTTTCGGTAAAACGGGACAGAAAACAGGCGGCGGTCACACTGCCTGCTTTGGGCCCGCCGATGTTGGCCATGTCCGCAAAATTACTGTCGAGCTGCGACTGGTATTCATCCCACAAAGGCATGTGCCAGGCTTTGTCTTCGGCCTGAATACCGGCGTTGAGCAGGCTTTGCGCCAGCTGGTCGTCATTGCTGTACAAGCCGGTGGCGTGGGCGCCAAGTGCGACCACGCAAGCGCCGGTGAGCGTGGCGACGTCGACGACGGCTTTGGGCTTGAAACGCTCGGCGTAGGTGAGGGCATCACAGAGCACCAGGCGGCCTTCGGCATCGGTGTTAAGAATTTCGATGGTTTTGCCCGACATTGACGTGACAATATCGCCGGGCTTCGAAGCTCTGCCACTGGGCATGTTTTCGGCGGCGGCAACCACGACAACGAGATTGATCGGCAATTGCATGTCGACAACGGCTCGCAGTGTTCCCAGAACACTGGCTGCACCACACATGTCGTACTTCATTTCATCCATAGCGGCGCCGGGCTTAAGACTGATGCCGCCCGTGTCAAAGGTGATGCCTTTGCCTACCAGTACCACAGGCTGATCGGCCTTTTTGGCCCCTTTGTATTCCAGAACAATCAGCTTGCCCTCGAGATCGCTGCCTTTGGCGACAGACAGGAACGAGCCCATGCCCAGATCCTGCATTTGTTTTTCACCCAATATTTTCGCGGTCAGCTTGGTTTCTGTGCGCGCCATTTTTTTTGCGAGATTAGCGAGATAGGCAGGGGTGCAGACGTTGCCTGGGGCGTTACCCAGATCGCGTGTGAGCGACATGCCGTTGGCAATTGCCAGGCCTTGCTTCAGTGCTTTGTTGGTGGCGGTGACGGATTTCTGATCTTTTACCAGAAATACACCGGTTTTCAGTGCTGTTGCACCGGCCGGGTTGCTCTTGTAGTCGGTCAGGCTATATAGACCATCGGCAAAGATTTTGGCGGCTTGCTGAGCTTTCCAGTACTCATCTCGAGCGGCTACGCGAATGTTCTCGAGGCTCAATGCTACGGATTTGGCTGGGGTTTTCTTAATGGCCGCGACGGCATTGCGCAGTGCTTTCGAATAGCTGTCCGCGTCGATGGCTTTGTCCACCTTGCCCAACCCCAAAAGCAGAATGCGATCGGAACCGCAGCCGCTTTGGCGAGTCAACAGAAAGGTGCTGCCGCAGGAGGTTTTGGCATCGCCGGCTTTCAGCAGGTCGCTGACGATGTTGCCGCAGGCTTTGTCAAAAGCCTGAGTGACAGCAGGTTGTTTGGAACCTTCAATGAGAGGTAAAACCAGACACTGGGATTTTAGGGATAACGGGCTCGTATGTTTGGCCTGAAATTTCATTGAGACTCCTCAAGACAACAAGGTCAATTTTCTGGATAATGCCCGCATTGTATTGGGCTATTTTTCTATATTAATTGAATAGTGTACGCCAAGCGCGCTACGGAAAAAAACAGTTAATTTTTTATGATTATATTTCGCTATCTCGCTCGTGAAGTGCTCGTCAGCATGATTGCCGTCAGCGGGGTGTTGTTGCTGATTATTATGAGTGGCCGCTTTGTTAAATATCTGGCTGATGCGGCGGCGGGCAAGCTGGCGCCAGATGTACTGTTGGCCATTATGGGCTACCGTTTGCCGGGGTTTCTGGAATTGGTGCTGCCACTGGGACTGTTTATCGCTATCTTGATGGCCTACGGTCGTTTGTATATGGATAGCGAAATGACCGTGCTATCGGCGTGTGGAATGAGCCAGCGCAAGTTGTTGGCCTATACCATGTTCCCTGCGTTATGTGTCTCCATCATTGTCGGTACTCTAAGCTTGGTGATTAGCCCTGTTGGAATTCAAAGGGCGGAAACCATACTTGATGAGCAAAAAATGCGCAGTGAGTTTGATCACCTTAAGCCCACGCGGTTTATGCCTACCCAGGGTGGTAACGGCGTTACCTACGCCGAGACTTTGAGTCGAGACCGCAAGCAAATGCAAAAAGTGTTTATGGCTGAAATGGGGAACTCCAAGGGCAGCAGTGATGGTGACCTGGCCATTATGCTGGCTGAGCGGGGCGAGCAGGTTGTAGATGATACCTCGGGCCAGCGCTACCTGAAGCTGTACGACGGCTATCGCTATAGCGGACGGCCCGGTGATGCGGACTATCAGGTTGTGAAGTTCGACACCTATATGCAGTTGTTGGCGCAGCCACAAGCTGCGCGCAAGCGCAGTGCGAAAGCCGATTCCATTCCTACCTCGGAACTGTGGCAGTCAAAAAGTCTGGAAGATAAAGCGGCGTTGCAATGGCGATTTTCGCTGCCGCTGCTGGTTTTGGTTGTGACTCTGCTGGCGGTTCCACTGAGCAAGACCAATCCTCGACAGGGACGTTATGTACAGATGATACCGGCTATTCTCCTGTACATTATCTATCTGGTCTCTCTCAATGCGGCGCGAGGAGCATTGGAAGAAGGGCGACTGCCGACCACCCCCGGTATTTGGCCTGTGCACTTTATTTTTATTGTTATCGCTTTGGCGTTGTTGTTTGCACCTTCCATCAAGTTGCACTTTTCAGGCAACAAGAAAGCGGTAGTCGGAGGTGCGAGCTAGTATGCGCAAGCTCAATCGATACATTGCACGCACGGTTACCGCTGCGATTTTAATGGTGCTCCTGGTTATTGTCGGGTTGGATTCCATTGCAGCCTTGGTGGATGAGTTGTCGCAACTCGATGGTGATTACGACTTTGTCGAGGCGCTGCGCTATGTCGCCACCACCATGCCCAGCAGTATCTACGAACAATTACCGTTTTCCGCTCTGGTGGGCT
>Ga0256829_1002755_pt1 | contig 12748 bp, 15 predicted proteins | sample 131447metaG_FD_185979 | JGI IMG/M metagenome (GOLD analysis project Ga0256829, IMG submission 185979) | Hydrothermal vent microbial communities from Lau Basin, Pacific Ocean - 131-447 | ecosystem: Environmental > Aquatic > Marine > Hydrothermal vents | place: Pacific Ocean: Lau Basin | collected... | reverse complement strand
ACAGAATCATTCTTGGTGGTCTCATCAATACAAAAAATGTTACAAAAACAAATAAAGTTCCATTACTTGGTGATATTCCTCTTATAAATCCTCTCTTTAAGTATGAAGAGAAAACAAAAGAGACGCAAGAACTTGTTATTATCATTGAACCACATATTATCCATAAAGAGAAAAACTCAGTTTCTCTCTCAGAACTTGGATATACAGGACTGAGTGATGAGCTTTTAACAGCAGAATCAGCATCAAAAAAAACTGATAAAACAGAAAAAAAATAGGATTATGCATTAATGAACAGTATTTATCTAAATTCTAAAAATGTCTTTATAGATACTGTAAATTCTAAAGATTATATCCAACTCGATAGAGTATCTACAATTTATCAGTCTTTAAAAGACTCTATTAAAAAACCTTTAAAAATGATTTTGCTCTATGGCAAACCAGGGACAGGTAAGAGTATGTTTTTAACAAAACTCTACCATGATCTCTCCCCATCTCAGGATATTTACCTTTATGAAACTCCTATATTGGATGAGAGTGAGTTTTACAAGCTTCTAGCTCAAGATATTTTTGGCACAAGATACAGCGGTGAATTAAACTTTACACAATTTATGAAAATCGTCAACAATACAGAGCTTCATTCCACTCCGGTTGTACTCCTTGATGAAGCACAACTCTATTCTGAGGCCCTAATGGAAAAGATTCGACTCCTCTCAGATACAAGAACAATCAAGTTTGTTATAACATTACATAAAACACAAGAAGAGGATTTAATTGCAAAAGAGCATTTCAAAACACGCATTTGGGAAACAATCGAACTCGAGAACTCTTCCAAAAGTGAACTCAAAATCTACATTCAAAAAAAGCTTATGAAAGCCAACTGCTTTGATACTGCAAATATTTTTACTGATAAAACAGTAAACAAAATTCATAAACTTACGAATGGAAACTATCGAGATACGAATAAGCTTCTTTATACACTTTTTGATCTCTACCTCTCTTATGAAGAGAAAAACAGGCTTGATAAAATTCCTAGTAATAAAATTCCAACAAAATACCTTGAAATGGCTGCCATACATACAGGACTGATCAATGCTTAATATACCCGACTTAGAAAAGCGTTGGCTACGTTACAAAATTAGATCGTTTCTACCTGCTACTTTTGTAGCACTGTTCTTAATTCTCAGTGTAATTATTTATACTGTGCTAGACTTTATTCCCGATAAACACAAAAATCCAATAGCTACAATAGTAACACCAAAAACACAAATTGTAAAGCCAATACAAATCACAACACAAGAAAAGAATGCAACAACAAGAAAAGATGTAGCCATTATAGTAGGATCTAAAAAGCAGGATACAAAAGCAACAATGCTTTCTCCTTCTATGAATTTTATCGCTAAATTTAACTATTCTACTACCCAAACGCAGCCTCAAACAATATCTACAACAAAAACAAATGGGCAAGTTCCAAAAACCTATAAAACTAAACATAAAGAGTTGCAACAAGTAAAAAAACTCCCTGTATCAACTATAACAATCACAAAACAAGATACGGCAAAAGATATTAAAAATATTCTCAAACGATTTCAAGAAGATAAAAATCCCGCACTTAGCCTCTTTCTTGCAAAAAAATATTATGAGCTTGATGAGTATGAAGAAGCTGCAAAATATGCACTTATTACAAATCAGCTCAATAAAGAAATAGAAGACAGTTGGCTCATCTTCTCAAAATCACTGGTTAAAATGCATCATAAAGAGAAAGCTGTCAATGTTTTACATCAATACATTAAAAGTTCACACTCGACAAACGCAGCAGTACTCCTTCATGACATTCAATCTGGAGAGTTCCAATGAGATATATAATTGTACTTTTTGTTGTACTTAATCTTCATGCAAATGTTAAACAAAAGATGTTTCAGCTCTACCAAAATCAGGAGTATGCAAAAGCTTGTACATTAGGATTTGACTTTTTTAAAAAATATAAAAAAGATGAAGCCTACGCATCACTGTATGCTTTTTCATGTTTAAAATCAGACTATATCGACAGACTCTCACAACCCATAACAACACTCAAGTTTTCCAAAGAGGCTCGCAAGAATGCTGCCTACTTTGCAACAATCTTAATGCAAAAAAAACTACTTTACTACTCTCTCTTAGATGGATATAAACTTTCAACATTTAAATTTCCCACAACAGACTATGTACTTTCAAAGGTATTTAATCTCTATTCAAAATTACCAGAACATCCACATAAAGAGTTCTATATATTTAAGGACAAAGATGATCCTAGACTTATGTATAAACTTTTTATTATGCGACACAACAATATTAAAAAAATGGTTATTGAAGAGTATTATGATACAATTAAAATAAAACGTCATATATATTGGTAAGGAGTCACGTATGGATAGAATAACAACTGATTTGCTCAATAACGGCTCCATTATGAAATCTCAGGTAGACCGTCTGCTTGCAAAAGGAATCAGTGAGAACCTCATACTCCGTGATATTACCCTCTCTGGTTTTATGACGATGGATAGACTTGTACGTTTTATCGTCCAACAGGTACGTGATGGTGTCTATAATCTCTCCATCATAGATAATTATGACTACATACAAGAAAAAGCAGTTTTAGAAAAACTTGCCGAAGAGCTAAATTTAATGTTTGTAGACCTTGACTCCATTGATATGGACTACAATCTTACAAGCCTTGTTCCTCTTGCTCAGCTTCAAAAACACAATGCAATTCCTATTTCTCAGGATGATATGAGTGTTACTGTTGCGTTTAATGATCCTCTTAATATTGATGCACAAGAGGCTATTCAAAGACTTTTTCCAAGAAAAATTCTTAAAATTGCACTTGCTACAAAAAAACAGATATCTACGTATCTTTACAAAATAGAGTTAAAAGACAGCGTAAAAGGCCTTATTGAAAAAATTCGTGATGAACTCAACTCTATTAGCTCTATTGAAGAACAACAGGAGGCTTCTTCTGTCTTGCTACTGATTGATGTTGTTTTAAAGACTTGTATCAATGGACGAGCAAGTGATATACATATAGAACCGACTGAAAAAAACTGTGTCGTTCGTGGTCGAATTGACGGAAAACTTACTGAAATGTTCATTTTTGAAAAAGATATTTATCCTCCTCTTGCATCCCGTCTTAAACTACTTGCGAACCTTGATATTGCAGAAAAAAGAAAGCCACAAGATGGACGTTTTTCCACTGCAGTGGGAGCACGTGAATTTGATTTTCGTATCTCAACACTTCCTATTCTTTACGGGGAGTCTATCGTTATGCGTGTACTTGACAAGCAAAAGGCACTTGTCAGACTTGAAGATGCCGGTATGGATAGTGTAAGTTATCAAAAGCTCCTTAAAGGCTTAGAAGCTCCTTATGGTATTATACTTGTTACAGGACCTACAGGAAGTGGTAAGACAACTACACTTTACGGTGCACTCAATGAGCTGAGAAATGTCGAAGACAAAGTTATCACCGTTGAAGATCCAGTTGAGTATAGAATGAACCTTATCCAACAGGTACAAGTAAATGCAAAAGTAGGACTAAGCTTTGCCGATGCACTCCGTTCTATTTTACGTCAAGATCCAGACAAAATTATGATTGGGGAGATTCGTGATCAAGAAACTTTGGAAATTGCTATTAAAGCCGCACTAACTGGGCATATGGTTATCTCAACACTTCACACCAATGACTCTATCAGTGCCATTCCCCGTATGGCCGATATGGGAATTGAGCACTATCTTATTTCAGGTGCACTTGTAGCCATCCAAGCACAAAGACTTGTAAGAAAGATATGTGTGCATTGTAAAGTAGAAGATGAACTCTCAGCTTCTGTACTTGAAGAGATCCACAACTCTATACCTGAGGGTACAATTTTTTACAAAGGAAAAGGATGTCGTGAGTGTGGAGGAACAGGATATATGGGTAGAGAGATGATCTGTGAAGTTCTAAACATTTCAGAAGAGCTCTCATCACTCATCGCAAAAGGTGCCTCCAAGGAGCAACTCCTTACTCAAGCAAAAGAAGAGGGGTTTATTCCTATTTTCCAAAACGGATTACAAAAAGCCATAGATGGGATAACAAGTATTGAAGAAGTTTTAAAGGTGGCAAAAGGATGAAGTACTTTGTAGCAACTGTTTTAACCAAAGGGAAAAAAGAGGAATTTGGTCTCTATGCAGAAGATAAAAAAGAAGCAAATAAATTTGCAAAACTCAAATATACTGGTATTATCATCAAAGTTGTTGAAGGTCAAGAGCCGTTAGAAGCACAACTTAAAAGATTTAAAACAAACCTGCTCTCAAATATCAAAAAGAAAAAAATCAAACCCGATTCACTGATCGCTGCTATCCGTCAGCTTGCCGTTATGACAAATGCGGGTATCTCCATTCATGACTCTTTGCACGAGATTGCAAACGCAACGAATGATGAGACACTCCACACTGTTTTTTCAAAAATTGCAGATGACATCAACTCGGGACATTCACTCTCTTCCTCTATGGAAAACTTCCGCTTTGAGTTAGGGAACCTTACCATTGCTATGGTACAACTCGGAGAGAAAACAGGTAACCTTGATGAAGCCCTCTACTCACTTGCAGATATGCTTGAAGAGATTCGAGCAAACATCATCAAATTTAAAAAGGCCATGGCATACCCAAGAAATGTTATGATTGCTATGGCTATCGCGTTTACAATTCTCATCTCTTATGTTGTACCCCAATTTAAGTCAATATTTGAAGAGTTACATGCGCAATTACCGCTACCGACACTCATACTTTTAAAATTGGAATATATCTTTAATAATTTTGGACCTTATGTCTTAGCGGCTCTGTTCTTAGCCTATGTTGTCTTTAACTATGCCATTACACATAATGAAAATATACGCTATAGTTGGCATAAACTGCTCTTAAAAACCTACCTTATTAAAAATATCATCAAATTCGCAACACTAAGTAGATTTACACTCGTATTTTCAGAGCTTATCCGAGCTGGTATTCCTATTGCCGAAGCACTCGACACAGCCATAGGCATGATAGACAACCTGCCACTGAAGAAGAAACTGCTTTCAGTAAGATTTACTGTTGAAAAGGGAGGAACCCTCAACAAAGGGCTTGAGGAGACAGGACTTTTTGAAAACATGATTATTCAAATGGTACGTGCAGGTGAAGATAGTGGTACCCTTGATGTTATGATTAAAAAAGTGGCTGAGTATTATAAAATGCGCTTTGATGCTATCATAGATGGGCTTAGTGAAGCTATTGAGCCGATTATGCTGCTTATCATCGCTTCTATGGTTATTTTACTTGCTCTTGGTATCTTCTTACCTATGTGGGATATGGGTAACGCTGTCCAAGGAAGGCAATAAAGTTAAAAGCTTCTCAATATCCTCTTGAGGAGCACGTAGCAAATATTCCACTTTTGCATCGAATTTTTTCTCTACTACTGTAACACCAAGTTTTTCACATTCATATTCAACTTTGCGTACATCACCGTAATCAAAAGAGATTTTCACCATACTCTCTTTTTTATATTCTAAAAGCTCTGCTGCGTTTAGCACTAAATTTACGGCATCACTATAGGCTCTAACCAATCCACCGGTTCCAAGTTTCGTTCCACCAAAATAGCGTACAACAATCACCACTGCGTTTATAATGTCCTGTCCCTGTAGCACCATTAAAGAGGGCTTGCCGGATGTACCACTAGGTTCTCCATCATCACTTGAATATTCAACCACTTGCTCATACTCATTCAAATAGCGATACGCCACGACAAAATGTCTTGCTTTTGGATGCTCTTTTTTGAGTTGTTCTAGTTTTTGTGGAAAGTTATGAAAGGGGAGAAGGTGTGCAATAAACTTAGACTGCTTCACCTCCAGAGTTTGGGAGAACTCTTTTTTGAGAAAGTACAAAATAACTTACGCTAAATTTGTATATACTTTTTGAACATCCTCATCATCTTCTAATCGTTCTAAAATTTTATCTACATCAGCGTGCTCTTCTTCAGATATTTCTATTGGCGTATTGGCTATTCTCTCCAATGTCGCTTTTGTAATCTCTATGCCCATATTTTCAAGTGCTTCATTAAGTGTTCCAAAACTTGTATAGTCAGCTGTTACAAGTACGATACCCTCTTCTTCTTCTATCTCTTCAAGTCCCGCATCGATCAGTTCAAGTTCAAGCTCTTCTAAGTCCATTCCCTCTTTTAAAGGAAATTCAAACAGTGCCTTACGCGAGAACATAAATTCCAATGATCCGTTTGTAAGAAGTTCTCCGCCATTCTTGTTCAGTGTACTTTTTACATTTGCAACCGTTCTTGTGTTGTTATCAGTCGCACACTCTATGAAAAGAAGTACACCATGTGGTGCTTTTCCTTCAAAGTTCACCTCTTTTACATCTGAGAGATCTTTTGCAGTAGCACGCTTTATAGCAGCTTCAATATTGTCTTTTGGCATATTCTCCGCTTTTGCATTCAATATAGCAGTTCTTAGCTTCGCATTCATATCAGGGTCAGTTCCACCCTCTTTTGCTGCCATTGTAATCACTTTACCGAGTTTTGGAAACAGTTTTGACATTGCCCCCCATCTTTTTAATTTTGAAGCTTTTCTATATTCAAACGCTCTACCCATAAAAATATTCCTTGATTAAAATTTATTTTTGAAATTATACCATTTAGATGTATAATATCGCATAAGGAATCTCGATGAAACTTGGATTTAGGATCAAACATTACTTTTACAACGCTTTTCGAGAGTTGTTTGTCCATCATCATGGCTCTCTGGCGTTTCGTGCAAAAATTTACGCACTTATCATTGCCGCAAACGAAAGGGCGAGTGTCGAAAATTTTATTATTGTAAAAAAGCATGGTCTTGAGATATACAAAGATGACAAAGACCGTGCAAATCTACTATTGCTCTCAACAAAAGAGATGGTACAAAAGATCAAAGAAGACAATGGACTAGACATTGATGCACTTATCCAAAGTATCCAGCAAGATCTCAAAGTAGCTCCAAGGTATGCAAAGAAGATAGATATAGAATCTCTGCAAGAGTTCTTATCGCTTACTTACGATGAAGACTCTCTTGCTTACCAAAACAACATCTTAGAATTTTTAAAAAAACTCAAAGAAGAGACTCTTCACAAAAATAAAAAATAAGGCGCACAATTATGGATTTACAAACTTTAGCACTCCATGCAGGATATGAAAAAGACTCTCAAGGCACTATGGCAGTACCGATTTACCAAACAACAGCATACGAGTTTCGCGATGTTGAACACGCTGCAAATCTTTTTGCCCTCAAAGAGCTTGGAAATATCTACACCCGACTCAATAATCCAACTACTGATGTATTTGAAAAACGTTTTGCTGCCCTTGAAGGTGGTGAAGCAGCTTTGGCTACAGCAAGTGGTATGAGTGCAATCTTTTTTGCTATAGTAAACGCAGCTGAGGCAGGCGATAATATTATCTGTGCAAAACAGCTCTATGGGGGAAGTTTAACGCTCAATACCCACACACTTAAAAGGTTTGGCATAGAGGCAAGGTTTTTTGATGTGCATACACCAGAAGAGATAGATGCACTTGTCGATGATAAAACAAAAGTAATATTTTTTGAATCACTTACAAATCCAAGTATAGATGTAGCAGATATTGAGGCCATTACTACAATAGCCAATAAGCATAATATTTTAACAATAGTGGACAATACAGTTGCAACACCTGCTCTTTGTCGCCCTTTTGAATTTGGTGCAGACATTACAGTCCATAGTGCAAGTAAATACACGACAGGTCAGGGTCTTGCAATAGGTGGAATTTTGGTTGAGCGTAAAAATCTCGTTGAAAAACTAAAAAATAATCCTCGTTATGCACACTTCAATGAACCCGATGAGTCATACCACGGTTTAATCTATACTGACCTGCCACTACCACCTTTTACCCTACGTGCCCGTCTCTCTTTACTACGTGATCTTGGTGCAGTCGTTTCACCTTTTAACTCATGGCTCTTTATTCAAGGGCTTGAAACACTCTCACTAAGAATGAAAGAGCACTCTCGTAATGCTTTAATGCTTGCAGAGTTTTTAGAGTCACACCCAAAAGTAAAAAAAGTGAACTATCCTGGTCTTCCGAGTAATAGAAACTTTAAAAATGCACAAAAATACTTTACAGATGCTCTTTGCAGTGGACTTCTTAGCTTTGAAGTAGAGAGCCTCGAAGCGGCAGAAAAAATAGTAAACGCAACAAAACTCTACTCTTTAGTTGTCAACATTGGTGACTCTAAATCTATCATCACCCATCCGGCTTCCACAACACATCAACAACTCTCACAAGAAGAGCTCCAAGCTTGTGGTGTTCCTGCAGGACTTATCCGTATTTCATGCGGACTTGAGAGCGCAAAAGATCTCATAGAAGATTTAAAACAGGCACTTGAAGCCTAATACAAGAGATTTTTGCTAAAATGTCACTACTAATTTTTGGAGTCCTGTACACTTGTCTTTAAATCTACAAACACATACTGAACATTTTACCAACCCACTTTACTTAGAAAGTGGGCGTATTTTAGAGCCTTACGACATCACATATGAGACCTACGGGACTCTTAATGATGACAAAAGTAATGTTGTCGTAGTCTGCCATGCACTTACCGGTTCACACCATGCTGCAGGTACCTATGAAGATGAGACAAAACCGGGATGGTGGGATGGCTTTATTGGCCCAGACAAAGCCATAGATACCAACAAATATTTTGTTATCTGCTCCAATGTCATTGGAAGCTGTTTTGGTTCGACCGGTCCTATGAGTATGCAGCTGCCACACCATGAACCATACCGTTATAAGTTTCCTGTAGTCAGCATCAAAGATATGGTAAAAGCACAACGTATTCTTTTTGATAGACTCGACATTCACAGAGTACATGCCATCGTTGGTGGTTCTATGGGCGGTATGCAGGCCCTGCAGTTTGCCATTCACTATCCAAACTTTGCAAACAAAATCATAGCACTTGCAACAACCCATGCAACACAACCTTGGGCTATTGCGTTTAACAAGGTCGCACAAGAGTCCATACTCAACGACCCTGACTTCCAACAAGGCTACTACGACCCTGAAGTCTTAAAAGAACAGGGGCTATCAGGTATGGCTGTTGGACGTATGGCAGGACACATCAGCTTTCTTTCGCATGAATCTATGCGTGAGAAATTCGGGAGAGAGTATAAGCGTACAGACGGTTTGTATGAGCTCTTTGGTAAATTTCAAGTAGAGTCTTACCTTGAGTATAATGGCTACAACTTTACAAAATGGTTTGATCCTTTAGCGTATCTTTATATTACCAAAGCCATAAACATTTATGATCTCTCTCGCGGTTTTGACTCACTCAGTGAAGCACTCAAACGTGTGAGCGCACAACTACATCTCATCAGTTTTAAAAACGACCTACTCTTTAGAAACTTTGAGATGCAGGAGATTGCTCAAGAACTCAAAGAGATAGGAAATAAAAATTACAACTATGTTGATATCGACAGCGACTATGGGCATGATGCCTTTTTAGTTGAACTTGATAAATTTGACACCTATGTAAAGGATGCACTCGATGGCTAAAGAGAAATTTGAGACAAAACTAGATAATGCAAAGAAGATTTTGGAAACACTAATGGACCCTGAAATTACACTAGAAAACAGTGTAAAAGCGTATGAAAAGGGGATGAAAGAACTCAGTGAAGCACAAAAAATTCTTGAAGATGCACAGATAAAAATCCAAACAATAAAAACCAACCAACAATGATTGCAGCAGTCCTTCAGCTAAATGCTCAGGGAATGAGCTCAACCAAACTCTACAACTACATACGTATTGCACATAAAAAAAATGTGAAACTCATCCTGCTTGGAGAGTATGTACTTAACCCATTTTTTAAAGAGCTTGAGCATATGTCACTCTCTATGATAAAAGAGCAGGCGCTACACCAAATAAAAGTACTCAAAGAGCTCGCTGCTGATTATAACATCACTATTGTGACACCTATCATTTTAGTTAAGAAAGGCTGCGTTTACAAAACTGTAGCAAAGTTCGCGCCTGCTTCAACATCTTACTACCAACAACAAATACTTATAAACTATGCCCATTGGAATGAAGAGAAATTCTTTGCAAATGCTGTGAAACCGATAGTAGCACCACTCACTTTTAAAATAGAGGGCTTCAAATTTGCTGTTATTAATGGCTTTGAACTCCATTTTGATGAAATTTTCGCTAAACTAAAAAATAAAAACATTGACTGCGTTTTAATTCCAAGTGTTGCGACATTTGATTCATATGAACGTTGGAAAGCCATTGCGCTTACTCGTGCTTTTACGCACAATTGCTATTTGCTGCGTGCAAATAGAATCGGAGAGTATCAGGACAAAGAGTTTACATGGAAATTTTACGGAGACTCATTTTTAGCCTCTCCAAACGCAGAGATACTCAACCATCTCGGAAATCAAGAGGAACTGATGATAGTAGAGATGAGTCACACTGAAGTTGTAAACGCAAGACGAATGTGGGGCTTTAAAGAAGCATTAAACAAACGAAACAGCCAAATAAAGGATAGATTATGATGCAATATTTTCACCGTCAGGTACAATTGTGGGGAGAAGAGACACAAAAAAGTCTTCAAAATAAAAAAATCGCTATTATCGGTGCTGGAGGACTTGGCTCTTCCCTCTCTTTTGCTTTGGGTGCAGTTGGTATTGGGGAAATGCACATTGTAGACTTTGATGAAGTCAGCCTGCATAATATTCATAGACAGATTGCGTTTAAACTTGGAGATGAAGGAAAGAATAAAGCGCAAATAAATGCCCAAATCATCACTGAACGCTCTCCTTATACAAAAGCAATAGCACATGATTGTAATTTTGAAGAGTGGAGTAAAAAAGAGATTGCAGTTGATTTAATCATAGATGCAACAGATAATCTTCCAACACGTGGTGAAATAAACAATTATGCCAAAAAAGTAAATACTCCATGGCTATATGGAAGTGTCGAGGCTTTTCATGGACAGGTTTGTTTCATAAATGAGTCATCATTTAACGACGCTTTTAAAATTGTTCAAAAAACTCCGGCTGGTATTGCGGCACCTATTGTTATGCATATTGCATCACTACAGGCAAACTTGGCACTAAGATATTTGGCAGGGATGAGTGTAAAAAAAGATCTCCTCTACTATCTTTTCTTCAATGAGGAGGGAGAATTGATAACCCAAAAATTTGGTCTTCCAAAATAGGGTTATCTTTTAGGCTACTTTTTAGCTTTTTTCTTTTTTTCTAAATCATAAAAGTAGTTTGTCGCTTCTACAAACCCATCTAAAGAACCGCAGTCAAAACGCTTTCCTTTAAACTTATATGCTAAAACCATTCCTTTTTTGGCTTGCGTAAGGAGTGCATCAGTAATTTGTATTTCACCACCTTTTCCTGGTTTTGTATCTTTAATGATATCAAAGATGTCTGGAGTAAGAATATAGCGCCCAATAATAGCAAGGTTTGACGGTGCTTTATCAGCATCTGGTTTTTCAACCATATCATCAACCATAAAGATGTCTTTTTCTATCTCTTTTCCTGCAATAACACCATAACTGCTTACTTTATCTTTTGGCACTTCCATAATAGCGACAATAGAACACTTATACTTCTCATAAAGTTTTACCATCTGTTTTAAAACACCGTCACCATCGGGATTAACACACAAATCATCTGCAAGAATTACAGCAAAAGGAGCACTGCTTCCAACAAGCACTTTCCCCTTATAGATAGCATCTCCAAGACCCTTCATCTCATTTTGACGGGTATATGTAAAAGTACAGGTATTAATCAAAGAACGGATCTCAGTTAAAAGAGACTCTTTTGATGTGCCTTTTATCTGGTGTTCAAGCTCATAACTAATGTCAAAATGGTCTGTAATAGCACGTTTCCCACGTCCTGTAATCGTTGCCATAATATCACAGCCGGCTTCATACGCTTCTTCTACACCATACTGAATCAGTGGCTTAGTCAACACCGGTAACATCTCTTTTGGCATCGCTTTTGTTGCAGGTAAAAACCGTGTTCCGTATCCTGCAGCAGGGAATAAACATCTTTTGATCATTTCTATGTTCCTTCGTAGTTGATATTTGTTGAAAATAATTTGGACATAGTAGCATTATTAAAGTTATGAAGAGATAAAATACAGGATGAAACAAGAAAAAGGAGACCCATGTCATTTACTCCAAAAACACCTTACCTGACAACCGACGGGATTGTAGAAATATATATAGATAACAAATTTCAAGGCATTGTACTCATAGAGAGAAAAAATCCGCCTCTAGGACTTGCGCTTCCAGGTGGTTTTGTAGATGTTGGAGAGAGCGTTGAAGATGCTCTAATCCGCGAAATGAGGGAGGAGATATCTCTTGATGTTGAGATAAACTATCTTTTAGGAATATACTCAGACCCTTCAAGAGATCCGAGATTTCACACTGCATCTGCCGTCTATGTCTGCAAAGCCTATGCGATGCCTGTAGCCGATGATGATGCAAAAGAAGCAATGGTTGTAAAACTTGAAGACATACAAACAAACAAATTAGTATTTGATCATGGGAAAATTTTAAATGATTATATGAAAAAAAGAGTGGTGGGTTCTGAGTGACTAATTGTATGCGTATTTCAGGAGTTTATTTGTCTTTATTAAAAAAAATACCCCTAAAAATACCCCTATTTGGTGCAATCAACTAT
>Ga0256829_1002754_pt1 | contig 12750 bp, 11 predicted proteins | sample 131447metaG_FD_185979 | JGI IMG/M metagenome (GOLD analysis project Ga0256829, IMG submission 185979) | Hydrothermal vent microbial communities from Lau Basin, Pacific Ocean - 131-447 | ecosystem: Environmental > Aquatic > Marine > Hydrothermal vents | place: Pacific Ocean: Lau Basin | collected... | reverse complement strand
CTTCGGTAATGAATTTATCCGTCATAAATTACTGGATGCAATCGGTGACTTGTATCTTGCAGGTGGTCAGATTCTAGGTTTGTACGATAGCCAGAAAGCTGGCCATGCAATTAATAATGCGATATTACATGAGCTATTCTCTGATGAATCAAATTGGGAATATGTTGAGCAATCTTACGGCGTTGAAAGTAAAGTCGAGGCCGTTAAGGGTGATCTTGAGGGCGCACTAATTAGCGCTTAATCGAGACTTATCACTCTCATAACGTTATGTTTACATAATATATTTACAATGGTGTCTTTAGTATAATAAAGGGCACCATTTTTGTTTCGACATTTCTTTTTTTCAGTATTATTTACCATGATGCTCGCATTCTATGATGTTGGCACTGCGGTCTCAGCGGCTGAGAAAAGTGAATACCGCGCATCACATTATAGTCGTCTGAGTGAACGGCCATACAAAACACGCCCTGGGGGCAAAGCCAATACCGGGGTTTCTTATCGTTTTGCGTCTTATCGGGTTAGGTCACGATAGCATTCAATCATAAGTGGGCTAATTAAGCAGCTTCGCGCAATTTTTTTGAGGTTCCATCAATGTCTACGGTGAGCCGGTTGTTTGCAGGATTACACTTACGGTTGCATAAAGTTTCTTCGCGGTGCTATGATTTAAGTCTATTAGATCGTGGGGAAGGAATCGTGCCGTTATTCCGTGTTTTTATCGCTTTAATGTTGGTCAGCGTATCTATCGCTTTTATTGATTCCAGCAGCTCTGCAATGGTGTCAGAGGAGGGCTCCGGCGGTTTCTTCGGGCTTGTTTCTGCTGATTCAAAGGCAGGCAAAGGCGGCAAAACAGTTAAAGCTCCATATACGGAATATACTGTCCGTTTGCATGCTGATAAGAAAAAGTATAGAGAGCGATAGCTTTTCCAGAGCTTATCCATCTATTTGAAGTAAAACCCCTTTCATTCGCCATTGCTTCGGTTTATCAATAGATAATAGCAAAAATTCGGAGTCCGTATCTATGTGTCAGAATACACGCATTAAAAAACCATTCTTAATCTTGTTTGGTTTACTTGTTTTAGCTGGGTGTTCCAGCTCGGGTAAACAAGAACCGCCTGTTGAGACTGCGGAAGCCGAAACACTTTATGAGCGGGCATCAAGTGCGATGAAGGATGAGCGCTATGTAGAGGCGACCAAATATTTTGAAGAGGTTGAGAGACAGCACCCATATTCTAAATGGTCTACACGCGCGCAGCTTATGGCGGCATATTCCTCTTATTTGGATCAACGTTATGATGAAGCCATTGGGTCGCTGAACCGTTATATACAGTTACATCCCGGGGCTGAGGATATCGATTATGCGTATTATCTGAAGGCCATGTGTTTTTATGAGCAAATATCAGATGTGCGCCGCGACCAAAATATGACTGTTCAAGCGGTCAAAGCCTTAAATACTTTGATTGCACGTTTCCCGAACAGCGAATATGCGCGTGATGCGATGTTAAAACGTGATCTGACATTAGATCATTTGGCCGGTAAAGAAATGGAAATCGGGCGTTATTATCTCAATCGCGGGCATGTAAATGCGGCGATTAATCGTTTTCGCTCAGTCGTTGCAAATTTCCAAACGACTAGCCATGTCGCAGAAGCACTACACAGGCTGGTTGAAGCATATCTTACACTTGGCCTGAAGGGCGAAGCCTATCAAGTGGCCGCTGTTTTAGGCCATAACTATCCCGGAAGTAAGTGGTATGAACGTTCTTACATGCTTTTGGATGATGAACAACGCCAGAAAATTATTGATGAACGCGGTATCGTAGAGCGTACATTAGATACGCTACTTAAGCCCGATTAAACTATGGAGTAAAGACAATCATGCTGATGGAATTGAACATCGATAATGTTGTTCTTATTGATCGGCTGACGATTGCTTTTAAACATGGTTTATGCGTTTTGACAGGGGAGACAGGCGCAGGTAAATCTGTTTTGCTCGATTCTCTGGGGTTGGCTTTGGGCGTACGCGCAGAAAGTGGTTTAGTTCGAAAAGGCGCGGAGCGTGCCAGTGTTACTGCCAGTTTTCAAATTTCAGACAATCATAAGGCTTACACACTCTTAAAAGACGCTGATATCGCAATCGAAGATGATATTTTATTGCTCCGCCGTGTTGTGAACACATCAGGTAAAAGCCGTGCATTTATCAATGACCAGCCGGTAAGTATTGGTTTACTTAAGCAAGTTGGGGATACGCTCGTTGAAATACACGGGCAGTTTGAAACGCAGGGGCTGCTTAACCCCGCCACGCATCGGGACATGCTTGATGCCTATGCAGGTATAGATGGGCAATCTTTACGGGGCGCCTGGGATGCTTGGAAAGATAAAGAACTGCAGCGTGATGAATTGATGCGTCAGTCAGGCCGCGCGAGTGAAGAACAAGAATATCTGAAATTATCTTTAGAGGATTTAACGTCCCTTAATCCGCAAGTTGGCGAAGAAGAAGAACTCTCACAAATGCGAGAGAGGCTAAAAAACCATGATCGCGTTCTAGAGGGGCTAAGCCTTGCTCATTCGTATTTGAATGCAGAACAAGACCCCGTTCAAAAGGCATGGGCGGAGCTGGATAAAATATCAGATGCAGGCGGGCATTCTGTTGATGATGCGATGAGCGCACTATCGCGGGCATCTTCTGAAATCGCTGAAGCCGATAGTGCGATACAAGCGGCGCTCAGTGATTTGCAAGAGGGAGACTATAATCTGGAGGAGATTGATGATCGCCTTTATGCCCTTCGTATGCAGGCACGAAAGCATCAATGCACGCCCGATGAACTGCCGATTGTCATGGATAAGATAGAGCAACAATTGACCATGATTGAAGATTCAGGGGAAGGCGTAGAAAGGCTGAAACGTGAATGCGAACAGGCCAAAGAAATCTATGTAGAAAAAGCTGAAGAATTGAGTGCAAAACGCCAATCTGTCGCACAAACTCTGGGAGAGTTGGTAAAGAAAGAACTGGCACCGTTAAAGCTGGAAAAGGCGAGCTTTGTTACGCGTGTGCAGCGTTTGGATGAAATAGAGTGGGGCGCGCACGGGATTGATCGTGTTCGCTTTTTAGTGTCGACCAATCCGGGGCGAGAGCCCGGGCCGATCCATAAAATTGCATCAGGCGGTGAAATGTCTCGGTTTATGCTCGCCCTTAAGGTGATTATCGCGCAAGCGGGAAGTACACATAGCTTTATTTTTGATGAGGTCGATGCCGGTATTGGCGGGGCGACGGCAGACGCGGTTGGGGAACGTTTGGCAAGGTTATCCGAATCAAAACAGGTTCTGGTTGTAACGCATGCACCGCAAGTGGCCGCACGCGCAAATCATCATTGGATTGTTTCAAAAAGCGGTGATCAGGATGTGAAAACAGACATCACGGCACTGAACTCAAGAGAAGAACGTTGCGAGGAAATTGCGCGTATGCTTGCAGGGGCGGATATAACGGCAGAGGCTCGCGCGGCCGCGAATAAGCTTCTTGATAACGCAGCATATTTCTAACTGGAGGGGAGGGCATTATGCCACTGGATTTAGGAAGTCTTGAGTTTTATATGGGGCCGCATACATTGGGGGCGCCTGATGACCTTGAAAAAACGATTATCGATTTTATTGCTGATGCGAAATATACGCTCGATATCGCCGTGCAAGAGTTGGAAAGCGAAGCCATTGCGCGCGCAATTATTGCGGCAAAGATCAAAGGCGTGAAAGTGCGCGTTGTTTTGGAAGGCGATTATCTGGTCGCAGAGCGTGCAGTGAATGACCCGTTTGATGCGCTGGAAACGGAAAAGCATGATGAGAATCGCAAGCTTATCGCGGCCCTATGGCGCGCAGGGATTGACGTGAAGACAGATTATAATCCGAAAATATTCCACCAAAAATTTATTGTGCGTGATTACGGCGAGAGCCGATCAGCACTGCTAACCGGATCAACAAATTTTACGCCGACAGGTACGCATAAAAACCTCAACCATGTTGTGATTATTCACGGCAAAAGCGTTGCGGGAGAATATTTGGCGGAGTTTGAAGAGATTATGAGCGGAACATTCGGCGCAATGCGCAACAGGCACGAAAAAGCGCCGCGCCAACCGCGTATATCCAAGGTGAGTATGAAGACAATTTTCGCGCCTGATCATATGCCTGAGATGGAGATCATGAAGCAGATGCTGAAGGCGCGGGAGCGTATTGATTTTGCAATTTTTACATTTTCTCAAAGCTCGGGCATTGATGATACGATGACTGCCCTTGCCAGAACGGGTATGCCAATTCGCGGTATTGCCGATGCGGGGCAGGGGAACCAAGATTGGGCGGCGAGTAGGCCGCTTGCGGAAAATGATGTTGATTTTTACATTGCCCGTAAGAATGGCCTGCCTCTGGGGAAATTGCATCATAAATTGATGGTGATTGATAAACAGGTCACAGTCATCGGTAGTTTTAATTATACCGAACCTGCCAATACCCTTAATGATGAAAACATCATTGTGATCGGTGATTTGGAAGAAGATAACCCTGACTCTATTGCAAATCAAAAGGCATTTGCAGACTATGCTTTGCAGGAAATTGATCGTATGATCGCCGTCCACGGTGAGAAAATCACAACATAAAAAGGATAAGCCCTGAAATGAGTTTGTTTGATCTGGATGCAGAAGATGCAAAGGCGCGCCATAAGAAGCTGGCGGCGCAAATCAAGGAGTATGATCAAGCATATTATCAGGAAGATGCGCCCAAAGTTTCTGATGCGGAGTATGATTCTGTGCGCCGTGAATTAGAGGATTTAGAAGCAAAATATCCTGCGCTTATTACCGATCAAAGCCCGTCCCAAACTGTTGGCGCTGCGCCGTCTAAAGGGTTTCAAAAAGTACGCCATGCCGTGCCGATGCTCTCGCTTTCTAATGTTTTTAGTGAGGAAGATGTACGCGATTTCCTTGATCGTGTGCGCCGTTTTTTAGGCCTGTCTGAGAACGAAGAGATTGAGCTGGTTGCGGAACCGAAAATTGACGGACTGTCTTGTTCCCTGCGTTATGAGAATGGCGTGCTGGTGCAGGCCGCAACACGCGGTGATGGCGCCGAAGGTGAAGATATCACCGCCAATGTCAAAACAATATCCTGTGTGCCGCAAACATTGCCCGATGACGCACCTGATATTCTGGAGGTGCGAGGTGAGATCTATATGGGGCGCAAAGCGTTCGAAAAACTGAATGTCGCGCAACAACAGGCGGGAAAAGATGGCTTCGCAAACCCAAGAAACGCCGCAGCAGGAAGTGTGCGCCAGCTTGATTCGAGCGTAACCCAAAGTAGAGAGCTTGGCTTTTTCGGGTATGCGCTGGGTGTGGTTTCTGACAAATTTGCAGAAACACAGGAAGAAATCAGACAGAAACTTGCGTCATGGGGCATTCCCGAAACGCCGTATGCTATCTGTAATACAGTTTCTGACATAATGAAGAATTATGAAGCCGTTTTAGAAGAGCGCCCTGATCTGGATTATGAGATTGACGGTATTGTCTACAAGGTTAATCGTCTGGATTGGCAGGAGCGTTTGGGCTTTGTCTCACGCGCGCCGCGCTGGGCCACCGCGCATAAATTTCCGGCAGAACAGGCGGTTACGCGTATTAATGCGATTGATATTCAGGTCGGGCGTACAGGCGCATTAACGCCTGTTGCTCGTTTAGAGCCCATAACGGTTGGCGGCGTGGTTGTTTCAAATGCGACGCTACATAATGAAGATGAGATAGAGCGCAAAGACATCCGCATCGGTGACACGGTGGTTATTCAGCGTGCAGGTGATGTTATCCCGCAAGTCGTAAAGGTTTTAGAAGAAAAGCGCACGGGCGATGAAACACCGTTTGAGGTTTTAACGCAGTGCCCTGAATGTGGGGCGCATGCCGTGCGTGAAGAGGGGGAGGCCGTTCGCCGCTGCACAGGTGGCCTTACCTGCCCGAAGCAAGCGGTGGAGCGCTTGAAACATTTCGTGTCGCGCCTTGCCTTTGATATTGATGGCCTCGGGGATAAAATCATTCAGTCATTTTGGGATGAGGGTTTGATTAAAAACCCTGCCGATATTTTCACGCTTGAGGTGCGTAATAAAGATACACTGACGCCTATTCGTGCGCGTGAGGGGTGGGGTGATTTATCGGAAAAGAATTTGTTCGAATCGATTAATAACCGTCGCACGATTGCGTTTAATCGCTTTATTTACGCGTTGGGGATTCGCCAAATCGGAGAGGCAACAGCCAAGAGATTAGCCGCGACATATGGCGAATTAGAAGCATTAAGAGCGCAAATGATTGCCGCGCAAGATCATGATAGTGATGCGTTTGCGGATCTAATTGCGATTGAGGATATCGGCCCTGCGGTTGCAAATGATTTGATCGCGTTTTTCGCGGAAGACCATAATTTGGATATTTTGAAGCAGCTTGAAACTCATTTGAATATTGATCCATATGACATCCCGCAAAACGCAGATAGCGCCGTTGCAGGGAAAACAGTTGTATTTACAGGAACGCTGACGAAAATGACACGGGCGGAAGCCAAAGCCAAAGCAGAGAGCTTGGGCGCGAAAGTATCGGGATCGGTATCGAAAAAAACAGATTATGTGGTTGCGGGGGAAGACGCAGGATCAAAGCTGAAGAAGGCACAAGATTTAGGTGTAAATGTTCTCTCTGAGGAAGACTGGATTGAACTAACTGCATAGAAAAAGGCGCCTATATGGGCGCCTTGTTTACATCATTTTATATGTCTTAGACCGCTTCTTGTTTATCGCGGAGGTCATATAAACGATTCATTGCTTCCTCAATCTCAGGAGGGTAATCACGACGTTCTACGAATTCCCCACCACCTGTATTGCGTGTCATGGATTGCTCCAAAGCACGGGTCAGTAGTTCTGCGATTTTCAGGTCATCTTGCTCTAATGCAAGCTCTAACGCAGACAAAATTCTGTCACTTAATCGAATTTGTTCTCTATTCATTTCGCCCATTATTTAGTTTCTCCTTTATTCGATTTGTATTTTGCACTTTAATTAAAAAGGTTTCAAGGTTTCCGGCCGATCAATAATTGTTTGTTCGATCAGTTCGTAAAAATGATTAAGGAAATTATCTCTTACCGTGTCGGGTTCCATTAAAATTTCATGGTAAGCATCTGGATATTCAAGCAATTTTGCGTTAGGCATTTTTCCGATTACATTTTCTGCCAATTTGTTGTCTACCAGATCTTCCTGCTGTGGTATGCCGAAAAAGCAAGGCGTCGTGATGTCGTTTTTCGATATTGCTTGTTTTAGGGCGATGCAAGATCGGTGTGCTTCATAGACCCATCCATAGGTCACATCACCGCATTGAAGCTCCGGATCATGATCGCACCACGCATTGTGAATTTCTGAACGTTTCGGGTCTCGTGATAATCGTGCGCTTTCTCTGCGCTTTCCCCAATCATTACCCCGCGGGACATAAGATTTACCCATAAGGGCTTTGCAAAGAGCCGCAGCACCTAATGTGAGATATTGCGGATATTGCCTTAGCAACTTAATACCGATCATAGGTGCGCTGAAAGCTGCACATTCAAATGTGTTCGGGTATTTGCATAGATGGTGCATCCCGATATGCGCACCCATAGAGTGCGCCAGCAAAGCCATAGGAATGCGCCCTTTGTCGGGGTGGACACTGGAATGCTTGATATATTGGAGTATGAAGTATTGTAGATCTTCGACATGCTTGTCAAAGCCGTCACTATGTAATTTTTGTGGATTTGAAAGTAAACGGGAGGACTTACCCTGACCAACCCAGTCGCACGTCCAAAATGCCAGGTTATTTTCCAGACACCAATGTGCGGTTTCATAGTATTTCTCGGTGAATTCACGCGCGCCTTGCAAACAAACGACGACCGCATCAGGGATGCTGTCTTTTGGAAAGGCAGAACCAAAGCGGATTTTGCGGCCCTCACGCTCAAAAGAGTGCCAGCGCCAGCCCTCAGGCTCGCAAAAACGGGGTTCTAGTTTTGGTTGGGGCGCGTTTGATCCCATTTTTTACCTAAATGAATGTAAGTTCCTAAGATACCATCGTTAGATAGTATGAAGAAAAAGTCTTAAAAGAATGCAAATTATTCGATGGCTTTGATGATATCTTCGGTCATTTTCTTTGCATCATCCAGAAGCATCATGGTGTTTTCGCCATAGAAAAGCGGATTATCAATCCCCGCATATCCGGAACCGAGGGAACGCTTAACGAATAGTACTGTTTTTGCGTTTTCAACATCCAGAATAGGCATGCCGTAAATAGGTGAATTTGCATCATTTTTAGCGGCAGGATTTGTAATATCATTTGCACCGATAACATAGGCGACATCAGCCTGCGCAAAGTCACGATTTATATCTTCCATTTCAAAGACTTCATCATATGGGACGTTTGCTTCTGCCAATAATACATTCATGTGCCCGGGCATGCGGCCGGCAACAGGGTGAATGGCGTATTTCACATCGACACCTTCTTTTTTCAGGATGTCAGCCATTTCACGCAGGGTGTGCTGTGCCTGCGCAACAGCCATACCATAACCGGGTACGATAATAACTTTAGAAGCATTTTTCATGATATAAGCGGCGTCATCCGCAGCACCGATTTTCGCGTTCCTATCGCCCATATCTGCCGCAGCCGCAGCGTTATCATCACCGCCAAATCCACCGAGGATTACGTTGAAGAAAGAGCGGTTCATGCCTTTACACATGATGTAAGAAAGGATCGCACCTGATGAACCGACAAGAGCCCCGGTAATGATAAGCAGGTTATTGTGAAGCGTAAAACCAATGCCGGCGGCAGCCCAACCGGAATAAGAGTTCAACATGGATACGATGACAGGCATATCTGCGCCGCCAATCGGAATAATCATTAATACACCAAGGGCAAAAGCCAGTAGAGCGATGCTCCAGAACCAGAAGCCGCTGCCTGTCAAGCATAGAAGGATGATCATAATAAACAGAGCGCATCCAAGCATGGCATTTAGTTTGTGCTGACCACCAAAAACAATGGGTTTCCCGGAAATCCGTCCCTGCAATTTACCCCATGCAACAATAGAGCCCGTGAATGTCAGTGCGCCAATAGCAAGGCCGAGCGACATTTCGATTAAGCTGGCCGTCTTGATGTTGCCGGGGCTTCCGATGTGAAAAGCTTCGGGGTTATAGAACGCCGCGCCTGCAACACAAACTGCGGCTAGGCCGACGAGCGAGTGGAACGCCGCCATCAATTCCGGTAGGGAGGTCATCTCGATATTTTTTGCGATATAGGCACCAATGGAACCACCAATAGCAATACCGATAATGATCCATGACCATCCGGCAATAACAGGGGAAAACAATGTCGTTGCGACAGCCAATCCCATGCCCACCATGCCATAAGTTAAACCGCGTCTTGCTGTTTCAGGGTGAGACAAACCGCGCAATGCCAAAATAAACAGGACTGATGCTATCAGGTAAGTGAGTGAAGCGATAATGGACATGTTTTTTTCCTGTTAGAGGGTTAATTATTGTGTTGAACATTCAAAGCCTTGTTCCTGAAACTCAGGCTCGTAGAATTTTTCTACGTAGGCATGATAGCTCTCAGGTAAGTATTTTTGAGCTCTGTCAAGGCAGTATAAATCGATGAGATACCAGTTATCGATACCATAGGCACGTATTTCACCATCTTCGTGCTTGGCCATCAATGTACCCATAGGGTTTTTAGAGGCATCATTCGAAATAGAAACGATAATTTCATCAAGAACAACGGAGCCCTCATATAATTCCTCAGGCGGGTTTAAACGCGCAGAGAAGTAATGGCCTTCTTTTAATTCATTCCATCTTTGTTCAATTGTGCCGCCATCACGTGTTAGTTGTTGCCTTAAAACAATTGAATGCGTCGAGTTTTCTTTATTACTGTTGAAGGCATTTAATATACGCTCCAACATAATGTCTGAGTCTTCTTCATTTACAAACATCGGCTGGCCGTTTTTGTTAATCACAACCGACCCTGATTCCTGATCTGTATAATCAAGGACAAATTCAGGCTCTTCGTCTTCATCGTTCATCGCCAGCAGGGGCGCTGTTGGTATGAAAGCAAAAAACATTAAAAATAAGAGTACTCTAGTCATAAAATTATCCTTTTTTCTGGAACATGTGCAGCATACGTTTGGTGATGATAAAGCCGCCGAAAATGTTTACCGAGGCAAAGACAACGGCAAGAAAGCCGAGGAAACTTGAAAAACCGGAAACCGATGCTGTTCCCGTCGCTAACACAGCGCCAACAATGATCACAGAGGAAATGGCATTTGTGATGCCCATTAACGGAGAGTGAAGGGCGGGTGTGACGCGCCAGACGACGTGATAGCCGACAAAGCAGGCCAAAACAAACACCGTTAAGCCTGTGATGATATAAGGCTCAGTGTGAGCTCCGCTCTCTTGGACAATGGTTCCCGCTTCATTTGCAAGCTCTGTCGCTTGACTGGAAAGCTCTTTAATTTGTTCAGCGAGTTCGGAAACGCTATCCTTGAATGTTCTTGTATTCTCCTCGGCCATGTCTATTTCCTTTACTTTTTATCTTCGGTCTTTTTCGCAGACGACTCTTTTTTAGGTGCTGCGGTTTTTTTAGCCGCAGCTTTCGTGGTGCTTTTTTTTGTGGTGAAATTTGGGTGCACAATCTCACCACCGCGCGTCATGCAAATCCCTTGAATGATTTCATCTTCCCAATCAATCACGATTTTCTTACTGTCTGTGTCGTTGATAAGTTTTAACAAGTTGAGCAAGTTGCGCGCATAAAGGGATGACGCATCTGCGGCCAACCTACTTGGTACATTATGGTGCCCTACGATTGTGACATCATGTTTTACAACGACTTCACCGGCTTTTGAAGCGGCGCAATTCCCGCCTGTTTCAACCGCAAGGTCAACAATCACAGAGCCGGGCTTCATGGATTTCACCATGTCATTCGTGATGAGTTCCGGCGCCGGTCTTCCGGGAATAAGTGCCGTTGTAATCACGATATCCTGTTTTGTAATATGTTGTTCAATCAGTTCTGCTTGTTTCTTTTTGTAGGCGTCGGACATTTCCTTTGCGTATCCGCCTGCGGTCTCAGCTTGTTTGAACTCTTCATCTTCAACGGCAACAAAGTTTGCCCCCAAAGATTCAACCTGCTCTTTCGCGGCAGGTCTTACATCAGTTGCAGAGATCACAGCCCCAAGTCGCCTCGCCGTCGCGATAGCTTGCAGTCCGGCGACACCGGCGCCCATTACAAAGACTTTGGCAGGGGGCACCGTGCCCGCGGCTGTCATCATCATCGGAAGGGCATGCGGGTAATATTCTGCGGCGTCCAATACGGACTTATATCCCGCAAGGTTTGATTGTGATGAGAGAACGTCCATGCTTTGTGCACGGCTAATTCTTGGGACAAATTCCATCGAAAATGTATCGATTTTCGCGCTGGCGCAGTCTTTTAGAATTGTTTTGTTAGAAAATGGCGCCAGTAAAGCAATGAGCAAAGCACCTTTGCGAATGTCTTTTAGTTCATTTTTGTCGGGTGCCTGAACTTTTAAAACAATATCAGCCATTTTAACTGTATCGGTGTATGTTTTTGCGATTTTTGCGCCTGCATCTTTATAGGCATTATCCGTAAAGGATGCGTATTCGCCCGCCTTACTTTCTACCGTTACTGTGGCGCCCGTAGCGATAAGCTTTTTAACTGTTTCAGGGGATGCCGCAACGCGTTTTTCATTGTCGGTGGTTTCTTTTGGAACTGCTATTTTTATGCCCACGATGATTTATTCCCTTTTATATAAGATGCTCAATACAATGCATGATTTCGCGGATATTGTGAAGGGTGTTGTCGTATTTTGTGTTTATTTTTATCAAGTAAACACAGTTAGTTATATTTAGTTTTGGTAATATAGTGCGGACTCTTGAATTTACTGTGTTTTTTGTTATTATTATCCCTTCTCTAGGCGTGATTCGTGCGTCAGACTCCTATTTCTTGGGTGTTTATTTTTAATGCGTTTAAAGAGTATTAATGCTGTTTTTTTTGCGGCGCTCCTGTTTGCGGGTGTTAATGCGCGTGCAGATTCTCTGCGTGATGTTGTTGCGGAGACCTTAAGCTCTCACCCTGCGATAAGCGGTGCGTTGCAAGGGCAGGAGGCTGCGGAACATGGCCGTGATGCAGAAGTTTCAAATTATTATCCGGAAATAAATGCGGGTTTGGTTGGTGGCCGTGTCTATCAAGATAACTCGACCAGCCGTGGCTTGGTGACTGAAAGAGGTGCGGCATATTCCGGTTATGGTGAAGGGAATATCGCACTTCGCCAGATGTTGTTTGATGGTCTTGAAACAACAAACCGTGTGCGTGCCGCCGATGCGCGTATTGAATCTGAAATGTATAGTTTGGTTGAGATCGAAGAAGAGGTCATCTCTGATGTAGTGAATAGCTATGTTGAGGTGATGCGCCTTCGTAGTGCGCTGAGCTTGTTAGGCAAGCATGCCGATTTGGTGCGTGATTATCTGAACCGTATTGTCGGTATGGTAGAAGAGGGCGTTGCAGATGAAGCGCAGTTACAACAAGCGCGCGATGTTTCTATGGTTGTCGATAGTTTGGTTGCGGACTATGAAGGGCGATTATATTCTGCAAATGCGACATATTTTGAGGTGACCGGTGAAATGCCGCCGGAGCAACTGGCCCTGCCCGGTTCTGTTCAGGAATATATCAGTGATGATATTGCTG
>Ga0256829_1002753_pt1 | contig 12751 bp, 11 predicted proteins | sample 131447metaG_FD_185979 | JGI IMG/M metagenome (GOLD analysis project Ga0256829, IMG submission 185979) | Hydrothermal vent microbial communities from Lau Basin, Pacific Ocean - 131-447 | ecosystem: Environmental > Aquatic > Marine > Hydrothermal vents | place: Pacific Ocean: Lau Basin | collected... | reverse complement strand
TCCAAAAGGTAAAGTTTATTGTTTTTTTGATGAGATTCAATTTTTTGACAATTGGCAAGTATATATAAAAAGTAAATATGAAAATAGCAATATAAAGTTTATCATTACCGGATCAAACTCTTCAATGTTATCAAATGAGCTAAATACACTTCTAAGTGGCAGAAATTTAAACATACATTTAAATACATTTAGTTTTGATGAATTTTTGGATTACAAAGGGATTGAGTATGAGAGTGAGTTTAATAGGATAAAAAATAAGATAGAAATTGCCAGAGCCAAAGAAGAGTATCTAAATTGGGGCGGATTTTATGAAGTTTTTAGTATAGATGATAAGTTTGCAAAAAAAGAGTTATTGATCTCGTATGCAAAAAACATAATCTATCAAGACATAATACCTAGATACAACATCAGAAATAACGAAATAGTTGAGAGACTATTTTTTTATCTATTAAACAGTGCTACAAATCTGCTAAACTATACAACATTAGCCAATACTTTTGATATAAGTGATAAAACTATAAAAGAGTATATCAACTATTTTGAAGATGTATTTTTATTTAAGAGAATTGATAAGTTTCATAATAAACTAAAAGAAAAGATCAAATCAAGCAAAAAATTATATGTTTTGGATAATGGATTTTTACAAATTGCTCCGTCAAATTCAAAAAATTTAGGTGTTAAATTAGAAAATCTGGTTTTTAATATTTTAAATCAAACTTGCGATGATTTAACTTATCTAAAAGAAAACAAAGAAGTTGATTTTAAATGTGATAATAACCTTTATCAAGTAGCTTATGATTTAAGCGATGAAAAAACAAAAAAAAGAGAACTATCAGCTTTTACATATCTTGATAAAGAAAACAAATACAATCATTTTCTGATAACTTATGATAAAGATATTCAAGAGGATGATGTCAAAATAGAAAGTTTTGATGAGTTTGTTTTTGAAGAATATAGGGCTTAGGATTTCCCTCGTTCCCAAGCTTTCTCATTCCCAAGCTGGAGCTTGGGAATGAGAAAGGATTGTTAGTTGAAAATTTAGGATATTATACAAAAAGGTAAATAATTATTTTTGTATTATTATGTTACAATATAAGAAAAGAGGAGTATCATGAAAGTATCAAGATTTAAAAAGGATTATCAAAAGAAAAGAGTTTTTGAAAATAAAATTGATGTTGTAAAGGCAGCAAATATAGCATTTGGTAGGGCATATGCAAATGCCAAAAAACATAAATTGGCTATTGTAAAAAGAAAAAACAATAAGATAGTTAAAATTTACCCTGATGGCAGAGAAGAAGTTATCAAAGCAACACGGATGGTTGAAGTTAAAAAAAGATCTTTTTCTATATAGATCATGAGGCTTAGAGTTTTTGCAGGTCCAAATGGAAGTGGAAAAAGTACATTAAAAAGTGTATTAAAACCAAAATGGCTTGGAATTTATATAAATCCTGACGATTTAGAAGCACAAATAAAAAAATTTCATATCATAAAATTAGTTGATTTTGATGTAAAAAGTGAAAAAAAAGAGATCAAAGAGTTTTTCTTGATCCACCCACTAACTAAAAAAGCAAAGATAGAAAACTGGGTATCTAAAATAATTTTCTATGACAATAAGATTGACTTTTCGCAAATAGAACTAAATTCTTATTTTGCTTCAATATTGTCAGACTTTATCAGACGAAAATTAGTTCTTTCTGAAAAATCTATCTCATTTGAAACAGTTATGAGTTCATATGATAAGGTTGAATTTCTCAAATATGCCAAAAAAAGTGGCTATAGAACATACTTATACTTTATAGCAACTGATGATCCTAAAATAAATATTTCAAGAGTTGAAAATAGAGTTAAAATGGGTGGACATTTTGTTCCGGAAGACAAGATTGTAAAGAGATATTATAAATCACTCGATAATCTCTTTGAAGCAGTAAAAATAAGCAATAGAAGTTTTATATTTGACAATTCTGGAGATAAGAGAATTTTTCTTGCTGAAATAAACAAAGGAAAAGTAGAAATTAAAGTTGATAAAGTACCTTTTTGGTTTGAAAAATATTTTATAGAAAAAGCTAAATAAGATAATTTAGAAAATATACCAATGCAAGAAAAGCTGGCAAAATCAAAAATATAGGAAAGATTTGGAAAATGTCTAATGTCTAAAGTTAGATATTTTTTAGACATTTTAAATGATAATATTTAAGTTGAGATATGAGCAAAATAGCTATAAAATTTAAATTTTTAATGCTAAATTTGGTAATTTATAACTCAAAACTCATAATTCAGCATTATTTTTCATGGTTTGTATTTTCTAAGATGAGTGGGGTTAGTTTGAGTGTTTTGGAGAGATTGAAGTGAAAGAATTTGATAAATGGAATGAAGTTAAAAAAGCGACTGATGCAAAAAGTTTTAAAATTGGCATAAAGTCCAGAGAAATATATTGGGTTAAAATTGGTGTCAATATAGGAAATGAAGAGTATGGCAAGGGTAATGAGTTTGTAAGACCAGTTGTGATAATAAGACAGCTTACAAAAGATCTCTTTATAGGAGTTCCGACAACTACCGCAGAGAAAGAAAATAGTGACTATTTTCAAAGTATTCACTATACTAATAAAAATGGTAAAGATATCAATAGTTTTGCTATGATTTTACAACAAAGAGTGTTTAGCAAGAAAAGACTACTCTATAAGATTGGAATGATAAAAAAAGAAGAATTTAAAATTATCGTTGAAAAATTAAAAAGGCTGATTGACCCCACTTAAAAAAGTGGGTCTGCCCGAAGGCGAATTGTATGAGTATTATATCAGTAATTAATAAAAAAATCAAGATGAAGAGATTTTTTGTTCTTGAACTTTGGCTTGGGAATGAGAAAAAAAATAGATATTTTTTAGACATTTTAAATAATAATAGTGAAGATTGAGGGTTGAGGATTTAGGTTTAAGAAATTAGTAAAAGCAAAGGTTAAAACAATGCAATATTTAGATGAGAATAATTTTACAAAAGAGTTTTTTCAAAGAACTATATATAATTTAAAACTTTATGAACATCATAATAAAATTTGCAAAGAAGTATTTAAATATGAAGTTACACAACTTATCAACTCTTTGTTAGGCTTAATTGTATTTGTAAAAGAAGATAGTGTCAATTTTACTTCTATTAAGTTAAGTGATATAATCAAAGCAGATAAGATAAGGTGGCAATACTGTGATATAAATGGTGGAAAACCTGAAGAAAAAAATTTGAAAAATTTTTTACGCCATCTTCGAAATGCAATTGCACATAAAAGATTAACTATAAGATCTAATGCAAATAAAGAGATATCAACGGTAATATTTGAAGATAAAAATAGAAGGAATAATTTTAGAGTTGAATTAACGATAAAAGAAATTAAACACTTAATTAAGCAATTATCTTCAAATTTAGGAGAAAACTAGTTGCCAATCAATATTAATGAATTATCAAATAAATTAAAGAAGATTTACAATAAAGGTTCAAAAACTTCGCCAAAATGGGAGCTTTGTGATGATTAAAGGCTTTAATAAATCTATTTTTGAAGCAAAATTTATTAAAGAATTTATTAAACGAAAGGATTTTTAACATGCCAACCTACATCCGTCTAACCGACTATAAAAGCAGCGAAGCCAAAGAGCGAGGGTTTTTTAAGCCTAAGAATCGTTATGAGGCGAAGCGGGAGGATTTTTCATCTTCTTTCCTAATGATTTTAGTCGCAAAAATTTAAATAAGCAGGATCATAAAATGCAAATCATAAGTTTAAAAGTAAAAAATTATAGAAACTTAAATGAAGTAGATATTAGCTTTAATCCAAATTGTAATTTTATTGTTGGAGAAAATAATTTAGGTAAATCTAATTTATTAAACCTTTTGCAAATTATATTCACAAACCGTTCTTTTAAGATAGATGATTTTTCAAATATTGATGACAGTATTGAAATAGAACTCACACTAAAATTAGATGATATTGAAATTGGACAATTTGAAGATTTATTTGATAATGAAACAACAAATCATGTAAATATAATATGCGAACAGAAAACAGTAGATGATAATTTAGAATTTTATCATAAAGAAACTAATATTTATATTCCAGCAAGTAAAGTAAGAGGAATAAATTTCGTATATCACAACTCCTTAAGAAATCCTATACAGGAAGTCAGCTTTGGAAAGAGCAAGGGTGTTAGTAGATTTTTAAACAATGTTGTACAAAGATATTTAGTAGAAAATGAACTGAAAAATCAAGATTTTCTTCGTGAGGAAAAAATAAATGAATTATTAGAATACATAAATACAAATATAACAAAAATCAAAACTTTTAAAGAGTTTGATATTAGTGTTATTCAGGACAAAGAACTTGAAAGTTTGCTGCCGAAGCTTTTGGTATTTGAAGATAAAAATCATAATTCACTTACTAAATCTGGCTATGGAATACAATTCTTAATTTTAATTACTTTGTCAATACTTGAAAAAATAGAAAGTATATTAAGTAAAAAAAATGTTAATGGTATTTTTGAAACAACAGATGGAGAAAAATATATTTCCTTGGTCATTGGACTTGATGAGCCAGAGATACATTTACATCCCTATATGCAAAGAAGTTTGATCAAATACCTCAATAAAATTATTGCAAATGAGAATGAAGATTTTAGAGAACTGATAAAAGAGTTATTTGATATTGATGGTTTTATAGGACAGATTATTTTAGTCACGCATTCTCCAAATATTCTGCTAAATGACTACAAAAAAATAATAAGATTTTATGTAGAAAATGACCTTACCAAAATAGTTTCGGGAAGTTCATTTGATTTAGCTCCCGATGAAACCAAACATTTACACCTCCTTTTGCCGTTTATAAAAGAAGCCTTTTTCTCCAGAGGTGTACTTTTGGTAGAAGGTGATTCAGAATATGCAAGTTTCCCAAATTTTGCCAATGCTTTTGGCTATGACTTTGATGAATTAGGAATAAGTTTGATTCAAACACGAGGTGAAGGAGGTATTAAACCAGCAATAGAATTATTAAACAAATTTTCAATCCCTGCTGTTGCGATTAGAGATAGAGACGATCTTACTGATAACTCAGAATTTCCAATATATTTAACAAGCAAGAGAGATTTCGAGGAAGAATTAATTGAACATAATTTTAATTCCGAAATATTAGAAGACATTTTGTTAGAGTATGACACTCAAGGAGAAAATCGAAAACTTCAAAAAGGAGCTTTGATAAAAAAAGCTAAAAATTATGGTTTAGAAGAACCGGCAGGAGATTTAAGATATAAAGATATTTCCAGCGAGGCAGACAAAAAGATTTTTTTTATTACTTGGTATTCTATAAATAAATCTGTAATACTTGGCTTATTAATAGGTCAGACATTAAGTAATAATCAAATACCCCAAGTTTATAAAATAGTTATTCAAAAAATAGTCGAGTTGGTTTCAAATGACTGATATTACAACACTTAAAGAAAAAATTACAAGTCGTCATAGAAATGATAAAAAGCAACTAGAAGTAATTTTTTCGGATGCTAATCGAATAATTGTTGAAGCACCTGCTGGATTTGGTAAAACTAATACAATGATTAGCAAAATCGCATATATGATTGCATCTAATCAAATACCATATCCTAAAAAACTACTTGCATTAACATTTAGTGTTAATGCTGCTTTTAAAATAAAAAAAGATGTATTGCAAGAAATACCTTATTTGCTTGAACAAAGAATCAATATAAATGAAAAATTATATGTCTCAAACTACCATGGTTTTTGTAGAAATATTTTAAAAAAACATGGATATGTTTTACAGGATAATTTAATAAATATTGATAAATTTCAATCCATTGATGATAGTAAAATAAAACATAATACACTGTATAGTTTAGATCAAGCAGAAGCTAAGTTATTGTCGGACTTTAGTAGTTATGTAAAAAGTTCAAATATTCATCAAATTAAATCAAATATAAATACATATAATGAAATTGTTATATCAAACTTGATTACACAAAATGTTATACCATATAATGCAATACTAACTCTTACAATTAAGCTATTGCAAGATTATCCTGAGATACTTGACTTTTATAAAAAATATTTTGTATCTATTCTTGTAGATGAATTTCAAGATACCAATTATTTAAGCTGGTGGATTCTACACTTTTTTATATATGAGAATGAGCATTTAAAACTTATATTTCTTGGAGATTCCTTGCAGAGAATTTACGGTTTTATAGGAGCTGTGCCAAAATTAATGTCAACCGTAAAAAACACATACTATATGAAAACTATAAACTTAAATAAAAACTATCGTTTTAAAGATAATCAACAAATGCTTCTATTGGATTATAATATTAGAAAAAATGCTGAAAATCCTGTAAATCCAGATATTAAAGAGGTATCTAATATTGAATTTTACTATTTGATAGATCAAAAAAATGAAGCTATACAAATCATTCATATAGTAAAAGAAATTCTAAATTCAGATTGTGATGCAAACATAGCTATTTTAACAAAGCAAAGAGGAAAAAATATTGATTACATTATTGATATTTTTTCAGAAAATAATATTTCTTATTTTTATGGATTATTTACAGATGAAGATATTAATTATTTAAAGTTTCACAGAGAGTGCTTATTTCAATTTATAGAACTTATCAAAGGTGATATCATTGTCAATAAAACAAAATTGAATAAATTGATCAAAGTTATTAAAGAATTATATAAAGACGAAACTAATATTATTTTTACATCATTAATAGAACTTTTAAAAATATTTAAAGAGAAAATTTTTACTAATTTTGCTTTTTTATCAAATGAGGAAAAAATTAATTTGATTAAAGATACATTTGAAGGAAATGGATTAAAGCAATACATAGAATTTATTGATGCAAATATTATTTTCTCAACAATTCATGGTGCGAAAGGATTAGAATGGGATTATATAATATTGCCAGATATGGAAGCTTATTCATTTCCTAACTATTATGGATTATGCGGAAGTTGTGGCTATCATAAAAGTTGTAATTTGGTTATAACAAAATCAATTGAAACAAAATTTTTAGAAGAACTGAGTGTGTTTTATGTTGCTGTAACCAGAGCAAAAAAACAAGTGTATTTCACAGCCAGTCAAAAACAATTTGACAGATATGGCAGTGAAAAGAAAAGAAATATAAGTTGTTTTTTAAAATTAAAAGGGATCAATATCTCTAAAGGAGAAAACTATAATGCCAACCTACATACGTCTAACCGACTATAAAAGTAGTGAAGAGAAAGAGCGAGGGTTTTTTAAGCCTAAGAATCGTTATGAGGCGAAGCGGGAGGATTTTCAAAATATACTAATGGATAAATTACTAGATATTTTAGACATTAATCAGAAGAAAAACAAGATCAAAAACAACCTTCAGGCTCTAAAAAAGTCTGGAAAAATCGAAAATATAGGCAAAGTGTGGAAAATGTCTAATGTCTAAAGTTAGATATTTTTAGACATTTTTCTAATAATTTATAGGAGATAAAATTAATGAGTAGTAAATCGCATCCAAGAGTTTTCATAAGCCATGCATCTGAAGATAAAGATCGTTTTGTTCTTGAATTTGCCAAACGATTAAGAGCCAATGGAGTTGATGCTTGGGTAGACCAATGGGAAATTAACCCCGGTGACAGTCTTATAGATAAAATTTTTGAGCAAGGTATTAGCGAAGCAGATGCCTTTATTATTGTGCTTTCTGCTAATAGTATACAAAAGCATTGGGTAAGAGAAGAATTAAATGCAGCATCTATCAAAAGAATAGAAAAGAATACTAAAGTTATTCCTATAATCATCGACAAAGATTTAGAAGTTCCAGAAGTTTTGAAAACTACAGTATGGGAAACTATTGAAAATGTGAATAATTACGATAATAGTTTCAAAAAAATACTTGCCTCCATATATGGTGTGTATGATAAGCCAGACTTAGGAAGTAAGCCTGTATATGCAGTAGAAAGAATAGAAGTCAAGGGATTGAGTATAATAGATTCTGCTGTTTTTAAAGCTTTGGGTGATGAAGTATTTAAAACAAATGAGGAATTTGTCGAACAAAGTATTCTTGAAAAAATTGCCAATCAATTTGGTATATCACAAGAAGATATGATTGACTCATTAGAAATATTAGCAAGTGAATTTCTACTCGAACAGACAAAAATCATAGGCTGTCAATTGCCAATGATAAAGCTAAGCAGTAATGGTGTTCTAAAATATGCTGAACATTTTATAGCAAATTTTCCAACTATTTATCACGATATAATATCCTTAATAATGAATGGCGATCTTGCCTATGCACAGAATTATGCTTCTAAACTCAAGTGTAACAAGGTTTTAGCTAGTGCTTTAATAGAGTATTTTGATAGTCAAGGATTTGTTATGACACATAATACACTATCTCATGGTATGGGAATTTTTGATGTTACTGCTTCAGGAAAAAGATTTTTTAGACAATATTTGGAGAACAACTAGTTGCCAATCAATATTAATGAATTATCAAATAAATTAAAAGATTTACAATAAAGGTTCAAAAGGTTCTCCAAAATGGGAGCTTTATGATGATTAAAGGCTTTAATAAATCTATTTTTGAAGCAAAATTTATTAAAGAATTTATTAAACGAAAGGATTTTTAACATGCCAACCTACATCCGACTAACCGACTATAAAAGCAGTGAAGAAAAAGAGCGAGGGTTTTTTAAGCCTGAGAATCGTTATGAGGCGAAGCAGGAGGATTTTGAGAAGATTCCCGGGAGTCCTATTGCTTATTGGATTAATAAAATTATTTGGAAATTATTTAAAGAAGATAAAATATTGAATAAGTATGCAATTGTAAAAAGAGGACCTTCGTTGCCTTCTAATGAAAAATATGTAAGGAAATGGCATGAAATAGATAAAAAAGAAATTATTGGGAATATAAAACATAAACAATGGTTTTTATGCAATAAAAGTGGAGGTTACGAGAAGTGGTATGCAAAAACAGAAGATGCTTTATTATTTATGGTAAACAATAAAAAAATAAATATCAGTAACAAAGATTTGTTATTAAAAGAATGTATTATTTGGTCTGATGCTAGATTTGGAAACAAAAAGTTTTCGGCTAGATATTTACCAAACAATTATACTTTAGAGAGTGTAGTTAATTTGATTTTAACTAAAAGAGATTGTATAAATGTTTTAATATCATATTTGAATTCAAAAGTTAGTGAATATTTTCTAAATATAACTATCGAAGGGCAACATTTTAGTCCAATTTATGTGAAAAATTTACCATTTTATGAAGTAAAAAATAAAGAAATAAAACAAAAAATCGACCAAATAACCCAAGAGTGCATAGACATCTCAAAAGAGGAATGGGACAGCAGAGAAACATCGTGGGACTTCCGAACCAACGAGTTGATTCGAATTATGAATGATGAATTTTTAATGTTAAATGAAAAACCAACATTGGAAACTGTTTATCAAAGATATTGCGACTATTGGAGAAATAAGTTTTTTATACTGCATAAAAACGAAGAGGAGTTAAATAGGCTTTTTATAGAAATATATGAACTTCAAGATGAATTAACTCCAGATGTGCCGCTTGAAGATATAACGATACTAAAAAATGAAACTAAAATAGTTGATAATGAATTAGTCTTTCAAGCTGATGAGATTATGAAGCAGTTTATCTCTTATGGTGTTGGCGTGATGCTTGGGCGTTACAGCCTTGATCATGAAGGATTGCATATAGCCGATATGAGTGTAAGCCTCGAAGAAGCTAATTTAAAATTTAACATTCAAAATTCAACATTTGAAATAGATGATGACAACATCATCCCCGTGCTTGAAGATGACTACTTCAAAGATGACATTGCCTCTCGTTTCGTTCAGTTTGTCAAGGCGACTTTTGGCGAGGAGCATTTGAGTGAAAATGTGAGATTTATCGAGAGATCACTTGGAAAATCATTGAGAAGATATTTTGTTAAAGATTTTTATGAAGATCATATAAAAAGGTATAAAAAAAGACCAATTTACTGGATGGTAAGCTCTCCTAAAAAGGGCTTTATGAGTTTGATATATATGCATAGATATAAAAGTGATACATTTGCAAGAGTTAGAAACTCATATTTGAGTGAATACATAGCAAAGCTAGAAGCTCAAAAAGAGAACTTAAACCTCACTCTAAACTCAAAAACAGCTTCAAACAAAGATAAAAAAGATGCCTCAAAAGCTATAAAAAAGATAGAGGTAAAACTAAAAGAGCTTATAGATTTTGATAGAGATGTCATGATGAATTTTGCAAGAGATAGTTTTGAGATAGATCTTGATGATGGGGTTAAGGTAAATTATTGTAGGTTTAAAGATATACTTTATCCTATCAAAGGATTGTGCAAATGAAAACTTTTGAGAATATCTTGACAATATTATCATACTATGATAATATATGACTAAGTTTAAATTATCGTATAAGGATAATAATGATAGCTCCTATTGATTTTATTAGAGAAAAGTATATCATTCCAAATAAAATAACTCAAGATATGTTATGCGATGCTTTAAAAATAGGAAAAAAGACAATAAGTGAACTGTATCAACATAAAAGAGGTTTTACTTTACATACAGCAAAAAAATTTGCTAAATTTTTTGGGTTAAAACCGGAATTTATACTCTTAAAACAGATAGAGTATGATCTTGTAAATAATAAAGAAAATTATGATTTTATAAAGCCATATAGTGAAATAAGCATGGAAGAGAAAAAACAAAATATAGCAAACTGGATACTCTCTTCGATAAATAATTCCATAAGCGATGAAAATCTACATTATACTTTGGATGATTTGTATAAAATCTTTAGCATCCCATCATTAGAGCAAAAATATCACTATGCTATCATAACCATCTTTAAAGAGGTCAATTATGAAGATATAATAAAATATCTACAAATAAATCAAATCGATAAAGAGAAATTAAAAATATTGTATAATTTTTATCTAAAACAGTATAACTCAAAGGAAATACCACAATATGAATGGTTACTTAAAAAACTTTAAACAGCAAATAGATGCTTTAAATACTGTTTACTATAATTTACTTCACCCAATAGAAAAACAAACATCAATGAATAAGTGGTGGCTATTTGGAGGTGGAACGGCACTTTCAATATTTCATTTTCAATATCGGATCTCTTTTGATTTGGATATATTTGTTACAGAGTCGCAAATATTTGATTTTTTAGATCCGAAGTGGTTCATAGACGAAATAGATTTGTTTGATAATAGCAACTATAGATTTGATGCTCTTAAAAAACATTTGCAACTAAGAATGAAAAAGAGTAACATTAAAGTTGATTTTTTGCTCAATGAATCAATCATCAAACAACCAAAACAAAATATGATTTTGGAGTTAGATTATAAATTGTATTATGAAACTATAGAAGATATTATTGCCAAGAAAATCAAATGGAGAAAAGAGGATAATATTGCAAGAGATATATTTGACATTGCTATGTCCATATCGCACGATAAAGATATTTTGCAAAAATTGATATATTCAAGATTTATAAATTATGATGATATTGAGATCTTGGCTCAAAGTTTAAAAAATTTAAATATTAAAGAGTATAAAATAGAGATTGAAAAAATAAAACCGCAAACAAAAGAGTATGAGATGATAGCTAAAAATGCTGATAAAATTATACTTTCATCCGTAAAAGATATAAGGTAAATGATGGATATAAAAAAAAGATTGGAAAGTATTTATAAAAAAGAGAGGATTGTCTTTTGGTATGATGACAAAGGTGAGCTTGAAGAGGAATTTAAAGAGCTTGAGCTTGAGGGCATAGAAAAAAGAGTGATAGATGATAATGAGTTTAGCTTAAAAAGAGAGATGATAAAACTAAAACCAAAGCAAAAGTTTTTAATTTATTCTTCAAAAAAGCTACCCAAAGATGAGGAAAACTGGCTACTTGATCTAAATCTTGCCAATTATCTTTTTAGTGCGGACAAAATATCTCTTGCTCTTCAAGTGCTAGGGCTCGGAGTGGATAAAAAAACATTTTTTAGCCGTTTTGGAAAATTTTTAAATGCTAAAAGTAGAGTTGAAGCACTATCTAAAAAGTTAACCGGCGATGAAGATGAGGATAAATATATCTTAAAGATGATAAGTGTTGCTATAAATGTTCAAGAGTCTATAGAAAGTATCATCTTAAAACTTTTCGAAGATGAAAAAAGTGAACAAGTTTTGCAAAAATATGAACTGAAAGAGGAGTTTTTTAAAATACTCAAAAAAAGATATGGTTATAGCGGGAACTCACTAAATGACTTGCTATATAAGTTGCTTCAAAACCATTTTTATACTTTCGTTGATAGTAACAAGTGTCAGTTAAACAGTGATGCAAGGGTTTTTGTATCTAACTGGATGGATAGCAATAAACATAAAGATAGCTTTGCAAGATTGTCTCAAAAGGTAAGCAAAGAGTTAAATATCTCTCAAGTTTTAGAAAATTATAGTATTGAAAAGTTACAAGAGTGTGATACTTATGAAGAGTGCGAACACAATATCATCTCTTATCTTTTAAATACTCTTTTTCAAGAGGATATCAAGAGTGAATATATCTTACAATCGATAAAAACAAGAGAAAAAAGTTTTTGGTATGGGGAATATAAAAATATCTACCAAGCTATAAAAAATGCTTCGTTGCTGATGGATTTTGTTAGCAAAGAAAAATTTGATATAAAAGATATGGCTGACGGTATCAAA
>Ga0256829_1002752_pt1 | contig 12752 bp, 13 predicted proteins | sample 131447metaG_FD_185979 | JGI IMG/M metagenome (GOLD analysis project Ga0256829, IMG submission 185979) | Hydrothermal vent microbial communities from Lau Basin, Pacific Ocean - 131-447 | ecosystem: Environmental > Aquatic > Marine > Hydrothermal vents | place: Pacific Ocean: Lau Basin | collected... | reverse complement strand
TTTAGGGCGTCTTAAGTCGCTGGCTCAATGTCTGCTTCGACAACTAAAGCCAATTTTAGATGGGAGCGTGGTTCGATTGTTCCGCTCACTCCGAATATCATTGAGACAACATCGCGTTTCTGATTATTCAGAGAAAAGTCCTCCAACCCGGTCAACATGATGAATATCAAATCCGTTTTTCTCTCTGCTAGTGTTATGGCGTCATCGAGCTTCGCAGTCGCAGACAGCAGAGAAGTTCCCTCGCAATGGCTGGGTCAAACCTTAACTTGCTTCGTTTTAGATTGGTCGGCGTTCCACGGAAGCTTCACCGGCACATCGGTCTCGGGTGTCGCCGACGCACCGACCGAATTCACCCTCATGGTCCATGACTGCGAAAAAACCAATGATCCTACTATACTGAAAGCCTGCGGTCCCAAGCCTGAAATGTTCTCCGTCATCCAGATCTATGGTCTCAATCACGGAATTATGGAGAGAGCGGTTTCGTCTCGCTCGAGCAAATTCCTTAAGACTTACACGATCCAAGAGGATGTCATCGCATTCGGCCAAGACGGATCATTCATCTACTCACGACTAATACAGCAAACTAAAGATCAGCTAAGCGCCCTGAACGCCTACGGGCGCTGTCGCCTTAAACTCTGAGCGATTCAACTCGCGTATCAACGATCTTCGACTGCTCCCAGACGGCTCCCCGACGCAATCTCTGCTTAGGAATTGCGGTCGAGATCCCTTTCGATTTGATATACTCTTAGGGCTAATTTCACTTAAATAGCTGTAATGTAAACTTGTTGTCACAAACAGTTTTTCTAATCTAGTTGGCGGCTAGATTCCCCAATTAATTGTTTTTTAAATTTCTGTCTTGCGCTTCATTTCATCTGGTGCTTGAGTGACGTTATATGCAGGCATAAGTTGTTATGGCTGCTTAACCTCGAGAGTTAAGGGGACTTTCAATGACCGCGCCTAAATCACTATTCAATCCATCCGCATTAGCGTTCGCCGTCTTCGTTGCTGTCATGGCATTCCCCGAAGCGGCGCACGCCCAAGGTGGTGGAGGTCTTTTCGACAGCTTCACCAACTTACTAACAGCCCTCGTCGACGTGCTGACGGGCGTGTGGGCCCGCTTAGTTGGCATCATCGCTATCTTCGTCGCTGGAATTCTTTGGCTCTCAGGCCGTCTAGAGATGCGCCACTTCATTGCTGTGATCGGCGGTCTAATCCTAGTCTTTGGCGCAGCCGCGATTGTCGACGGCGTAGCCGGAGCTGTCTAATGCGGGACGAGCAACCCGATATCGATCCTCTCTTTATAGGGTTAACGCGACCGCCCTTGGTGCTTGGCGTCCCTATAATGTGGTTCGGGCTAAACTTTATGTTCTTCGGCGTTGGTCTCATCGCGTTCACCGGACTGATCGGCAAGTTCTTGTGGCTCGTCCTCGTCTCCGTCCCGCTGCACCTGTTCGGATACTGGATGACGACCAAAGACGCGCATTGGATGTCAGTCTTCACCGCTTGGACCCAGCACGCCGGTCCTACTCGCAACAAATCATTCTGGAAATCGAATAGTTTTTCACCTTAGGAGCTTTGTAAACACTCATGGTCTCGGCGCTTGCTCAGAAAGAAATGGCATTCGGGAAACACGTCTCTCGCGAGAAGGGTGTATCGAACTTCATCCCCTATTCGCGTCATGTCGACGACCATACAGTTGCAACTGCTGACGGGCTTCTTCTCCAAACTGTAAAGGTCCGCGGATACTCTTTCGAAACCGCCGATATCGTTGATCTGAATGCCCTAAAGCGCATTCGTGAAACAATGCTTCGCGGCCTGGCAAATTCGCGGTTCGCTCTCTACCATCACATTATTCGACGCGAAGTGTCGCAATATCCTGAGGGTGCTTTTGACGATCCCTTCTGCCGCGCATTGGATGACCGGTACAAAGCGCGTTTGGCTGACAGCCGAATGTTCATCAATGAACAATATCTCACGCTGGTACGCCGTCCTCAACAGGGTGTCGTGGGGGGTGTGGCGTCCTTCCTTCAAAGCTTGAACTCAAAAGTCGATAAGCAAGCACAATTTGAGCAGGAAGCGGCCGATCTAAAAGCTCTCAACGATGGGATGCAAAAGATTGAAACGACGCTTGCTAAATATGGTATCTCACGTCTCGGCGTCTACGAACAAGACAGCGCTAAATATTCCGACCTCCTAAGTTTCTTAGGCTTCCTCGTAAATCACGAGATGATCCCAGTGCGGTTGCCCCGTATGCCACTGAATGAGTACCTTCCCCGAAAGCGCATCTCATTCGGAAAAGAGAGTTTCGAGATCCGCGGAGCTGCTCCCTCGGACGTAAAGAATGGCGGCATCATTTCTATCCGAGATTACGGAAACACGACGGGCGCCGGCATCCTGGATAACTTATTGCGGCTGCCACACAGCTTCACGCTAACGCAATCTTTTGGGTTTGTGGATCGACAGATCGCTCTAACCAAAATGAAGCGACTGCAACGCCAGCTTAGGTCCGCTGAAGAACAAGCACGGACGCTCGATGCCGACCTGGACGACGCAATCGACGAGCTCACCGCTGGGGGCTCCGCATTTGGCGAACACCATCTTACTGTGACGGCCCTCGGTTCGTCTTTTGCTGAAGTCGACTCTGTCATAAGCAAGATCGACGGGGAACTTACCAGGTTTGGCATCATCGGTGTCCGTGAGGATCTGAACCTCGAGCCGGCATATTGGGCTCAGCTCCCCGCCAATTTCTCTATGATCGCGCGAAAGTCGATGATTTCGACAAAAAACCTCTCCGGTTTTTCGTCACTCCATACTTTTCCCTCTGGCCATTATCACGGCTCTGGAACTTGGGGGGAGCCTGTCTCGCTCCTCGAGACGACATCTGGATCTCCTTACTGGTTTTCATTCCATGACGACCGCGGCGTTGGCAATTTTACGCTCGTTGGGCCGACCGGCTCTGGTAAAACCGTCCTCCTCACGTTCTTGACGGCACAGGCGCAACGTTTGCGCGCAAACACAATCTTCTTCGACAAGGACCGCGGGGCTGAAATCTTCATTCGCGCAATCGGCGGTGAATACCTTCTCATCCATCCAGGCGAACCGACAGGCTTCAATCCTCTTCAACTGGCAGACACGCCGTCAAACCGGGCTTGGCTACGCGAATGGATTGGTCAGCTCGCAACAATCGGCACCGATCAAATCCTCACCCTGAGTGAGCTACGCATCATCTCCGACGCCGTGAAAGCAAATTATGAGGAACCTATCGAGCACCGCCGACTGTCTGTCCTCGCGGAGCTTTTCAAAGGCTTTGAGGTACAAACCGACTCAAGCCTCTCCTCCAGACTAGCTAGATGGCATGGCGACGGCGATCGAGCCTGGTTGTTTGACAACCCGGTAGACAGGCTTGCATTCGACAATTCTACGGTGGCTTTCGACACAACGCGGATCTTAGATGACCCAGTTTCTCGGACACCCTGGCTGAGCTACGTCTTTCATCGAATTGACAGTCAGCTCGACGGCCGGCGACTGATGATCATGCTCGATGAGGGCTGGAAGCTCCTCGACGATCCTGTGTTCGCATACAAAATCAAGGATCTCGAAAAAACAATCCGGAAACGGAATGGGCTGCTTGGTTTCGCAACTCAGTCCCCGCAAGATATCTCTAAGTCCTCAGTCGGCGATGCCATTATCGAACAATCTGCGACGAACATCTTTCTGCCCAACCCCTATGCGGACGAAGATACATATATCAATGGGTTCGGCCTATCCCGACATGAATTGAACCTCATACGCGAGACGGACCCGTCTTCACGACTGTTCCTGCTACGACATGCCAGCGACTCGGTCATAGCCAAGCTCGATCTGTCCGGCATGGACGAATTCATCGCCGTTTTATCAGGCCGCGCCACCAGCATTCAGGAAGCCGAAGAGTTGAGGGCAAGTTTCGGCGAAGACCCCAAAAACTGGCTTCATCACTTCATGGAAAGGCACAAACAATGAGAAATTGGATCATGCGAGGATCCGCAGCACTCGCTCTTACTTTTGCTGCGCAATCCATGACAGCCCCAAAAGCCCATGCGCTATTCGGCATCGGTGATATTGTGTTCGACCCCGCGGCGCTCGCTCAAGCTGTCGAGAATGGTATTCACATGGCAACGCAGCTTGAGCAAATGTATCAAGACTACGCCAATCAAGTCGAACAATTGCAAAGGCAGGTGGAACAGCTCGATGCCATGACTGGCGCCCGGGCTCTAGGTCTGATCGCTTATGAAGCCCGAGACTACCTGCCTGAAGATCTCGCCTCGATCCTTATCCTCGATGACGGATCTGAGGCTGCCTACATACGCAATGAGCTGGAAGATCTGTTTCAGCCCATCACTTCAAATCCATATGTTGATGCCGAGCTCTTCGAAGCCACTTCACCTCTAGCTCTCGCCTTGGACCGCCAAACAAACACGATGCTGGCAAATATGTCTGCGTCAGAAGTCGCTTATGGCGAGATACAAAAGCGCGTCGCATCGATCGAAGAGATGATGACCCTGCTTGATGCTTCAGAAGATCTCAAAACATCGACAGATCTCAACGCTCGCATCACGGCCGAGAATTCACTTCTGCTTGCAGAGATCATGCGTCTTCAAACACTGCAAATGCAAATGGAAACAGCGAACGCCACCCTCGCCTCTGCCAATAAGGCGGCGACGGTTAGAGCGCTTGAATACGACGCTGCGACCGTAACCACCACTATCCCAGAAATCGGAGTAAATTGATGAAGAAGCTGATGCTTACCGTAACAGCCCTCGCCTTCCTCGCTGGATGCGAGACGTTGGAAGGACACCAGGAGCTTCAAGCTCCCTGCGCGCCTGGCGCCCAAATCGCGGCTTTAGATAATCCTTGTGAACGCAAGCCGATCAATCTTGCGGCGACAAACGAAACCGGGCGACACTCATGAAAACCACTACTGGCCTAATCGTTGCCATCCTTGGAGTGGCCGCCTGCAGCGCGCCCGCATGGAAATCCTCATTCACTGAAGAAGAGCTTCGCGTTGCTTTTTTCAACGAGACTAAAGGCAATAGCGACAACTGTCCGTTCGCCGAGCTAGCCGGCGACAAAGAAGCGGAAGTTCGCGCAATGTGCGCCGCAGATATGGAAGAAATGCGTCAAGGCTTCGAGTTCGAACTAATTGAATGCACCGCTGACCTCCCAGAGTATACTGGCCTATCGGGTCCGGATTTGCGGTCCGCAGAAGTCTGTCTGGTCAGATACCAACACATTCCGAGCCCGAGATCCATCAGAGCACGAGCGGAGGGAGAAGCAATCGGGCGCCCGGTTGTTGGTCAACTCCATGTACCATCCGAAGTGCGCAGATCATGGATCATTTACCGCATCGACGACCAGCCCGTGCTCCACAAATATCTCAACTAAAGAAATGCCAATCCAGTGAACGACGTAACCCAAGTCCTCAACAACGTTGACAACATTACGCAAAATTTTGTCTTCAATTCCTATCAGGGTTTTGGGGCGTTTGCGGACACGATTTGGACGTTAATGGCGATCACATACATCGCCTTCACCGGTTACAAAGTCGTTCTATCTGGCAATTTCGACATTCCGACTCTCTTCGGCGACTTTGCCAAAGTCCTACTGATCCTCGTTGCCGTCACACAATGGGATTTTTTCGGCCAAGCTTTTTACGATGTCGTGATCGGCGTGCCAAACGACATGGGTGGCAATCTGATCAACTCCAACGGGCTTCTCACAGTCTCAGTGCTAGGCTTTAATTACGATATCACTGGCGACGCAGCGTTAGGGCATTTTTGGACCCAAGGGCAAGAGATTGTAACGAGACTGTTCACGCTGGCAGGCAAAGGCTTCCTCTTTGATATAGCAATCGCTTTTTTGGCAGTCCTTGTTTGGGTGGCAATTGCGGCCCTGACAATCGCTGCATTGCTTCTGCTTATCCTTGCAAAGTTCGCTGTCGCAATTTTTATGGCTGTCGCTCCACTCTTCATACTGTTCGCAATGTTCCAGACCACCCGACCCTTCTTTGAGGGCTGGCTACGGATGACCGTCAACTATGCGCTCATTCCATTGTTCGTGTACGCAGTTTTAGCGCTAATTTTGTCCATGATACTCGAGCCTTTGAACGAGCTTTCGGAGAACATAAACGATGACACCCCGTTGTTCCCGTTAGTGTCACCAGTAATCCTAATGGCCATCGTGGGAACGGTCATTCTAACCCAAGTCCTACAAATGGCGGCTGGCGTCGCTGGCGGATTTGCACTCGCGACGAACTCACTCATTTCCCGCGTGGCATCTCCCGTCACAAACTTCGCCCGCAACTCATACAGCCGTACGGTCGGCCGTAACTCCAACCTTCAACGCGCCGCAAACGATCGCCGCGACCTTCGCTATCTGAGAAACACGGCGCCAATGCAACGCCAGTTGGCAGACGCCCGTCGAGGTAACGATCCGCGGCCAACAAGAGGCTCAGGACCATCCGGCGGCGGCCGAGGACGGTCTTCAAGTTCTGGTCCCGGGAACCTCGCCGGCACGCCGACAGGCGCACGGAGTTAGGATCACCCACCCATGCTTAAAAGAACCAAAGACCAGAAACAGCAACCGCAGAGCGCCGATCGTTACTACGAAGACGCAAGGGATTGGGACTACGATCGCTATGGGCGCATGAAATCCTCGCGCGATCGTGCCTGGCTCGTCGCTGGCGCGAGCGCCGTCATCGCATGCCTCAGCCTCGCTGCCGTTCTGGTGATGCTCCCGCTAAAGACATTCGAACCTTATGTCATCACGGTCGATCAAGCCACAGGTGCGGTCGAGATGACCCGTGGCCTGCAAGATGGCGACCTCACACAGGATGAAGCCATCACCAAGAGTTTTCTCGTTCGCTATGTTGTCGGGCGAGAAAGCTATAACGCAGCCACCACGACAGATAACTATGAGAAAATAACGTTATGGTCTGAGGGCGAAGCCTTAAACCGCTATCAAAGCCTCTATGCCCGCGGCAATCCGAACAATCCGGTCAAACAGTACGGGACCGACACACAGGTTCGCATTCGCATCAAGAATGTCCTGTTTTTGAATGATCGAACCGCCGCCGTTCCATTTATCCGCACCGAATCCCGGCGCGGCATAGAATCCGAAACGCATTGGGTTGCGACACTCACTTATCGATACGTCGCTAAACCCAGCAAAGAAAAAGATCGCTTTATCAACCCTCTGGGCTTCCAAATTGCGACCTACCGAACTGACCAAGAAACTCTAGGGGAATAGAATATGAACCTGCTCAAATCCGCCGCCGCCGCGCTGGCAATCACCGCTTTTCTAGGCCCTGTCGCATTCGCAGAACGCGAAGTTGTTTCCGGCCCGCTTGACCATCGCATAAAGACAGTGAACTACGCAGAGCGCGACGTGGTGGCGATTCACGGCCATTACGGCTTCTCGACGACGATCGAATTCGCAGTCAACGAAACCGTCCTCACTGTTTCAATCGGCGACAGCGAAGCCTGGCAGGTTGTGAAGCCAAAGCAGCCCAACTTGCTTTTCATCAAACCTATCGAGCCTGAAGCGGCGACCAACATGTCTGTTGTGACGGACAAACGGATCTACGTCTTCATGCTTGAAGCCCATAAAGCTAGATCCAAAGCACCACATGATATGACGTTTCACGTGAAGTTTCGCTATCCCAGCGACGCTTCAGCGATGATGGCTTATGAGGCCCGAGAGAGGGAGAGACTTGAAAAATCCATCGGCTCGGTCGCCAAATCTCCGGACGAATGGAATTTCGATTATACCTATTCTGGTGTCGAGCGACTACGGCCGACCAGAACCTTCGACGATGGTAAATTCACCTATTTCTCATTCTCTGACTTCGAAAACGTCCCAGCGATTTTCATGGTCAACGCAGATGGCTCAGAAGCCATCGTGAATTATCAACAACAGGGCCAATACCTCGTCGTTGAACGCCTCGCCCGGCAATTCACGCTCCGCGATGGTCCTGAAGCAACCTGTATTTTCAACGAGTCCTTCCCAGAAACGATTTATGATGAAGCCGCTCCGAAGCCGGCTACAGTCTCAGCCTTCGAGACCGTTGAACCAACCCTAGCAGGCGGTCCGCGTAATATTCCAAGTCAATCTGGTGAAGCCGCTCAGACGCAGGCGCTCAGCGATAGAGGAAACTGAGATGACTGATACCAATCAACCAGGCCCGGATGACCAAGTTTACGACGACGAACAATTCGGCGATCGCGGCATTCCATCCGTCGCGTCAGGCGGTGGCAACAAGCTTCTGATTGGCGGTATATTTGGCATCCTTCTGCTACTCGCCGGAGGATTCGTCATTTTGGATGCGTCGAAAAAGGCCGAACCAGATCGCCGCCTCACCGATCCAGAAGACGAGACCTTCACCTATGCGCGCAATCCATCCTCGACGCCTCAACTCGTCCCTACTCCAAGCGTCCCCGTAGAGACCCCAACTCAAAACAACAACCGGCGCGATCTTGAAGGCGAACGACAGCGCCTGGCTATGCTGCAAGCGGAAGCCATCAAACGACAAGAGGCTGAACGAAAGCGCCAAATTGAACGCATTCAATCACCTCAACTCGCTTACTCTGGCGGCAATGACGTGCCCGCCGTTTCAAGCTCAGCCGGCAGCCTGGCCGCGTTTGGTACACCAATCCAGCAGAGCACAGCCGGGCTTCTAGCCGAAGGCCAGGCCGGCCAACCTGCCATTGACCCTGACGAAGCCTTTTTTGATCGTGTCGCAGGCAGGGAATATGCGACCGCTACCGCCGAGCAACTTGGCAACCTCGATACATTAATCCCGCAAGGCACCATGATCCCTGGCATCCTTGAAACCGCCATCTCAACCGACGTAAGAGGCCAAATCCGCGCCATCACAACCCAGAATGTATGGTCTATGGACCAATCCCGAATCCTGATTCCGCGCGGCTCGCGCCTGATCGGGGAATACAATGCCGACATACGCCAGGGCCAAGGCCGTCTCTATGTCATCTGGAATCGCTTGATCCGCAGCGACGGCGTATCAATCCAAGTATCCTCTGGCGGGACCGATGACTTGGGTAGAGCCGGACTCGACGGAGATCTCGATACGCATTTCAAAGAACGCTTCGGCGCAGCAATCATTCTGACAATCATCGACGGCGCCATTGAAGCGCTGGCCGACGCTGCTTCTGACAGAACCGATAATAGCATTCAACTGGGCGATGGCGGCAGCGGCCTCGATCGAGCCATTGAAGAGACCGTGCGCCAGAACGTCAACATCCGTCCCACCATCCATGTTGATCAAGGCGAGCGGATCAATGTCTTCCTGGCAAGAGACTTAGATTTCAGCACCGTCGAATAGAGCTTCCGCTATGGCAGATGACAATGGCGCCCCTGCCCCATCTGGGGTTTTCACAGCCCGCTACCTGAAGCCAATCCTGCGACACCTGGACAGCGCCTCGATTTCCGAGCTCTGCGTCAACAAACCTGGTGAAGTTTGGATTGAGCGGGCCGGCGCCCCCTTCATGGAGCGGATTGAAGAGCCCGAGATCACGACTGACCATATGACGCGGCTCGCACACCTATTGGCCTCAAATACAAACCAGGCCGTCAACCCAGAAACACCCCTACTATCGACACTCTTGCCAACGGGCGAGCGAGTTCAGGTAATCATGCCCCCAGCGGCAACGCATGGCATTGCCTTCTCCATTCGCAGACAAGTTGTCAAAGACCTTGCCCTTGAAGACTACGAAAAAGCTGGCGCTTTCAATTCAGTCGGCGTCAGGCGCGATGCTATAGGCCGAGAAAGCGATTCTGATCTCACGGGTCTTATCGCGGCCAATGACATTAAGGGATTCCTCGATCTCGCCGTCAAAAAACGCAAGAACATCATCGTTTCGGGCGGGACCAGCACCGGCAAAACGACCTTCCTGAACGCGCTCCTAAAAAGTGTCGGAAAAGACGAGCGCATCGTCACAATCGAAGACACTCAGGAGGTTATGCCGCGGCAAGAGAATTGGGTGTCTCTCATCGCATCTAAGGGCGGCCAGGGTTCAGCCAGAGTTGATATACAAAGCCTTCTGGAAGCGTCCCTACGTTTGCGACCGGATCGAATTTTGCTCGGCGAGCTGCGTGGTTCGGAAGCTTCGACCTTCTTACGGGCCATCAATACGGGTCACCCCGGATCCATCACAACTGTCCATGCCAACTCCCCACGCGGCGCAATCGAACAGATCGCTCTCATGGTCATGCAGGCAAATATGGGCCTGAAGCGTGACGAAATCATCGAATATATAAGCTCAGTCGTCGATTGCGTTGTTCAACTGAGCCGCATTGATGGCACGCGGGTTATAAGCGACATTTGGTGGCCCGAATGACCAGCCCAGGCACCGTTTTCAACGTCCTGATCGGGATCCTCGTTTTGCTCGCTGTTTCTATTGTCGCGAGCTTAATCTTTTTCACATGGGAAGGTTTCGACATCGACTATATGCGCCCATGGTCGGTTTACACATACCTTTTCGAGTACTGGGACATGGAACGGGTGCGCAACCGGGCGCTAATCTCGATCATCGCCCCAATTGTACTCGCGGTCATCATGTTCGCCATGGGTCCGATCTACAAGCCAAAAGCGGTTTTTGGCGACGCTCATTTTGCAAATCACCGCGAGATGATGAAAGCTGGCCTCTTTAAGGAGCGCGGCGTCTTGCTCGGCCGGGCCCACGGCAAATATATCTGCTCAAACGCAAACACTCACACTCTACTCGTCGGCCCGCCTAGGGCTGGCAAAGGCACCGGCATCGTCGTCCCAAATTGCTTGAACTGGCACGGCTCTTTAGTCGTTCTGGACCTCAAAGGCGAAAATCACCGCGTCACGAGCGGATACCGAGCTCAGTATGGCAACAAGGTCTACTATTGGGCGCCCATGTCTAAAACCTCCCGGTCATTTCGCTACAACCCTCTAGACCAAATAAGCTCGAACCCAATCCACCAGATCACCGACGTTCAAACCATCGCATCGATGCTCATTGACGTCTCCGACAAAGACCCAATGTGGGGTCAGGAGGCGCGATCCCTATTTACCGGCGCAGCCCTCTACGTCCTGCAACATCGCGAAACCAAGACCCTTGGGGAAGTCTACCGCTTCGTCACATCGACGGCCGACCTGCCTGCTCTTTGTCAAAAGATCCTGGACAACACGCAGGGCCTCACGACCGAAGTTGTTTCATCGCTCGGCTCCTTTGCGGGCAAAGCTCCCAAGGAAGCAGCCGGCGTGCGATCCACTATGCAAGCCTCGCTTCGCCTTTTCGAAAACCCGGTTGTCGATGCAGCAACCTCAGCCTCAGATTTTAGGATTGAAGATCTTCGGCGCAAACAAATGTCGATCTATGTTGGCGTGACCACCGCTCAGCTCGAAACAGCTGCCCCCCTACTCCGGCTCTTTTTCCAACAAGTCATGTCCATCATGAGCGACACCGAACCGGGGCCGGACGAACCGCATGAAGTTTTGATGGTCATGGACGAATTTGCGTCACTCGGTGCAATGAACGCCATCGTGTCAGCCTTCACCCTGCTTGCAAGCTACAATGTCCGAATCCTTGCAGTACTCCAAGGTTTATCTTGGCTCGATCGCATATATGGCAAGGACACACGCGAAGGCCTCATCGCGTGTTGTGGACATCAAATCATCATGACCACGAATGATGAGACCACCAGCAATTACGCTTCCCAGGCCCTCGGAGAGCGCACCGTCACCAACGATTCCGTTACACGCCGCGCTTTCTCATTCGAAAAATACTACCCCTCTAAGAATACAAGCGCCATCGCCCGTCCGCTAATGACAAAAGATCAGGTTCGCAAACTTGATAAAAAGAAGCAGATCTTGCTCACAGAGGGGCATGTCCCTGCATTGGTGAAGAAGATTGTCTACTTTAAAGACCGCCTGTTCAAAAAGCGCCTGGCGTCTCCTGCAGCAGTCCCCGCCTTAGACCTCAGCAACTATCATAAACCGCCAGCTCCGTTCGGGGCCGCTCCCCCAGGCGACGCCGTAGAAGGATCATTGGATCCGACCAGCGCGCCGCAGGCATCCGCCGAAACTGTGTCATCGGCTCAACAAGAAGCCCTGGATTCCGATACGAGCTCGCTAGATGCCGCTCAGGGGCAATTCTTCGAACTCTTAAGGCATGAAATGGCGACCAATCCGGCCCTTGCAGAACTCTCCGACGAAGTCGCCGCGCTCGAGAGCGTATCACTGTCCGAACTCGATTAATCGCCCTTACGCTAATTCTAAGTCCACGAGGATTGATCACGGGGCAACAGCCCTTCGCTTAAAACTGTCACACGTGCCCCCGTTTTGTTTTTGCTATCTGGCGTATGCCAGTCCCAGAGAACGAGATTTAGCGCATCCCGGCGAGCTCCATTTGCAAAACTCGGAACCAGGACCCCATGATAGCCGGACTGGATCAACCGATTTGCGAGCGCGTGACACGCTGGCTGGATCCCATCATTCATCTCAGACTCCCAGTTCGGGCAGCTGAGATCCGTCCTGGCGACGCCATGTTTCTTGCGCACTGACTGGGCGGTCAAGTCCAAAACCCAATCGCTTTCCACTTCCAAATGCCAGAACGTGAAAGGATCCGTGTTTAGGGCAAAGTGAACTTCTTTAGCGCACGTATCAAAGTCCAGCGACGTATAAAGCGCCTCGACGCCCTTGGGATTGAAGCGTCCCCCATGCCTGGCCG
>Ga0256829_1002751_pt1 | contig 12752 bp, 11 predicted proteins | sample 131447metaG_FD_185979 | JGI IMG/M metagenome (GOLD analysis project Ga0256829, IMG submission 185979) | Hydrothermal vent microbial communities from Lau Basin, Pacific Ocean - 131-447 | ecosystem: Environmental > Aquatic > Marine > Hydrothermal vents | place: Pacific Ocean: Lau Basin | collected... | reverse complement strand
AAGACTTCGTCGAGCATGCCTTCTACGCTCTGGCGCAGCTCATCCTCGTCCATGTCGCCGACATCCGTGCGGCGCAGATCCATCATGCGCACGATCTCCTGGTGCATGCGGTTACGCCACATGAACACACGTCGTCGGCTGATATCCGCTTCGCTGGGCCGTTCATCCTCGGTTTCGCCGGGCGCCTGCCCGAATACGGTTTCCACCGTCCAGTCGCTGTCCTCAGCCAGCTCCTGGTAGTGGTCGACAATTTCCGACTCATCGACCTGTGCGTTCATGCTGCCGATGCGGAATTCATAGTTGCCGATCGAAATCACGTCGGCGCCGCGCAGGGGACCGTAACACTGGATGTGATCGCCATTGACGCGTGTACCGATACCTTCGCTGCGGTCTTCGATGAACAGGCCCTTGTCTGTCATTTCGATGCTGGCGTGTACCGGGGCGATACGCCAGCCGCGGATCTGGATGAGGTTGTCACGTGACTTGCCGATACTGCACTGCTTCAGCGTGCAGCGTACGCGGCGCGTCGTCTTGCCCTTGTCGGTGATAACGATAATATCGAACATATCAGTCCAGTATGTCTTCGTTCTTGTCGATGTGCTTGAGGAACTCGCGGCGCAGTTGTGCAGCACGGCTCAGGCTTTGCCGGTTGACGTCGCTTTCCGGGTCATAGATGTAGGGTGTAATGAACACCACCAGGTCAGTGCGCGAGTTGCGGAAATTGCTGGACCGGAACAGGCTGCCGAGGATAGGGATACGGCTCAGGCCGACCAGGCCACTGATGTCTTTGGCGACTTCGTGATTGACCAGCCCGCTGATCACCAGGGTCTGGCCTGTCTTCAGGCTGACCTCGGTACTGGCCTTGCGGGTGCGGAAACCGGGCGTGTTATCGACCGACAGTGACTGGTCCACGCTGCTGATTTCAGTGACCACCTTGGCCAGAATATTACCGTCGTCACCGGCCCTGGGTTCCACCTTGAGTATGATGCCGAACTTCTTGAACTCGATAGTGGTGGTCAGGTTGGGACCGGGTACCGGTATCGGGACTTCGCCGCCGGAGAGAAACTCGGCCTTGCCGCCGCTACGGGCGCTGAGTGTCGGTGAGGCCAGTAACAGTGCATCGCCGTTGGATACCGACAGGTTGATCTTGGAGCTGATGGAGGTGGCAATACCGAAATAGCCAATGCCCGAGCCGAGCAGACCGTCCAGCGGCGTACCGGTTTTGGGCGGGCCGGCCTTGCCCTGGGAAAGAAAATTCTTGGCGAAGGCGGCAGACGGTCCGTTGATACTGGTTTGCCAGTTGATGCCCAGTTCGTCCAGCTTGCTGGTATTGAACTCGGTAAACTGGACTTTCATGTAGACCATTTTTTTACGTTCCACGCGCGACTCGTGTGTCAGGTCGAGTACATCCTTGAAACTTTGTTTCACCTTGTCGATGATCTCGCGATCCCGTTTGTTGACAGCGCCTTCGATAACGGCGAACTTGCCGACTTGCCGGACAGTGACGTGGGGGAGTGAGTCGAGCACCTTCGCCACCAGCGAATCCTGGTTCTTGGTGGTCAGGTCGATGAGCTTGTACACCTTGCCGATCTGTTGAATCAGCCGTTCGCCTTCTTCATTCACCACGCCTTCCACGATCACGTTGCCGCCGACCCGGCGCAGTGTGACGCCGGGCAGGTTACGCAGGGCGGAACGCATTTCTGTCGAGGCCCGCTGCGGATCCTGTTTCGATACGCTGATCTTGAAGCGTTGTTCTCCGCCGTTTTTGAGCCACAGGCGCAGGTCTGTGTCGCCCTCGGCTTCGGCCAGTACCAGCAACTGGCCATCCTCGAGAATCGACGTGCTGATGATCTTGCCGTTGCCAACCGCGACGCGGGAAATTTCACCCGGTTTCAGGACGTGCATATCGCCAAGGTACAGGTGAATGGTCGGTGTCGCCCAGGCCGGCAGGGCCAGTACAGCCAGCAGCATGAGCAGGCCGGCAGGCAGGGAAAAGGTTGGCTTTGTCAGGATATTTTTCTTCATGGTTACGTGCCCACTTGCTTGCGGTTGCCGCTTCACTGCAGTACCGGTACTTTGTTGACGGTGGCGACCGAATCCTTGCTGACGCCGCCGACGATGTAGTCCACCTCGAACAGATTGCCGGCCACCGCTGTCGTGGCGCCCATACCCGGCAGCGTGACGTTGTCGGCGCTAACCCCGGCCAGCAGCCGGCCGTCGCGGGTAGTGACGGTGCCATCGGCGTGTACCACCACGTCGTTCGGGTCCACCCGCGTACCGTCTTTCAGAACCAGCATGCCGTCCTTGTCCAGGCTGGCGCCGGCCAGCCGTGTGCCGTTGGCGGTGGTCACCTGGCCATCGGCCGTCGTGTGCAGTTCACCGGCCAGTTGCGCCGTGCCGACGGACTTGAGGACTTTGCCATCGCGAGTCAGGACGGTGCCGTCGGCGCGGATGACCACGTCTTTTGGATCGACCACCGTGCCGTCTTTCAGGACCAGCTTGCCATCCTTGTTGAGATGGACACCCGACAATACCGTGCCGTTTTCCGTAACTACCAGGCCATCTTTGGTAACGTGCAGCTTGCCGGCCTTGACGCTGCCGGCGCCCGTCAGCACGGTGCCGTCGGCGGTAATCAATGCGCCATCGGGCGCCGTTTTCAGTGTAGCCGGGTCGATGACCTTGCCGTCGGCCGTCACGATACGACCCTGGTCGTCGACCTGCAGGCCGCGTCCGGACAGGACAACACCGTCCTTGCTCATGATGGTGCCGTCTTCCGCGACCACCACGCCCTTGACAACCTTGCCGTCGGCGGTGCGTACCACACCGTCCTTACCCACCACCAGCCTGGACAGTGCGTGCGCGGCGGCGCGGGTGCGCGCGGCCTGCAGCAGTTGCCGTGCATGCGTCTTGAGGTCGGAAGGACTGACCGAGGTAAAGCCGGAGCCGCTGGTGTCCTTGCGGTTGCGCAGCACAGCAAGGACATCGCCCTTGTCCTGCGCGGTGGCCAGTATGGCCGCCTCGCGCGCGGTGACGTTGAGTGTCAGCGCCGTATAGTGGCGGTCAGGCGCGCGCGCCACGCCACCGCGCAGCAGGCGTACCCGCTCCTCGTAGTCGCGCGCGGCCTCGGTGCCGGTTGCCAGCACCTCGGTATTTTCCAGCAGCGGGATGATTTGTTGCCGGTCGTCGTTGTCCCCGCTGGCGCCTGCCGGGAGATTCACGAACAGGTCGATACGGTCGCCCGGACGCACGAAGCCGGATACCGAGTTGACCTCGTCCACCTGGATGGTCATGGCGCGTCGCTTGAGTGGAATGGTGTCGGAAAAGTCGAGCGGGAATTCGCGGTCGATGAAACTGTGCAGCAGCGGTCGCCCCGACGCCAGGTTGTGAACCAGCACCTGGCCCTTGATCTGGTCGAACTCGCCCGGTTTGACGGCGCCGGTATCGACGTAATCGGCGGGCATACTGCGCACCGAAAGTGTGGAACTGTCCAGCACATCGCCCTTGAGCAGGTCGCGGGAAGCTACGACCACTTCGGTCATGGCCTGTTTGGGCGTCAGCTGGTCGCGTAACTGGGCTTCGCGTGCGTGGAGGTAGAGTACCGACAGCAATGCCGCGGCAACGCCAAAGCCGATCGCCGACAGCAGCAGTGTCATATTCTTTTTACTGGCAAACACGGTGGCTCCTTGATCATGGGTGTAACAGGCCTGTCAGAACGGGTTGAATTTAAAGTCATAGCCGGTTGCCGCCTCGGCAATCGCCTCTGGGTCAAAGTTATCGAGTAACTGGTTGGTCTGTTCCAGGCGATCGGCAAGTTCATCCAGCTTCTGGTTGCCACTTTCCAGCTGCGTGGCCAGTTCGGGATACTTGCCCAGTGTGTTGTAGTATTCCGCCAGTTGTCCGAGATCATCGGTTTCCGGCAGTTCCGACAGGGACAGGGCGTAGCTGTGGCCGCGCTGTTTGTCGACCACGGCCTGACGCAGCGCTTCCACCGAACCGTTACCGGCCAACAGCAGCGCCGCCGTCAGGGCGGCCAGAATGACTACGTACTCGACCATGGCCTGGCCTGTCGATCGCCTTACCATCCCAGCACCTTTGCCTGCTCGTGATTGGCCACCACGCGGGTCTGACCGGCGACGCGGTTCAGCGTGATGGTGACCTGTTCACCACGGCGCGCCAGCGTCAACACATGACCCTGACCCTGCGCTGCACTGGCTTCATCCAGCAACACCCGCCAGCCCAGGCCCTGGTAGTGCCGCTTGTAAAAACTGGTATTACTGGCGACAGAAAAGCGGTTGCTGAACATCAGTGTGCGGCTCAGTTTGCCGGGGTCGCGGTTCGACTGGTCATCCAGCACGCGGCTGCCCCCCATGCGCGGGAAGCCCTTGCCCGGGTTCGCCAGGGTGTAACGGTGCTGGCGAGCCTGCCCGGGCAGATCGCTGATACTCAGGTAGCCCCAGCTGCCGCCCCCGGCGCGCGCCTGCACCTGGACGTTGTGGTACTCGTCGTCAACCAACTGGCCGATCATGCGCCAGGGCGGCATGCGGGATTCCGCCGCGTGATCTTTCCAGCGCTTGCGGTAGAACGCCAGCACTTCATCCACCGATTGCCGGGTTTCGAAACGCCGAATACGCAATTGCATGCCCATAGCCTTCGTTCCGGTTGAGACAGTCGTTACCCTGGCGTGAGGCGGCGCTGGCAGTTCCGTCCTGGCCTGCGCGGACCAGGTCGGCAGCAGCAGTAACAAGCAGAGGGCGGCGACGCTAGTATTCACAGTAGCCTCCCTTGCAGTGTGTCTGGCGCGGGTCATCCGGCCGGCGTTCCGGGTTGACCTCGTCGGCGGCAATATGCCCGAACACCAGCTTATCCTTGTTCAGTTCCGGGGCCATGAGCAAGGTCGATGCGATCGTCTGCACCGTGTGGATAAGCGGTTGGTCGAGCAGGGCGGTGGGAACCAGGCCACGGCTCTGGTACAGGGCCTGGCCGCTGTTGCCGGCGCCCCAGTTATCGGTGAGTACGGCGGCGCGTGACTGCAGGCGCAGATTGAGCGCTTGCAGGAACAGCGGTTTGCGGTTTTGTACGCGCAACGGGGTGTAGGCCGCCGCTTCCGTGACCGGCATATTGACCTGAAAGGCAAAACGGCCGCGCATATTGTCGGCGTCGAAGCGGGCATCCACGCCGACGGCGCCCAGCAGCGTACTGAGGGTGACTGCCCAACTGTCAACGGCGCCGAGAATGCCGCGGCTGATGTAGACCGGGTCGGGCGTAGCGCCGGGGCCGGATGCCTGTACCGGCCGGTGTTGCGGGGCCGGGTCTATCATCTTTCGGCCGTCGTAGTAGACCCACAGCCGGTTGGCGTCGCCGGCATCAAAACCGGATGCATCACGCCCGGTGGACACCGGTATCGCGCTGTCGGAGTAATAGCGCCGCAGGGATTCTTTCCCGACCCGCGTGAGCGACTTGACCGGCAAGGCATTGCGTTTCAGGCCGTCGAAGCCGGAGGCCAGGTCGTCAGCCTCCTGGTAGTTGACGGTATATTCCCAGGCGCCGTAGCGGGCGGCCTGGTGGGTGGCGAGTTGCAGGTCAATATATTTGCCCACGGTCGGCACAATCAGGAACAGTGGCACCATGACAAAGGCCGCGCTGATCACGAACTCCGTCATTGCCTGGCCGGCTTGCCGTTGTGCGCGGTCGTTCATGGCAGCCGCCTTGCCAGGTTTTCCAGGTGGGCGAGGTTCACCTGGACATCCCGCGCCAGCCAGGGCTGACGTTGCTGGATGGCCAGGGCCGCGGTGCGGTCGATGTAGCTGGTGTCCACCAGCCGCGCCTGCCAGTAGGGATTGAAGCCATTGCCTTCCTCGGCACGGCCGTCGGGACGTTTGAAATAGACCTCGGACTTGCCCAGGACGGCAATCTCGTCCTCTGCGTCACCGCGGTCCAGGCGGAAACGGCCGCGGGTGCGGCTGTGCGCGATGTCATCGTCCTGCTTGACCAGGGCGACCAGCAGGTAGGGTGACTCGAAGCCCAGTTTGAGGTTTTTATCGACGCGGATACGCGCGGCGCCTCCCGGGCGGCTGTCGTTATAGCGCGGCAGACCGGCGTATTGCGTGTTGATATTGTTGCTTCCAATGGCGAAAAAAGGTCCCTGAAGTGGCGGCACCGGGTTTGGCCACAACCAGGGCACCGGGTTGAGCCGTGGCGTTTTGCCATACGCGTGATCGGGCGCTTCATAGAAGGCCGGGTAGGTATTGAGTGCTCCCCAGCTACCGGCGTTGTTACCCGCCAGTCTGCCCGCCTGGGCGCCACCGATACCCATGGGTGGCCCGCCCCGTGTGGGCGGAACGACGGTGACCTTTTTGCCGAAGAATGACAGGCTCAGGTGCAGGTCGAGGTTGCCGCCGACGGCATCCACGGCCGACCAGTTATAGTGGTCTTCCTTGCCTTTGCTGAGGGCGCGCAGATCACTGCCGCCGGTGCGGTCGATCGATAATCCCAGCCCGAAGTCGGCGCCCAGCGCGCAGCGCCAGCCGACGAATGGAACCCACACACGCAGTACGCAGCGGTTGAATCCCATGTGCGGAATCAGCGGCATACTCCAGCCGCCGGCCCGATTCAGGCTGAAGCGGTCGCGCGACGCGTTGACCAGCGCAGCCAGACGCTGCATCCCCTGTTTCTGACTGTCCGCTGACGGGGCCGGGCCGCGTTGCCGCAGCGTATCCCAGGCCTGGCTTTGCCGGTAGGAGGTAACGAAGGCATCGCCTTTCCAGGCCAGGTCGCTATAGTGGGTATTGAAGTGGCGCGCCAGCGCCAGCACCCCGAACATCGAAAAGTGGGCGTCCCGGGCATTGGCCTGGAGCAGGTCGTTGATCGAGCCCAGACTGTTGGTAAAGGAGGCCAGGTGCACCGAGCGTTGCGCCAGGCTGTAACCCCGGTTGAGTGTAGCGACTGCACGGCTGCCCCGGGTGGCGAAGGGTTGTATGAGCCCCTGAACCAGATTCCCGTTTATACGCAGTCCGGTAATGAGACCCTGGAGACCGGCCGCCACCCCCGCCAGTACGCCGGTGGCGCTCAGTGCGGCAATGACCGGGCTTAAATAGACATTCAGAAACTCCGGCACCGAACGGGTCATCCGCGCCCAGGACGACAGACCAACCAGTTGCGCCATGGCGACTTCATTGGCCACCATGGCGCGGTTGGTATACGCGGTAAAATTCAGGTCGCGCGCCTCGACGGTGGAGACACTGAACGCTACCGCGTCGGCTGCATTCTGTAATTGCATTTTTTCGCTGGTCTGGATACCGCTGTCGACCAGTGACAGACCAATCAGCACGCCAACCACGGTCACCAGCAGGATGAGCAGAATGGCCTGCCCGCCCTGTCGGTGGTGTGGTTGCCGCCTGGTTGCCGTGTTTCCGGTCACGACAGCGGACACCGTCAGGTTATTTTTCGGATTGACCGGTATAGTTTTTCAGCGAACCGGATTTTTCCAGCGTTTTCGTTTTGCCTGCCGCTTCGGAGGCATTTTGCAGTGACGATTCACCGTTCTGTCCGGCAAGTTCCTGGGTCATGGCGCCCATCTGGCCACGGATGGTGTCGCCGAAGAAGCCGTACACGGCGATGGCCGCGATGGCGATCAGCGCCACGATGATGATGTACTCGGTCATGCCCTGGCCGAGCTGGCGGAAAGACGTTTTCATTGTGCACCTCCCGTGGTGTGCGTGGGTCACTGTTATTGTGTTACTGGCCTCCATTGTTCGGTTATGTGGCCGGTAAATAAATGCTGCATTCAGACTAAGCGCAACTAGTCCGAAAAGACTATACTGGGGCCCGGGAGCCTTGCGCCGGTCACGGGTGCGGGGATGCGGTGCTGAATAACAACACATAAACAGTCACAGGTATGAAAATTTTACTGGTCGATGATCACCCGCTGTTTCGTGAGGGTGTCGTACAGGTTCTGAAAAAGCTGGATTCGCAGGCGGAGGTGTTTGAAGCGAGCAGTTGCGAACAGGCGCTGCTTGTCTGTCGCAGTGAATCCGATCTCGACCTGGTGCTGCTGGACCTGTCGCTGCCGGGTATGGACGGTCTGGACGGGTTGCAGGACTTCCGGCAGCATTTTCCAACACTGCCAGTCGTGATTCTGTCGGCCTCGGAAGACAACCATTCGGTGCGCGCGGCGCTGGAGCGGGGCGCCCAGGGCTATCTGCCCAAGTCCACGCCGTCCCGGCTCATGATCCAGGCTATAGAACTGATCCTTGAGGGTGGCTTGTATGTGCCGGGTGGTTTGCTGAAGGACGACGTACCCGCGCCTGAAGTACTGACGCCAAGGCAGCGCGATGTTCTGGCGTTGCTTATCGAGGGCAAGTCCAACAAGGAGATTGCACGCCGGCTGGCGCTGTCCGATAACACCGTGCGTGTACACGCTGCCGCCATTTTCAGAACGCTGGGGGTGCATAACCGTACCGAAGCGGCGTTCGCGGCCCGCAAGCTGGGTATTCTGGATACCGACAGCATCGATTGATCGGCTTCAGGCCAGGTTTGTCGGTGTTTGTCCGGCCAGTACGGCATTGATGGCGGCGCGCAGGCGGGCCGGTTTTACCGGCTTGTGCAGGAGCGGGCAACCGAAATCGGCGGCAGCGCGCAACACCTCGGGCGCCGTATCACCGGAGATCAGGATGGCCGGTAGTGGGGTATTTAACGCGCGGCGTACGGCGCGAATGGCGTCGAGGCCGTTCTGGCCTTCGCGCAGGCGATGGTCCGACAGTACCAGGTCGGGCCGGACGGCATTCTCCCCGCTGATTTTCGTCAGTGCCTGTGTAGCCGAGTCTGCGCACAGTACCCGGCAGCCCCAGCCTGACAGGACGCGCTGCATGGCGCTCAGGATAGCGGACTCGTCATCGATGAGCAGCACGGTGCGGCCCTGCAGTCCGGCCGTTGTGGCCAGCGTCAGGGGCGCGGCGGGCGCCTCGCGCAACTGGCCGGCATCGCCGGCCGGCAGTTGCAGACAGAAGGCGCAACCGTGTCCCGGCGTGGAGCGTAACTCGATGCGGTGGTTGAGCAGACGGGCCAGCCGCCGCACGATGGCCAGGCCCAGCCCCAGTCCCTTGCTGCGATCGCGTTCCGGGTTTTGCAGCTGGTGAAATTCCTCGAACACCCGTTCCTGCTCCGCCAGCGGGATACCGGGGCCGGTGTCGATGACATCCACGCGCAGCGTATCGCCGCGCCGGCGGCAGCCCAGCAGCACTTTACCCTGCCGGGTGTAGTTGATGGCATTGGAAAGCAGGTTTCTCAGGATGCGCTCGACCAGCACCGGGTCAGAGAACAGCACGGCAGACGTCGGAACCACACGCAGTTGCAAGCCGTTTTCCTGCGCCTGCAAACGGAATGCGGCGTCCAGCCGTTCAAACAGTTCCATGAGCGGGACGTGACGCGGGTGGACTTCCACCCGCCCGGCGTCCAGCCGGGAGACATCCAGCAGTGCGTTGAACAGCGTTTCAAGCGCGCTGCTGGAAGCACCGATGCGAGCGATGATATCGGCACGGTCGGAAGGGCTCGGGGTTTCTTCGAGAAGGCTGACGTACAGGCCCAGGGCGTGCAAGGGTTGGCGCAGGTCATGGCTGGCGGCAGCCAGAAAGCGCGACTTGGCGAGGTTGGCCTGTTCGGCTGCCAGTTGCGCGTGTTCCGCGGCATCTTTTTGCTGACGCAACTGGTCAATCAGGTCCAGGTTCTCGAAGCGCAATTCAATGGCGGTGCGGGCTGCCTTGTTGAGGTTGTGCGCCCAGACGAGACAACTGGCCAGGAAGGCAACACCGGCCAGACCGACGAAATTGGAAATGGCCGTGCCCTCGACGAAGAAACGCAGGGTCATAGTGCCCATGATCGGTATGGCAAAACTGTAATAGCCGGGCAGATAGGCTGAAAGTGAGCCGATGCCGGCGGTGGTCAGGCCACACAGCAGCACAACCATCAACATGATCAGCCAGGGACTGTTCGCCGGGAAAAACAGTACCGGCAACAAGGCCCAGGCGAGTGCCAGCAGACTGATCGCCAGCATGAAGCGGTTTTGCCAATAGCGGTTGTCCCGGGTGTCCGGCTGCCTCGTCAGGTACTGGTTGGCAACCACTACCCGGGCAATCATGGCCACGGACAGCGTGATCCCCCAGCCCAGTAGCAGTGCGTGTTCGAAACGGTACCATAAGGCCCATACGATAATCAGCATGACGATCATATTGCCGGCGAAGGCCGCCCGGGTTTGTTGCGCCAGCAGTTGCAGTTGCTCGCGCAACAGACGTTGGCGTGAATCTGAAGTGGCGCTATTCCTGGTGGATTCAGCGGCGAGGGTTTGGGTATTCATGTGTATCGACCTTGCCGCCGCCTGCTGGCGGCGAGCAGGCCACCCAGCAGGCCGCCGGCGGCGGCCGCCAGCGCCGGCAGTCTTCCCGGTTGTAGTGCCAGCAGCAGTACCAGGCCGGCGGCGATACCGCTCAGTGCGCCGGCACGGAACGGCGCGACGGACACGCACAGGCCACACAGCCAGGCGCAGCCCGTAGCGACTACAATATACAGGGTGAACTGAATGGCCAGCCAGTGTGCATCGCCCATAAAGGCAGACAATATCCACACGCTGCAGTCAGCAGCACGGGATGCATCAAGCCTGGTACACGGCGACAGCAGGCTCGTATCGAAGCTTGTGGCGCGGTAGTAATTCAATAACAGGTATGCCGCCATGATCAGCAGGATGCTTGCTATCGTTGCCAACAACACGGCTTTCAGGGAGGATGAGGAAGGTGACACGGGTGTGTATACCGGCGTTTGAAAGTCAGGACTGTACACGGGCGGCAGCGCGTAATTCAAGTCATCCGCACAGGTGTCCGACAATCATTGACAACGATTCGGACTATACGCACACTTTTGCGGCGCAATTGGGGAAACGATGAGCCTGCGGCTAAAATTCAACCTGATGCTGATTCTGACCACGGCCATCGGCCTGTTGGCGGCCGGTATCGTGTCGTACGACATTCTCAAACGCGATGCCCGCGCCGAGATTATGCAATCGGCCAGAATTCTGCTGGAGGGCGCCTTGTCGGTGCGCCGCTACACGGTGCAGCAGATCCGGCCCCTGTTGCGCCAGGTTAAAACAGACGAGTTCCTTTCGCAGATGGTGCCGGCTTACGCTGCGTCCCAGGTCATCCAGGGTCTGCAGCAGAAATATAGCGAGTACAGTTACAAGGAAGCAGCCATCAATCCAACCAACCCGGCCAACCGCGCCACCGACTGGGAAACTGATATCATCAACTGGTTCCGTAATCACCCGGACCAGAAAGAACTGGTTGGCGAACGCCAGACGGCAACCGGCTCATCACTTTATATCAGCCGACCGATACGTATCAGTAATCCGAAATGCCTTACCTGTCACAGTAATCCGGCTGATGCCCCAAAGGCGATGGTGGCGCGTTACGGGTCGACCAACGGTTTCGGCTGGAAGCTCAACCAGGTCATCGGCGCCCAGATCGTGTCGGTGCCGCAAGCCCTGCAGCTCAGCAATGCCCACCGCCAGTTCTATGTCTTCCTGGGTTCGCTGGTGGTCATCTTTGTCCTGGTTGGCCTGGTGTTGAACCTGTTGCTGTATCGTTACGTCACCCGGCCGGTTGCCCTGATTTCAGCGCGCGCCGAGGCCATCAGTACCGGTGACGGCTCCGGTGAGGAACTGGATATGAAAGGTGATGACGAGATCGCCTCGCTGGCGCGTTCATTCAACCGCATGCAGCGCAGCCTCAATAATGCCATAAAGTTACTCAACGAAACCATGCACTAGGCAGCCCTCTATGGAACGCAACGGGACTCTGCCCGCAACACTGGGGAAATACCAGGTCAAGGCGCTGCTGGGACAGGGCGCCATGGGTGTTGTTTACCAGTGTTTCGACCCCGATATCGAGCGTACCGTCGCGATCAAGGTTGTGCATTCGCACCTGCAACAGGGTAAGGCCGGTCGCGAGAGTGTGGAGCGTTTTCGCCAGGAGGCGCGCGCCGCCGCACGCTGCCAGCATCCGAATATTGTAACGGTGTACGAACTGGGGCGGCAGAACGACAGCGATTTTATCGTGATGGAATATGTGCAGGGCGAGGAACTGCGCTATTTCCTGGAAACCGGTCAGTTGTTCACGCTGGCCGAGTGCGTGCATGTCATCACTGAAGTTCTGTCGGCACTGGCACACGCCCACCAACAGGGCGTGGTTCACCGCGATATCAAACCTGCCAATATTATTCTGCTGGACAACGGTGGCGTGAAGGTGGCTGATTTCGGTGTTGCCCGGCTCGACCATTCAGAACTTACCCTGGCGGGCAATATGGTTGGAACACCTACCTACATGGCGCCTGAAGGGCTGCGCGGTGAACGTGTCGATGCGAGCGGTGACCTGTACAGTACCGGTATGGTATTGCTGGAAATGTTGACGGGTATGAAACCGCAACCGCAACAGCTTTTCAGCCAGCCGATCGCGGAGTTTGTCGACCTGGCATTACGCAGTGAGCGTGGGCAGGCTTTACCGGCGGCACTGGCCCGGGCGATTACGACGGCGCTGGCGGAAAATCCCGCGCAGCGTTTTGTGTCGGCACAAGCGTTCCGCGAAGCACTGGAGGTCTTTGCCGCGACCTTGCAGGAGTCCCGCGCTGCTTCCGAAACACTGTCGGAAACCGTCATTGCGCGGCCACCGCCGGCGCCTGACCGGGTGCTGCCCACAAACCTTCCGACCGAATGG
>Ga0256829_1002750_pt1 | contig 12754 bp, 15 predicted proteins | sample 131447metaG_FD_185979 | JGI IMG/M metagenome (GOLD analysis project Ga0256829, IMG submission 185979) | Hydrothermal vent microbial communities from Lau Basin, Pacific Ocean - 131-447 | ecosystem: Environmental > Aquatic > Marine > Hydrothermal vents | place: Pacific Ocean: Lau Basin | collected... | reverse complement strand
AAGATTACTTTTTTTGTATCAGGTGTAATAGTATGAGCCTTCCCAAACTGATCATTCAGAGTAAGGTTTGTAAGTGATTTTCCTACTACGAGTTTTGCTTTTACATGTGAGAGGTCTTCACCTTTTGAACTACAAGCTACTAAAAAGAGGGCGATAAGGGCTGCTGAGAGTATTTTAAACATTGATATCCTTTTGTTTTTTGAAATAATACATCAGTAAATATTTTTTGAGATGGGTTGAACTATTTAGTAAAATCAATTAAGTCTGCTATAATTTCAAAAATCAAACATAAGGAAGCAAATATGGCATGGGCAACAGCAAGACATATTTTAGTAGATAGTGAAGCAAAATGTAGTGAGTTAAAAACAGAGATACAAAATGGTACAAAATTTGAAGATGCTGCAAAAGCAAACTCAAGCTGTCCTTCATCTGCACAGGGTGGAGACTTAGGTAAGTTTGGACCTGGACAGATGGTTCCTGAGTTTGATAAAGCAGTATTTAGTGGTGATGTTGGTGTAGTTTATGGACCTATTAAAACACAGTTTGGCTACCACCTACTAGAAGTTACTGGGAGAGGATAATCTCTTCAAGCTCCTCTAGGGGAGCTGATGTAAGAGCATCAAACTGAGTTCTATTAAAAGTTTGTTGGCGTTTAGCAAGCTGAGCAGTGTGTGTAGATATAAGTTCACACATCTCCTCTTTCGAAACTTCCCCATCAAGATACTCTAAAACTTCAACAATCCCAATACTCCCCATTGCATTTGGCAAACGCGAGTAATTTTTCTCAAGATAACAGACTTCATCAATGAGTCCCATCTCTAGCATTTTATGTGTGCGTTTATTAATTCTCGCTCTTAAAACAGATCTCTCAACATCAATATTATATATAGGCATCTTCTCAATTATAGGGCGAGGAGGATTAGCATCAAACCACTCGCTAGGAGTAAGCCCTGAGGCTTTTAAAATGAGCATTGCCTTTTCTATACGGTAGCTATCATTTTTATCTATCTTGTGCATATACTTTTCATCTTTTTCTAAAAGCATTGTATAACACTTTTCTAACTCTTTCATCTGTTGGGCTACACAAGATTTAATCTCTTCATTTATTTTGGGAAGAGCAGATAAACCTTGCATAAGTGACTTCAGATAAAAGGAAGTCCCTCCAACAATTACTAAGTTTTTACTATTCTTTTTACAAGCCTCTAGAACTTTTTTATAAAGCTCTATAAATATCTCTACACTAAAATGCTCATTAGGGTAGATTTCATCTATGCCAAAGTGTTTCACACTAGAAAGCTCCTCTTTTGAGGGCTTTGCGGAGACTATATTTATCTCTTTATAGATACTAAGTGAGTCGATTGAGAGTATATAAGCATCAATTTTTAAGGCGATTTTGATTGCTAAATCACTCTTTCCTGAAGCAGTTGGTCCAATTATTGCGAGTTGTTTCATGCTGAAATTATATCATTTTAAAACAAGTTTAGATAAAATAAGGCTTATTATATAAAAAAGGTACTTTTTGCAAAAATATATACAAAAATTAAAAGATTTTAACGAGTTGGTTATGTTCGAGCACTCGATATTTTCACTCCCATTTATTTTTATAGCTATGGTTGTGGCAGCTGATGGTTGGTTTGGGTTTTATCTACTTTTCATGGGAGTTTTTGCCGCACTCTCAGCTCGTAACTTCGCTATGGGTGTGAACCGTTATGCTGATCGTGACATAGATGCACAGAATCCCAGAACAGCGACTAGACCAAATGTAGATGGTAGGCTAAATGCTCAGACTATATTACTCTTTATCGGGGTCAATGCTTTTATATTTGTAGCTGTAGCCTACATGATAAATCCTCTCGCGTTTGGACTCTCTATCCCTATTCTTGGAGTTCTAGGCTCTTACTCTTACTTCAAACGTTTTTCCTCTTTGGCACATATTATCTTAGGGATCTCCCTTGGACTTGCTCCTATTGCTGGAGTTGTGGCTGTAAGTGCAACTATTCCTCTCTGGTCTGTACTTCTTTCCCTTGGTGTTATCTTTTGGGTTGCAGGCTTTGACCTTCTGTACTCTCTGCAAGATATTGATTTTGATAAAGAGAAAGGACTTCACTCTATTCCCTCTATGTATGGAGCTGAGGCGACTCTTTTTATCTCAGCCTTTTTTCATGGATTGAGTGTGATCTTTTGGATTCTTTTTGTCTGGGCGGCTGGACTTGGTACATTTGCTTTTATAGCTGCCTTTGGTGCAGGAGTAGTTCTCGGCTTTGAGCAAAAGCTTGTTCGTCGTGATTTTAAGCAGATAGACCGTGCCTTTTTTACAGTCAACGGCTACCTTGGGATTGCCTTTTTTGTGCTTATCGTTTTAGATAGGATAGTAGCATGAGTGCCCCGCGTTTAGTAAAGGCTCCTATTAGTCTTGTGTTAAGTGAGGCGGATGTAGATAAGGAAGCTTATGAGAGAGAGTACCAAAAACTTAGCGAATCAGATGAAGACCCTATAAGCCAGTGGCTCAAACTTGCAAAAGCTCGAGGTGACACACGGGAAAGTGATCCTATACTTTTAGAGCTTGTAGTAGAGCTTCATAGAAAGATAGATGCTCTTGAGATGTTTATGAAAAATGAAATTCCAAAAAGACTATCTCTCACTACAAAGTCAGAGATAGATGCCATAGGCTTTGAGTATTTCGAACTTAAAGATGCTATTTTAGAACCTCAAAAGATTTACTATGGACGCATAGATATGCCTGTTTACCCACAGCATGATGTTCCTGTTTTTTTTCAAGCAGTAAATACAAAATTGGTCAAGATACTTAAAATGCACGAACGCGATGAGAAAGAGTGGGGTGCTTATATGACAGCACGAGAGCGAGTCCTAATCCGTGAAGCAAAAGAGAAAAAATGATGAATCTAGCCCAATTTAATATCGAGTATATTGTTGTAGCAATGGCGGGGATTATCCTTTACTTACTCTATTTTGTCTATGCTAAAGATTCACAGTATTCTAAAAATATTCGCTCAGTTGCTAGTGTGGTAGAAGATCTTAACCGTGAGCTTTTTTATCTGAAAAAAAATCTTACTGAAACGCAAGGAAGTATAAAAGAAAACTCCCAGCGAATGAATGATGAGCAGATATATGAAGAGATAGAACGTAGCGTTTATGATATGGTACAACCTTTAAGTTTAGGGCTCAAGCAACTTCAAGAGAATATAAACGCCATAGATGTTGAAATAGCCAACCGAATGGCTGCTTTAGAGAGTGGTGTGAAGCAGATAAGTATTCCTACCTCTGTACATGGTAATGATGATGAGAAGATTCTCTCACTTTTTAAGCAGGGTGTTTCAGTTGAGACTATTTCAAAAGAGCTGCACATCTCTCAACCAGAAGTTGAGTTTGTTTTAAAAATCAACAAGATAAAGTAAGTTAGAGTGAACGCAGACAGAAAACTTTTTACCCTCGTCTCTATTTTGATAGGGATTAGTGTGATTCTCTCATATACATTAGCCTCTTATGCAACACTTCTTTTTAATGTGAATGAGTTTCACTTTGTGATTCGTCAGAGTGTTTTTGCACTTTTAGGAATGAGTATTATATTTGGATTATCTCGACTCAATCCAGATATTTGGCTTAAACGTGTAGGTTTTACTCTCTTTTTTGGATCACTTTTTTTGATGATAGCTATGCCTTTTATGCCAGAGAGCATGGTCTCAGCAGTAGGTGGAGCAAAACGTTGGATCAAACTTGGAGGTATTTCTTTAGCTCCTGTAGAGTTTTTTAAGGTTGGTTTTGTGTACTTCTTGGCTTGGAGTTTTTCTCGTAAACTTGGGCATCATGATGGCATGGGACTCTCAAATGAGTTCAAACGCTTTGCACCTTATGCTGTTATTTTTATAGGGGCTATGTTCATCATTGCCTTTTTGCAAAAAGATTTAGGGCAGGTTGTTGTTCTTGGTTTGACTCTTCTTTTTATGCTTATCTTTGCAGGAAGTAGTTTTCGTTTTTTCCTTACTATACTTGGTGGTATTTTTACGGCTATTCTTATTTTTATATTTACAGCAGAGCATAGGATATTGCGTATAAAATCATGGTGGGCCTTAGCACAAAACTCTGTTTTAGAGATACTGCCTGCTTCTTTAGCAGATAAACTTCGAGTACCTGTAGAGGTGGAACCTTATCAGATAGGACACTCCCTAAACGCCATCAATAACGGTGGCTTCTTTGGTGTAGGTATTGGAAACGGTACCTTTAAGCTTGGCTTCTTATCAGAGGTACATACAGACTTTGTTCTTGCTGGTCTTTCTGAAGAGTTTGGCTTCTTTGGTGTCCTTTTTGTAGTTATTATCTTCCTCTGGATGATCCAGAGAATTTTCAAAGTTGCTAACCGTTCACAGGATAAAAGTGTGCATCTTTTTAGTATAGGTATAGGGCTTATTCTCTCCTTCGCATTTTTAGTCAATGCTTACGGAATCAGTGGAATTACTCCTATTAAAGGTATTAGTGTGCCTTTTCTCTCCTATGGCGGTTCTGCTATGCTTGGGGCAGCCTTTGGTGTAGGTATGGTTCTTATGGCTTCAAACAATGTTGAGATGGATAAAAAACAAGAAGAAGAGGATCAAACTTTATGAAAATATGCATAACAGGTGGTGGAACAGGTGGTCATCTTATGATAGCTGATGCACTTGCAGAAGCTGCCGTTGGAGATGGACATGAGCTTATCTTTATAGGTTCTACACATGGACAAGATAGAAAGTATTTTGGTGAAAAAAGTCACTTCTCAAAGGTCTACTTCTTAGAGACTACAGGTGTGGTCAACCAAAAGGGTCTTAAAAAACTACTAGCACTCTACAAAGTAACAAGAGGATTTTTTAAAGCAAGGTCCCTGTTGAAACGCCATAAGATAAAAGCAGTCTATAGTGTAGGTGGTTTCTCTGCCGCACCTGCTTCCTTTGCATCTCTAAGCCGTTTTATGCCACTTTTTATCCATGAGCAAAATGCAGTTCCTGGAAGACTTAATACTCTTCTTAAACCACTAGCAAAATCTTTTATCTCTGCCTATGATGCAGACTCTGAGATACAAGGCTACCCTGTTAAAGAGATTTTTTATAAAATAGCAAGAGTCCGTAGTGAGTTAAAAACTATCGTCTTTCTAGGTGGTAGCCATGGTGCAAAAGCTATCAACGATTTAGCCCTTAGTGTTGCAAAAGATCTGAGCAGTGCAGGTATAAAGATACTCCATCAAGCGGGTGAATCTGACTTTGAGAGGGTAGAGAGTGAGTACAAAGCACTTGGTGTGGAAGTAGAACTTTATGGGTTTACCAAAGAGCTAGCCTCACTTATAGAGCGAGCTGATTTAGCTATTAGTCGTGCTGGGGCGAGTACACTCTGGGAACTTACGACAAATGGCTGTCCTGCATTTTATATACCCTATCCTTATGCTGCTGGAGATCATCAGTACCATAATGCTGCGTTTATCGTAGAAAATAAGATGGGCTGGTGTGAGAGAGAGGGTGATGCAGTTAAAGCTAAACTTCTTGAAGCTCTAGGTAGCCTTAACTTAGAAGAAAAAAGCACAAAACTTCTAGCACATTCTCAAAAAGATGTAGCAAAAAAAATGATAGCAGCATTAATAAAAAAGGTATAAAATGATACATGAATACGCACAACTTTTAGTAGACTTGATCTTTGACTGGGGATATATAGGTATCTTTATCATGATGGCGATAGAGAGCAGTTTTGTTCCCTTTCCTAGCGAGATCGTTCTTATACCTGCTGGGTATTTAGCAAGTCAAGGAGAGATGAGTGTTGGGATGATTTTACTCTCAGCTCTTGGTGGTTCTCTTGTAGGTGCATTCATCAACTACTTTTTAGCACTTACACTTGGTCGAGCTATTTTAGTGAAGTATGGAAAGTATTTTTTTATTAAAGAGACAACACTTCTCAAAATGGAAGAGTTTTTTACGCAACATGGACATATCTCTACCTTCACTGGTCGTCTTATACCAGGGATCCGTCAGCTTATCTCTATACCAGCGGGACTTGCTCGTATGAACTTAGTAGAGTTTTCACTCTTTACAGCTTTAGGTGCGGGTATTTGGGCATTAGTTCTTATCATGTTAGGCTATATACTTGGAGAAAATCAAGAGCTTATAAGCCAGTACTTAAAGCAGATAACTACAGGTGTCATCGCTCTTTTAGTTGTTCTCGTTTTTGTATACTATAAAATCAAAACTAAAAGGAGACTCTAATGGAGTATATGTTTCAACCCGGCTTTTTAGGGACATCAGCACCACTGTTTATGGATATGGTGACTCTTATTGTTGCTATTTTACCTCTACTTGTTTATGGTGCTATCATCCTAGCGAGAAAAAAAATGTATGTTTTACACACTATAGTGCAAAACTTTCTTTTTATCTTTGCTGTGATTGTTGTTGCATACTTTGAGCTTGGTGTTCGTGTAGGTGGTGGTTTTGATGCTTTCATGAGTGAAAGTAATGTACCGTATACATATGCCCTCATCGTACTTGTACTTCACATCCTCATCGCTACAGTTATGCTCTTTTACTGGAGCATGACTGTTTTAACGGGAAATATACACTTTAAAAAAGGTTATATTCCTGGTATCTACTCTAAACGCCACAAAATGATGGCTATCAAAACATTTTTAGGGATTATCTTTACCTCATTTACTGGTATATGGGTCTATCTTCTACTATTTGTATTTTAAAATTTAAAACTAAGGAAAAAATAATGATAAAAATTGATGAAAAAGCACCGGAGTTTTGTCTCCCAAATCAAGATGATGTTGAGATATGTTCTCGTGACTTAAAAGGCAAATGGGTAGTTCTGTATTTCTACCCCCGTGACAATACACCTGGATGTACAACAGAAGCTTGTGAGTTTACAGAGGCTGCTCCAGAGTTCGGTGATTTAGATGCTATTATCTTAGGTGTAAGTGCAGATAGCACGAAAAAACATCGTAACTTTATAGAGAAAAAAGAGCTAGGTATCACACTTCTGAGTGATGAGTCTACAGAGATGATGCAAGAGTATGGCGTTTGGCAGATGAAGAAAAACTATGGTAAAGAGTATATGGGCATTGTTCGTTCTACTTTTATTATAGATCCAGAGGGTGTTGTAAAAGCGGTGTTTGAAAAAGTTCGTGTGAAAGAGCATGTGGCGAAGGTAAAAGCTGCACTAGAAGAGTTACAAGGAGTATAATCTTCTTCTCGTTCCATCCATTGCAAGATGGAATGTATATAGTAAGAGAGACAGAGGGTTACACCTCAGGAGAGGTGTAACCAGTAAGGAGCATATCTAATAGCTTTAGTATCTATAACGTATGTAGAAACGAATGTCTTGGGCGGTATCAACAGCAAATGAAGAACCTGTTTGTGGTGTCAAACTCTTTATAAGAATAGGTTTTCCTGTTGTGTCTCCAAAGAAACCATTACTTCCCGTATATTTATAGTCAATATATGTATATCTAACTTGTAAAGTAAGAATATCTTCAATAAGTGGTTCAGTAAAGTATGCTTCATAAGCATCACCACGAGCTGCAAGTTTTGAACCTATATTTGTATCCTCAGCATATGTAATACTTCTCCAGTAGGCACTTCCTTTATTATACTCAACTCCCCATCTACCCTCTTCTGTCATTAGAGAAGGTATCTGTAAGCCAACCCATGCAGAGTAACCAGTTTGTGATTTAGTAGAACCTAACATACCACCATTGCCATTATCCTTTGGATCGGTGATACTCATTGCACCACTGGCAAAGAAAAATGTATCATCAAGAAAGTCACTCCACTCATCGCCAATACCATTCATAGTAAAGTTTGCAGTGATGCTATGCATACCACCAACTGTTTTCATCCCTTTTAAATAAGCAGTACCAGGGTTTGTTGTTAGATCTACATTTGCATCAATTAGGTTATTTGCATAGTAATATTGTGTTGCAATTCCATATTGTCCATCATTATAAGGAACAAAGATGAGACCACCTAAGTCAATATCAGGTACATCATTTGTAGTAGTTGTAGCATATTGTGCTGAAGTACTACTGATCGCACCAGTTTGCGTGTTAACAGAGAAAAATTTTGGACCGGCGTTTGTTCCACCACGTCCTGCACAGAACTTTACATACATACCATCTATACCAGTAAGGTCTTCAAGCGCAAACTTAGAACTTAAGCCATCAAACTCAACATTGATAGTGTGTCCCATTGGGGAAGCTGCATTATCATCATCACGAAGATTCACTAAGTGACCATTTGTAGAGGGGCGACGACCTATACTAAATGTCCAAGGAATATTAGTACCCATAAAAGTATCATTTTTATAAAAGAAGTATGCTGAACGAACACGCACAACATCATCATAGGCATTCTCATTTGAAATCCAGTCAAATGTTTCAAATCCTGGATAGTTCGTTCCCCAACCACTTCTTGCACCAAAAGCTTTATTATAAGCAAGTTGCCCTGTGAAGCTAAGATTATCTGTTGCTTTCCAGTTCATGTTAATCCATAATCTGTTTGTTAAAAAAGCATCATTTCCTTCTTTTGATCCATCTGCCATCTTATACTGAAGATTATCAACAGCAAATCTATAGTCTACACCAAGTTTAAGATGAGATCCATTTGTGTTCTTATTGAGATCTGTAACACTCTCTTCTAAATCTACTAAACGGTCCTCAACAGTTTCTTCATCATCATCGTCTTCTTCTGAAGCATCTGCACTATCATCTTCCTCATCTGAGTCTGTTGCAACAGTATCTTCGTCATCCTCATCTTCTGAGTCTACAGCAACAGGTGCTTTTTCATCCTCTTCTTCTACCGCTGCTTGTGCATCTTTGGCTTTGAGAGTTGTGATTTCATCATTCATCTGCTTCATCTGAAGCTCCATAGACTGTATGCGCTCATACATAGACTGTGCATCTAAGTTTGAAGTAAGTATGGCTGCAGCTGCTAAAGATAGTAGTAGAGGCTTATTCATTTTCTTCCCTTTTTGTAATCATAGTGCCATACTATACATTATTAAATATAAAACTAATTTGAAATAGAGGCTATTTTATATAATATTTTTTTATACTGCAACCTAAAAGCTAAAATTAAAACTTATTTGAGTATAATTCGCGGATTTTTCTTCTTAATTTTGAAGAAGAAAATATTAAACAGATTATGTCAAAAGTTAGTGCATTCCTCTTTTTAGAGAAAAAATGTCCGACATTTTCAAAGTAAACTAGCAAATTTCTGGCTTGCAAAAAGCCTTTAAAGGATACCCTATGGTAACTATGAAAGACCTATTAGAATGTGGTGTACACTTCGGACACCAAACACGTCGTTGGAACCCGAAAATGAAAAAATATATCTTCGGTGTTCGTAAGAATATTTATATTATCGATTTACAAAAGACTTTACGTTATTTCCGTAACACTTACACTATCGTTATGGACGCAGCAGCTGAAGGGAAAACTGTTCTTTTTGTTGGTACAAAAAAACAGGCTCGTAACTCAGTTCGTGAAGCGGCAATCGCTTGTGATATGCCATACGTAGACAACAGATGGTTAGGTGGTATGCTTACTAACTTCCCAACTATTCAAAAGTCTATCCGTAAACTTGATGTTATATCTGAGATGCAAGAGAATGGTCAAATTGATCTTCTCACTAAGAAAGAAGCACTTATGCTTTCTCGTCAAAAAGTGAAGCTAGAGTCATATTTCGGTGGTATCCGTAACATGAAAAAACTTCCTGATATGCTTTTTGTAGTAGATGCAGTAAAAGAGCACATCGCAGTTCTTGAAGCTCGTTGTCTTAAGATTCCAGTTGTAGCTCCATTAGATACTAACTGTGATCCAGATTTAATCGACTACCCAATTCCAGGGAACGATGATGCTATCCGTTCTATTCAACTTTTCTGTCGTGAAATGACTGCAGCTATTAACGAAGGTAAAGCGTTAAGAGATGCACCAGCAGAAGAAGAGCAAACTGAAGAAGAGACTGCAACTGAAGAAGTAGCAGCTACAGAGGAAGCATAATCATGGCAGCAGTTACAGCAGCAATGGTAAAAGAGCTTAGAGCCGCTACAGATGCTCCGATGATGGATTGTAAAAAAGTTCTTGTTGAAGCTGATGGAGACATGGCTAAGGCGACTGAACTTTTAAAAGAACGTGGTATTGCAAAAGCAGCTAAAAAAGCTGATCGTGTTGCTGCTGAAGGTCTCGCAGGAATTAAAATAGCTGATGATTTTTCAAAAGCTACAGTTATAGAGATTAACTCTGAAACTGACTTTGTTGCACAAAATGAAGGTTTCCAAAAGTTAGTAAAAGATACTGCTGAAGATATCTTCGCTAACCAGCCTGCTGATGTTGCTGCATTTAATGCATCACCATTTGGGGCAACTTTTCAAGCAGAAGTAATCAAAATTGGAGAGAAGATTGAACTTCGCCGTTTTGCTACACTTACTGCTGATGCAACTACCTCTTTAAATGCTTACATTCACTCTAACAACCGCATTGCTGTTGTTGTTACAGCTAAATGTGACTCAGAGAAGACTGCTGAGGCTCTTCGCCCATTTATGAAGCAAGTAGCTATGCATGCATCTGCAATGAAACCATCTACTCTTTCTTACAAAGATTTAGATCCTGCTTATGTTGCTAGTGAAACTACTGGACGTATCGAAGTTATCAAAAAAGAGAACGAAGAACTTGCTCGTTTAGGAAAAACTCTTAAAAATGTACCAACATATGTTTCTATGAGTCAACTTACTGATGAAGTTTTAGCACAAGCTGAAGCTGATATCAAAGCTACTCTTAAAGAGCAGGGTAAACCTGAGAAAATCTGGGACAAAATTGTTCCTGGATCTTTAGCTCGTTTTATCTCTGATAACTCTACTCTTGATAAAGAGCAGTGTCTTCTTGATCAAAACTTTGTTATTGATGACAAGCTTACAGTGGCACAAGCAGTTGAAAAAGCAGCAAAAGCTGCTGGTGGAACTGCTGAGATTACTGAATTTGTTCGTCTTGAAGTAGGCGAAGGAATTGAGAAAGCTGAAGATGATTTTGCTGCAGAAGTTGCTGCACAAATGGCATAATCCTTTAAGTTTAATCTCTACTTTCTACATCAAAGGCTAGAACTTAGGTTCTGGCCTTTTTTTTTGTTAACACTTTGACAGAAAACTAAATCTCATCGTTATTCCAAGCTTCTATAGCATCACCAAGACTCTCAAAACTATCAGACTTTCCTATGATGAAAATCTCATCAAAAATATAGCAACTAACTCGTGTATTTGCTTCAAGTAAAAAGACTGCATACTCTTCAGAACTTCTTTCGTTGATAGAGAGAACTCGCATACCATCTACTATATCACCTACATTTACTATCACATCGTACTCAACATCTACAAGTTTTTTGCCATCACTATTATATATTGCCATAATTACCTCGATTTATTATATAATATTGTACTAGAATTTAGAAAATATATTTATAAAAGGCAAGAAAGTATCATGAACATAGCAAATAATATTACAGAGTTAGTAGGGAACACTCCATTAGTGAGACTCAACACTCCATCTGAATTGACAGGGGCAAGTATTCTTGGTAAGTGTGAGTTTATGAATCCTACAAGTTCAGTAAAAGATAGAATAGGACTCCATATGATCAAACGTGGGATTGAGTCAGGGCTGATCACTCAAGATACAACCATAATAGAGCCTACAAGTGGGAATACAGGCATAGCATTAGCGGCAAACTGTGCTGCTCAAGGATTGAAGCTTATTTTGACTATGCCAGAGTCTATGAGTATTGAGCGACGTAATCTCCTTAAAGCGCTAGGTGCTGAGCTTGTACTTACTCCAGCAGCTAAAGGGATGAATGGTGCTATAGCTAAGGCAAATGAGCTTCAGGAAACTACTACAAATGCAGTGGTACTCCAGCAGTTTGAAAATGCATCAAATCCAGAAGTACATGAGCTCACAACAGCTCCAGAACTGCTTCGTGATACTGATGGTGTGATAGATGTTTTTGTTGCAGCAGTAGGTACTGGAGGTACACTTAGCGGTACCTCTCATGTTCTAAAACGCGAGATAGAAAATATTACAATAGTGGCTGTAGAGCCTGAAGCCTCCGCAGTCATCTCGGGTGAGTCTCCATCACCACACAAAATCCAAGGAATAGGTGCTGGATTTATTCCTAAAAACCTCGATACTACTGTCTATAGTGAAGTAGTAAAGGTTAGTAATGAAGATGCAATAGAGACAGCACGTATGCTTGCAAAAAAAGAAGGATTGCTTGTTGGTATCTCTGCCGGTGCAAATGTATGGGCGACTATGCAGATAGCATCACGACCAGAGTTTGCTGGAAAAACTCTAGTGACTATCCTATGTGATACGGGTGAGCGCTACCTCTCAACAGAACTCTTTAGTGAGTAGTAACTTTTTAGAGACTATAAAAGTTCTTGATGGCAAGGTTTGTAATCTTAGCTACCATCAAGAGCGATTAGAGAGTGTTTTGGACTCTCTTGAGACATTAAAGTCCTATGATTTAAGCTTACTGATTTCCCCGCCACAACAAGGACTTTACCGCTGTCGTGTAATTTATAATAGCCAAGAGATAGATATCTCTTACCTTGAGTATAGAAAACGCGAAGTTAAATCTTTTAAACTTATTTATGATGATACTATTGTATATGATAAGAAGTATGCACAACGTAACTTGATTGATGAGTGCTTTAGTAAAAAAAGTGATAGTGATGAAATTATCAT
>Ga0256829_1002749_pt1 | contig 12757 bp, 16 predicted proteins | sample 131447metaG_FD_185979 | JGI IMG/M metagenome (GOLD analysis project Ga0256829, IMG submission 185979) | Hydrothermal vent microbial communities from Lau Basin, Pacific Ocean - 131-447 | ecosystem: Environmental > Aquatic > Marine > Hydrothermal vents | place: Pacific Ocean: Lau Basin | collected... | reverse complement strand
ACACAAACGCAGACCTTATAAAAAATTTGAAATACAAGAACAGATAAGAGCTACACAAAACATCAAAACCAATGGTTGGATGATGTGGTCACCATCAAGTAAATATCATGCAAATTATTTTAAAAACAACATTAATAATTGAGATGGATACTTTTTAGTTCTTTTCTTAATTTTTTTGAATCTTTCAAATAATACTCAACAAGTTCATGAAACTCTTTTGAATGATTCATATGAACTAAATGAGCTAGTTCATGAACGATAACATAGTCGATTAGCTCTTTTTTTATTTTTATAAGTTCACTATTTAGTGTTATTGTTTTTTTAGAACTACAACTTCCCCATCTTGTTTTCATTTTTCTAAACTTTAAAGAGCTATATTCTAGCTTCATGATGGATGAAAATTTTTCAACTTGTTTTGTAAGATATATATTTGAAATATGTTTATAAAATATATCATATGCTTTTAAAATATTATTTTTGTTTGTACTCTTTAGCTTTTCTAATTTGTTTCGTAAAAATTCTACCTCGTTAGAATCAATACTAAGCACATCTCCAAAGAGAAGAACTTCATCCTCTAAATTAACAGTTTTAGTTTTATTACTCTCAAACTTTAGAAGTTGCTTTTTTATCCATTCTTCTTTCTTAAGAAGCAAATTTTGAATAAAAGCATCAGAGACTCTTGGTGTTTTAAGAACTATTTTAGAATTATTATTGACACTAATATAACTATGCTTAAGCTTAGGTTTGCAAATATGTTCTACCTCTAAACCTTTAAATATAATTTTATTCATAAGCAATGGGGTCAATAACTCCTGCAAGTTTAAAACCATTTAAACGAAGCCTACAACTATCACAAATACCACAAGCCTTATCTTCATTTTTATAACAACTCCAAGTAAGTTCAAGTGGAACATTTATACTTATAGCTTTTTTTACGATTTGCGATTTTTGTAAATGCACCAAGGGCATTTTTATCTCTATTTGTGTTTCATCTTTTGTTCCAAGGTTTATAGAATTTTGCATACTTTTTATATATGATTCTCTACAATCAGGATAACCACTGCTATCTTCCTCAACAACACCAATGCTTATAACTTCAGCACCCTCTTTTTCTGCAATCGCAGCACTCATACTTAAAAATATCCCATTTCTAAATGGAACATAAGTTACTGGTACACCCTCTTCTATCCCATTAGTTGGTACTTCTATATTTATATCAGTAAGAGCAGAAGCTCCTAAATGTTTAAAAAAATCTAAATCTAGAACATACTTTTCTTTTACATCTAAATCTTTTGCTATTTTTTCAAAGCACTCTAATTCTTTAGACTGAGTACGCTGGTCATAATTAAAATGAACAGCAATAATTTCATACCCTTTTTCTTTCATCATGTATGCACTCAAAGTAGAATCCATACCACCACTCATGACGCATACAGCTTTTTTTATCTTGTTTTCTGTTTTCATATCTTATTTTAACATAGTTTTTTAATCTTTCTTGAAACAAATTGGTTATATAATTGGTTCAGACAGAAAAAAAGGAGACATCATGGAAGTATCATCTTCAGCAAATTCTGGTACATCACAAATAGATGTGCTAAAAAAAGCTATCAATACTCAGTCAGAAGAAGCATTGGAAATAGTAAAAGAGACTAATGAACAGACTAAGCAGAGTGTATCACAATCAGATATTGCTAGAAAAACAGGAGTCGGAAGCAACTTAAATATAAATGGTTAGCTACTTAATCTCTAGTTTGATATAATTATACTTATGATTGAACTAGACAATAGGACCTCACTTGAGGTCAATGAAATTTTTTTAAATGATATTGCATCTACCTTAACCAGTAAAGAGATAGAGCTAATTATCACCACAAATGAAGAAATCAAAAATATAAACTTAGAACATAGAAATATAGATAAAGATACAGATGTGCTTAGTTTTCCTTATGAAGACGCACCTTTTTTTCCTTTAGGAAGTATTGTTATATCTGTAGATCATATAAAATCAAAATCTAAAGAGTATGGACATAAACGCAGTGATGAATTATCACTTCTGTTTATTCATGGTCTTTTGCATATACTCGGATATGACCATGAAGTGGATAATGGAGAAATGCGTGAAAAAGAGAAAGGCTTGATTGTGAAATTTGATTTGCCTAAAAGCCTAATAATAAGAACACAAGGATAGAAATGGATTTTATAATTTTTATAGTAGCAATGGGTGCTTTAGTATATGGAGCTGATTTTATCATAAAAGAGTCAGAAAGGATTGCACTACATTTTAATATTTCTCACTTTGTTATTGGGGCGACACTCGTTGCATTTGGAACTTCTTTACCCGAGATGGCTGCATCTATGATGGCTTCTGCTCAAGGTAAAAGTGATATGGCAGTTGCAAATGTAGTTGGAAGTGTAATATTTAATATCACTTTAGTTTTAGGTGTTGTTTTTATGATTGCAAAATCAATGAAACCAAAAAGAGACCTCTTTGCTAAAGATAGTGCATGGGTTATTATTCCTGTTGTTGTTTTCTTTATAATGATTCAAGATGGTTATATTGGTAGAGTTGATGGGCTACTATTTTTATTGATGATGGCTTCTTATCTTCTGTTCTTATTTAAGGATTCTAAAGAGGATTTAGAAGGGGAAATAGATGACTCAATAAGCAAAGAAAATTTCAACTGGCTAAAAACTGTCATTCTTCTTGGTATTGGTTTTGCCTTTACCATAGGTGGAGCTAATTTTGTAGTTGAAAGTGGATCAAATATCGCAAGACACTTTGGAGTAAGTGAGTGGATTATAGGTGTGTTTTTAATATCCTTAGGAACATCTTTACCTGAACTTGTTGTTTCTGTTGTAGCTATTAGAAAAGGAAATGCAGAGATGAGTGTAGGAAATATTATTGGTTCAAATGTTGCAAATTTCTCCATGGTATTGGGAGCTTCATCCCTTATCAATCCACTAAGCATTGATATTGCAGCTACAAAGTTTGACTTGTTTATTATGGCAGCAGCATCCATAACACTTCTATTTATACTCGCAAATAAAATTTATAACAAAGCAGGAGCAATATTTTTACTAATTATTTTAGCACTATTTATTCAAAACTCTATAGTTTAGAGGTGATATTTAATTATTGTTTTATATAGCCAAGTTCTAAAAGCTTATCATATATATTTGAAGCGATAGAACCTGCAGCATGACCACCATGACCTCCGTGTTCAACCATTATAGTAACAATGTATTGTGGATTTTTATAAGGTCCATATGTTGTTAGCCAAGCATGAGAACGCCGATAGTAAGATAACTCATGCTCCTTTTTTCTCTTTTTAATATCTTGTTTAATACCAACGACTTGTGCTGTTCCTGTTTTACCAGCTAAGATAATTTTAGAATGAAGATAATGTGTTGCTGTTCCGTGAGGAGAGTTACATACTTGATGCATTGCATTTTGAATTATTGGTAACTTCTTTAGTTCTCTATCTGTAAAGACCTCTTTAAAAGTAGGTTTAACTTCTTTATTTCCTATTTTTTTGACTAAATATGGTGTAGGTAACTTTGATGTAGCTAAAAGTGCAGTAACCTGAGCTATTTGCATAGGAGTAACTAGGAAATCACCCTGCCCTATAGCCATATTAGCTGTCTCTCCAATACTCCACATTTTATTATATTTTTTTAATTTCCAAGCTCTTGAAGGAACTACACCTATAAATTCATTTGGCAAGTCAATACCTGTTTTTTTAGATAAACCATACCTTTTTAAAGCAGCACTCATCTTTGTATTTCCTACAATTAGACTTCCTTTATAAAAATAGTCATCACAACTCTCTCTAATTGCTTTAGTTATATTAGTATGCCTATGTCCTTTTTTCTTCCAGCATCTAAAGATACGGCCACCAAGTGGAAGTGATGAACGACAATCTACACTCCACCTCTCACTTAAGTTACTTGTTATGTATAGTAATCCAAGTAGTGGTTTTATCGCCGAACCAGGTGGGTATAAACCATTTATCATTTTGTTTGTAAATGGATGATCAAGGCTTGAAGATAAGTCATCATACATCTTATAAGACATACCAGAGACAAAAATATTTGAATCATAATTTGGAAAACTACCCGCTGCCAATAAAGATCCATTTACATTCATTACGATAACAGATCCGACCTTACCTGTAAAGAGTTTTGAAATATATTTTTGAAGTTTTATATCAAGTGTCAAAGTTAATTTTCTATCTTCCGTAGGATTGTTACATGAAAGCTCTTCTATCTCTTGATTACTTGCATTTACCTTTATTTTTCTTGTTCCCTTTTCTCCTTCAAGATATTTGTTATACTCTTTTTCTATACCTATTTTACCAGTATAGCCTATCAATTCTAGCAAATGGTCTCTATCTATATCTTTTTTATTTGCATGAGCTACATAGCCTATCACATGTGCAGCAATATTTTTATATGGATAATATCTTTTTGGTGATGGAATAATTTTTAGATTTTTTCTTAAATTTAATTTAGTATATACTAAAGAAATATCATTATAAGATATAAAAGGAACTATTTCTATAAAATTATGATTATAATATGAATCTTTTTTTATATATCTTTTTACCAGTTTTTTTCTATTTAGATATGGAAATATTTTAACTAGATTATCTATCTCGTCATTAAACTCTTTTATATGCTTTTTTCCTCTTAAAAGGGGAGCTAACTCTATCTTAAAACCAAGTTTATTGATAGCTATAGGGATACCATTTCTATCTAAAATTTCACCACGAACAGGGGAAATATTTTCGACTTTAATAGTATTTTGCTGTGATAGCTTCGCATAATATTCATTTGACTTAATTGATAGAAAAAAAACACGAACTATAATTCCTAACCAAATAAAGATAAAGATAAAAATAATAAACTTTATTTTCATAATAAGCTCACAAAAAAGAACTCGATTACTATATAATATACTATATAGTAATTAATTGCTGGAGGAGGTAATAAAAATATTTTTGATACCAACATTAAAAATATATAATACCCCAAATAAGCAAGTAAAACATATGAAATTTTTATACAAGAGTTACAACTGAAATTTTGTATTAATTTTGGGATAATAAATTTATAAGCTAATGTAAAATATACAAGGGTACTAAAAAGTTGATACCCAAAATTTGACTCAAAAATAACAAGACAAAAAGCAACTAATGCGATAAAGAAAAAATCTTCATTTTTAATAGCTTTTGCATAAAGAACAAACAAAACAGCTAAAAGTGGAGGAAGGATAGGATATATAGTGCTTAAACTGCTATATACTATAAATACTACTATGTAGATTAGTGGTATTAAAGGTTTTTTATAAGAGAGATTTCGTTGCATATTGGAAAATGTTGGCATTTTATACAGTCAGCCCAGATTTTATGCTCTGGAAGTGACTCTTTTGGAATTTCTACAAAACCTAAGCGTTCAAAAAATGTTTTCTTATATGTTAAGCTAAGAACTCTTTTTAAACCTAGTTGTCTTGCTTCTTCAAGGACAACATTAACTAATTTTTCTCCTATTTTTTTACCTCTCATTGTTTCCTTAACAACTAGCGACCTTATTTCTGCTAGCATTAAAGTGTGTATGTGTAATGCAGAAAAAGCAACTATTTCGCCATTATATATAGCTAATATATAAGACCTGATATTAGTTGCAATTTCATCTTCACTTCTAGGAAGTATTATCCCTGATTCAACCTCTGGAAAAATTAATTCTTGCATTTTAGAAATATCTAAAAGAGTAGCTTTCACATACTCAATCTTCACTGTTATTTCCATAAACAATATCATATATGATTTGTATGATTTTTTTCGTACCTCTTTTTTTTGAGCTAGAAACCATCAAAGCATCAGGAAATTCTCGTCTAAGTTTATTTTGTTCTTTTTGATTTAATTTATCTATTTTTGTAAATATTTGAAGTACAAATTGACCTTCTCTAACATTATCAAAAAGGAATTGGCTTACTGAAGTATCTATATCTAAGTGCGGATGCCTACAATCAATCAAGTGAATAAACAACTTAATCTGCTCTCTCTGAGCAATATAGTCTGTCAAGTTCTTTTCCCAGTCATTTTTAATAGATTTTGAAACTCTTGCATAACCAAAACCTGGCAAATCAACAAATTTAGCAACTTTTTTTTCACTTGTATCTCTGTCTATAAAAGTAATATCAAAATAGTTTATAAGCCTTGTTTTCCCAGGAGTAGATGAAACTTTTGCTAATCCTTTATGATTTGTAAGAGCATTTAAGAGAGAACTTTTACCAACATTTGATCTTGCCATAAAAACAACTTCATCTTGAATATCAGATTCAGGAGCAGCATTCACATTTGGGGCAGAAGTAATAAACTTAGCATCAACGATTTCTATCATTTTTGTTGTTCCTTGCTAGTGTTTTTGTCATCTGCGATATTAAATATCATAATCACAGGTTCTGATTCTGCACCTTTTGCATACGCTTTACCCTCTATAGTTTTCAATAAAACTTCATCACCTATAATCTCTTTTTTATCACCAACTTGTTTAAGATGAACATCTTTAAAAAAATGATACTCTTTTGTTGCAGGAATATAAATAGCTTTCTTTGAAACACCTTCATAAATAGTCTTCTCTTTCGTTTGTATATAAAAAGAGACATTTCCAACAGCAACAAACTTGGTCGGCTCTTTTTGTTTATTTGTATATACCGTAACTTTTGAAGCATTTAGTTCATCATTTAACTTTTTTATTTTCACATTTCCAGTAAAGACAGATATACCTGTATTCTCATCACCATTGAAATTATTTGCTTTGATTTGCAGTTCATTTGAACTTAAAGTTGATACTAAAAACAGTATAGATAGTAGTTTATATTTCATTGTTAATTCTCTTTTATTTGATATTTTGCCGTAACATTTTTAGATACGATTTTATTTGATACACCATTATATTTTGCAGAGGAGCCGATAACTTTGTTATCTCCTTTGTACAATACATAATCATTGTCTATAGTAGTTATACCATTAGTTTTGTTATAAATAGCCTTACTTGTTTCCAAAATTAAGCCATCTGCTCTAGTATATACAACATTTCCATTGAGCGTTAAAATATCTTGTTTATATACACCAGTATTTGCTTTAATATTAGCAATGTACTCTTTAGTATTATCTGTAAAATTTATGTTATCTACTGTATATCTGTTGGTATATCTAATCGCTCTCGTGCCAAGCATCATGGTATCCAAACCTATCTTGTTTATTTCATAAGTAATAAATGTAGAAAGTTCAAATAGTGGCACATCAACAAATTTTTGTTGTTTCAAGTCTAATGGTTTAAATGAAACAAATATAAAAATAAGAGTGCTTAATATGATAGCAAATAAAAAATTTATATTAATAATTTACCCCTTAATCCAAACAGATAAAAACATATCTTTTTGGTCATTTTCATTAACAAGTATATCAATCATCTCTCTAACAGCTCCATCACCACCACATCTAGTAAGTACAGTATCAACTAATTTTTTAACATCCTCTACTCCATCTTTTGGTGTAAAACTTCTACCAACCTTGCTTAACATTCCATAGTCATTAAGATCATCACCAATAGCACCAACTTCATAAAATTTAATATCTAAAGATTGGATTAATTCTCTAAGTACCACATCCTTATCCCTGATGCCTTGAAAAAGATGTTGTACGCCAAGTTCATTTGCTCGTTTTTCAACTATTTTTGAATTTCTACCAGTTATTATAGCAACTTGGTTTCCCATCTTAATCCAAGTTGTTATGCCAAGTCCATCCTTAACATTAAAATTTTTACTCTCTATATCGTCGTGCGAATATATTAATTTACCATCACTTAAACAGCCATCAACATCAAGAACAATAAGTTTAATCATAAAACATCTTTAGTGCTTGGTATTCCAACTCTATCATTAAACGAAGCAGCTCTACGAATAGCAACTGCTAATGACTTAAACGCGGCTTCTATTATATGATGTCTATTTTTACCGCGAATTTGAATAATATGTGCACTTATTTTAGCATTTAAAATAAAAGCTCTAAAAAACTCTTCAACTAACTCTGTATCAAACTGCCCTACTTTACCAGACACTTCTAGCTCATAAACCAAAAATGGACGATTACTTAAATCTAAATCACATGAAACACAGGCCTCATCCATAACAATATTTGCACTTCCAAATCGTTCCATATTTTTGACAGGGTATATAGTTTGAGCCAAAAGAGAACCTATTACTATACCTATATCTTCAACACTATGATGGTCATCAATATGTGTATCACCTGCACATGATACTTCTAAGTCAATCAATGAGTGTTTAGAAAAACTCTCTAACATATGGTCTAAAAAACCAACACCACTATTTATCTTACTTTTTCCACTACCATTAAGTTTTAAAGATACCGTTATATCTGTCTCTTTTGTAGTTCTTGTTTTGCTTATCATACTTAGTCCTCTCTTACTATAAATGCTTTTTTAAATATTCCATGTGCTTTAAAATCTCTTGCTTCTTGCTCACTTTTGAAACCTCTTAGTAATACTTTAAACATTCTTCCTTTGTTTGTTTCTTTATCAACTATAACAGTTGAATAACCAGAAGTTCCATCGTATCTTTCTTGTGTTTTTAAAGCACCTTCTATTTTTGAAAATGATGCTATTTGCAAGGCAAAATGATTTATAGATTTTTTCTGAGGAGATTTTTTTAACTCTTTTTTAGTAGGTATTCTTTTTGCCCCTTTTCTCTCAAAGCCAAGTATTTCTAATTTTACAGGTGCAGTTCCATGTCCTATCATATTTATTTTTGAAGCAGCTGCTTTTGAAAGGTCTATTATCCTTGTAGCTACAAAAGGACCCCTGTCATTAATCCTAACAACTATACTCTTGTTGTTTCTCAAGTTAGTAACTTTAACAATAGTATTCATGGGTAGCGTTTTATGTGCTGCAGTCATAGCCCACATATTATATCTTTCACCATTGGAAGTTAGTTTTCCATGAAAATTTGGACCATACCAACTTGCATTTCCTCTGAATTTATCGCCTACACTTACTACTGTAGGATGGTATCTTATCCCTCTAACTACATAAGGTCTCATAGTCGGGTGAGAATATTTTTTTTTGTATGGTTTTGAGTTATAATGATTTTTATCAGAAGAATATTCTTTTGGTGTATAATTATTATAATATCTATACGAATGACTACCTTTTGTACTACATCCAGCAAAAAAAGTCATAAATAAAATCACAAAAGTATATATTAATTTATTCATATATTTTAAGCCTATCCCCTATTTTTATCATAGAGCTTTTGAGATGATTTTGTGACTTTATATTTCTTATACTTACTTTAAAGGATTTAGAAATAGAGCCTAAAGAATCTCCTCGTTTAACCATATAATAAAATTTACTATTGATTTTAGCAATTTTTTTATCACTTGGTATCGGTATAATAAGTTTTTGTTTTAGTCTGAGCCTATTATTTTTAAGTTTGTTAAAGTCCATAATAACTCTATAAGCAACTCCAAATTTTTTACCAATTTTTGAAAGATTGTCCCCTCTTTTTACTCTATACACTTTATAAATACTTTGCATAGACTTCTCATGATATTTTTGTTTAAAATCTGCTAATTTAATATACGGAATATAAATATCATAGTATTTCGCATAAGGAGGAACAAAATCATATTTGAGATGTCTATTTAGTTTTCTTAACTCATTAACAGGCAAATCTATTAGCTTAGCAACTCTAGTCAATGACTCTCCCCTTGGAAGTCTTATAGTTGAAATAGGATAAGCATTTGCACGATTTAGAAGATAACCGTATTCACTTGATAATAAAAATTGCTCATCTGTACCAATCAGAGCAAGTGCTACAATTTTTCTAATATAAAATCTACTCTCTCTTGGTATATATCTTTTATGAGGATTTAATAAAACTGACAATTTATCACTTCCAGCCTTAGCTATTGCTCTGCTTAGTCTTCCACCACCACAATTATATGCAATAGCTGCTAAATACCATTTCCCAAATCTTTTATGCAATCTAGTTAAATATTTTGATGCTGCTTCAGTTGATTTAATAAGGTCTCGTCTCTCATCTACATACTCATCTATGTGAAGATGGTATATCTTTCCAGTTTCTGGCATGAACTGCCATAAACCAGCTGCTCTTTTATGAGAGTATGCTCTTGTACTAAAGTTTGATTCTGCCATTGCTAGATATAAAAATTCTTGAGGAATGTTATATTTTGTAAGAATGTTTTTTATAGCAGGTATAAATAAGTAAGCATCTTTCATGGCTTTAAAAAACTTTTTATGTTTTTTAAGAGTTGTTCTACTGTTTCTCATATTGTTCATGATGGGGTCATAAATAAAAGATGGTTCAATATCAAATGACTCTAAAAGTGTTAGCTCTTTATTGTAATTTGATTCGTATGTCAAATTTGCAAGTAATAACAATGGAAACAGTAGAGTTAAAAGATATTTAAACATACGCAACTTTTTATCTGAATTTTAGTAGCTTTATTTTATCTAAAATTATATTAAAATAAGTTGTAATTTTTTTTCGCTTTAAATATTTATATCATATTACTAAATATGAAACAGTTTTTTGGCATTTTTAGTCGTTATTTCTTTTATGCTTTTTTCTGAAATATTTAAAAGTTCAGCCATTTTTGTTGCTACTATCGTAGTGTAAAATGGTTCATTTCTTTGTCCTCTATGTGGAACTGGTGTCAAATAAGGTCCATCTGTTTCTATAATAAGTTTTTCTATTGGAATGCGTGGCAAAACATTGACTAATTTTTTAGCATTTTTAAAGGTTAAAACTCCACCTATGCCAAAATAAAAACCATTATTTCCAAGACTAAGAAGTTCATCATCTGCATTATAACAGTGAAGAACTCCACCAACTTCCTCAGCATTATGTTCCAAAATCAAGGCTTTAGAGTCACTTGAAGCATTTCTAATATGTAATATAAGTGGTTTTTTATACTTCTTTGCAAGTTTTATGTGAGATATAAAAACTCTCTTTTGCTCCTGCTTTTCCAACTCTTTTTCTTCATCTGAACCCTCAAGTCTAAAATAATCAAGTCCACACTCACCGATAGCAACGCACTTCTCATGAGATACAAACTTTTCAAAATCAACTCCATCAAAAGAGTCTAAATCATAAGGATGAACACCAACAGCAAAATAAACATCATCATTTTCTTCTGCAATTTCTATAGCTCTTTTGAGTGTCTTTGGGTCAGTCCCTGGAATAATAAACTTTTTAACACCACCCTCTCTAGCACGATTTAAAACCTCATTTAAGTCATCTCTATATCTTTCATCATCAAGATGTATATGTGTATCTATTATCATTTATTACTCTCCAATAGTTCACGAGCAAACCTTTTAGCTTCATTTGAAACACTATCACCACTTATGATTCTAGCTATTTCATCCACTTTTTCTTCAAAGTTTAACTCTTTTGTATTTGAAATATTACCATCTTTATAAACTAAAAAGTGCTGGTCTCCCATAGATGTAAGTTGTGGCTGGTGCGAGATAACAAATATTTGAAAATATTTGGATAACTGCTTTAATACTTTTGCCACAGACATAGACTCTTCACCACTAAGGTTTGCATCAATCTCATCAAGCATTAGCACACCACCATTTTTACTCATAAATTCTGACTTTAAAGCGAGTATTGCTAAACGAAGCCTATTAAATTCTCCTGTACTTATTTTTGAAAGCTTTGTTTCATTTAACTCTATTTCTATAGCATCACGACCATATAAACTGTAAGATATATTTTTTAGTTTAACTTGTGCATCTCTTAAATATAAATTGCTTAAATATCCATTTAAGTCTTTTTCAAACTTAGGAAGCTCTTTTGTCCTCATGCTACTTAAATCTAAGGCAAATTTTTCAAGTTTTAAACTTAAACTCTCATATCTTTCTTGTAAGTCACCCTTTGCTACTTCTATATTTTCATATTTTATAAGTTCTAACTTTTTTTTCTCTTTGTATTCTATAGCATTTTCTATACTACCATATCTTCGTTTAAGTCCACTTAACTCTTCTATACGGTTAAAAATATCTTCTATATCAACATCATCAAGAGCAGAAAACCTATCTTGAGCACCCTCCAATATAGAGCGAAGTTCGTTCATAACATCATCAAAAAAATTACTATCTACTTCTAAACTATCCAAAGCATTTGAAACATTACTCTCATGGTTAAATACTTCATAAGCCAAATTGATCGAATCTAAAACTTTCTCTTTTTTTGATAGTTCTTTTTTAACGATTAGAAGTTCTTCATCTTCACCTAGTTTCGGACTTATATCTTCTATCTTTTTTATTTCATAAGCTGCGAACTCTTTTAACTCAACTATCTTTTTTTCTTCTTCTTCTAGTAAATGAAGTTCTTTTTCAACCTCCTTATGCTCTAAGTATCTTTTTTTATAAACATCTTTTAGCTGAACTATCTTTTTGTTTTTAGATGCTATCCTATTGTCTAAAATAGAAAGAAGATTTTCATTTTCAAAATCACTAAAATCTTTCAGACTTAAATGTCTAAGATAGTTAGAAGCAATATTGCTTATAGATTTTTTAGAGAGACTTTGGTTGTTTATAAAATAACGAGACTTCTCTTTTTTTATGTGCTTAAAAACATTAATATCATCATTCTCAATACCTGCACGCTCTGCATCTATCTCCCATGAAACACTTGACT
>Ga0256829_1002748_pt1 | contig 12759 bp, 12 predicted proteins | sample 131447metaG_FD_185979 | JGI IMG/M metagenome (GOLD analysis project Ga0256829, IMG submission 185979) | Hydrothermal vent microbial communities from Lau Basin, Pacific Ocean - 131-447 | ecosystem: Environmental > Aquatic > Marine > Hydrothermal vents | place: Pacific Ocean: Lau Basin | collected... | reverse complement strand
ATTAGAAACATGTCACCTATGGCACACCCATTCCATGCCCATGCTATTCAGTACCAAGTACTTACTAGAAATGGCAAAGCAGCTACAGGAACTGATTTGGGCTGGAAAGATACTTTCTTGGTGCAACCAGGTGAGACGGTAAGAATCATCGGCGACTTTTCTGGTTCCGCAGGGGATTATATGTACCATTGTCACATTTTAGAGCATGAAGATGCTGGTATGATGGGTTACTTCAGAGTGGGTGACACAGGGCATCTTGGAGCACAGTAAGTTCCATTGAACAACTATTCTCTAGTTAATCTCTTTAGGAGATACTAGAGAATTGCGAAACTTTTCTGACAATTCTCTCCTTATTAACAAACCACTAACAGATATAGCATATACTTACACATCAATAAAAGATAAAGGATGTGCAATGAATACAATAGACCAATTAGTTTTAGATGAGAATAACATTTTGTTTTACCCAATGATGGGAAATAGTTACCAGCTCAACACCATTGGGAATGAAATAGTGACTTTTTTGAAACAGCATAAGACAAAAGATGAGATTATTGAATCATTAGCAATTAAATATGAGATTTCTAAAAGTGAACTTTTTATTGATGTGAGTGATTTTTTATCGAAATTAAAAATTTATGGACTGCTCTCATGAAAGTTGCTGTGAGTGGACTCAACAATACCGACAATCCTGCACCAGGGATTCCTGTTATTAAAGGAATCCAAGCAAAAAATGAGATTGTTGGTTTCTCTTATGATGCCAATGAGCCAGGTAATTATATGCAAATGGCAGGGAAAACTTACTTGATGCCTTTTCCTTCTTTAGGCTTTAATGAAATTAAAAGTCGCCTAGAGTATATTCAAGAGAAAGAGGGTTTAGATGCACTAATCCCTTGTTTGGATGCTGAACTACCTCTGTATATAAAGTATCAAAAAGAGATAGAAGCGATGGGCATCAAACTCTGCTTACCCTCTTTAGAAAACTTTGAACTTCGTAACAAAAACAAACTCGATGGACTCTCGCAAAAACTTAACATCACCTACCCAAAAACCTATGAAGTAAGTAGTGTTTCTGAACTTGTAGAATGCACAAAAACATCTAATTTTCCGCTTATGGTGAAAGGAAACTACTACAAAGCCTATATGTCTTACAATCTTGAGAGTGCCATAGATAATTTTTACAAAATTTCAAATGAGTGGGGATTTCCTGTGCTTGTGCAAGAAGTGGTCACAGGCGAAGAACTTAACCTTGTCGGTGTTGGCGATGGTAAAGGTGAACTTAAAGGAGCTGTAGCCATTAAGAAACTCACCACAACCGAGATTGGAAAAATCTGGACGGGTGTCACGATTCAAAATGACAAAATGATGCAGATGGCAAAAGATTTTGTAGCATTGACAAAATGGAAGGGTCCTTTTGAACTGGAGTGTATTGTGAACATGAACCAAGTATTTATGATAGAGATTAACCCGCGTTTTCCAGCATGGGTCCATTTTGCAACCGAAATTGGTGTAAATTTACCGCAGATGGTTGTAGATATTATGGAAGGTGTGGACAATGAGCCAATCATAGAGTATCCACAAAACAAGATGTATGTAAGATACACACAAGAACTTGTGACTGATTTTACAGATTATATGCAACTATTATCAAAAAAGGAATTATAAATGAGTGCAGTAAAATACGAAAAACCAACGATTAATAAAATAGAGTTTGCAATGGCTTCAAAATATGGAAGTCCTATGAAAACACAAAACATTCGTACAGAAATAGACGGAGTGAGTGTCAATGAACTTACTGAAAAATACGGAAGCCCAATCTTTGTTTTTTCACAAAGACAGATAGAAGAGAAGTACAATACTCTTTACTCTGCATTTAGCTCACGTTACCCTGATGTAACATTTGGTTGGAGTTATAAAACGAACTATCTTAATGAAATTTGTAATGTCTTTCACAATCTTGGCTCGATTGCAGAAGTTGTGAGTGAGTTTGAGTACCAAAAAGCTCGGGCTTTAGGCATAGAGGGAAAAGACATTATTTTTAATGGTCCTTATAAACCCTATGAAGATTTAAAAATAGCCGTACAAGAGGGTGCAAAAATCCATGTGGACAACCTTTTTGAACTCAATGATTTAGAAAAAATTGCAGATGAGTTAGATATGAAAATCCCTGTTGCCATTCGTATCAACATGGATACAGGAACCTATCCACAATGGTCACGTTTTGGGTTTAACTACGAGAGTGGGGATGCGTATGAAGCGATAAAACGCATGTACGATGGTGGAAAGATGTACCTTAATGGTATTCACTCTCACATTGGTACTTTTATGCTTGATGCCAATGCGTATAAACTTGCAACAACAAAAATTATGCAACTCAAAGCACAAGTTGAAACTGATTTTAATGCTGAGATAGAGTATATCGATTTGGGTGGTGGTTTTGCAAGTAAATCAAATCTCAAAGGGGTGTATCAATCAGCTGATGTGATTGTCCCAACAGCAGATGATTATGCACAGGCCATTACAGAAGCGATTTATGCAAATAACAGAAGTGAAAAACTTCCAAAACTCTACCTAGAGACGGGACGGGCAATGATAGATGAAGCGGGCTATTTACTTACTTCTGTGCATGGGTATAAAAGATTTCCAGATGGAAAAAAAGGGTATATTTTAGATGCAGGTGTGAATTTACTGTATACTTCGACATGGTATAACTTTAATGTTGAACTCGATAAACATTACGAGGGAGAGAATGAGCCATCGATGCTTAATGGTCCTCTGTGTATGAATATTGATGTGATAGAAGAGCATTTGATGTTACCATCTCTTGATCGAGGGAGTGTGCTGACTATTTCTCCTGTGGGAGCGTATAACTATACACAATCTATGCAATTTATTCGCTATAAACCAGCTGTTGTTCTCATAGATACAGCAGGTAAAGCACGTGTTATTAAAGAAGTAGATGATTTAGCAACTGTCAATTACAAAGAGGTATAAAAAAGAGTATGGAAAATTATAAAAGTCTTTTCTATAGTGCACTCAAACCCTACAGTGCACTGTTATTTTTAAATAACAAGTATGCAGGACTTGCACTTTTAGTCATTACTTTTATAAATCCATCGGTTGCTTTGAGCGGGTTGGCAGCAGTTGTCTTTGCGATTCTTTTTGCGGAGTATTTGGCATTTAAAGAGGCGTATTTGGCACAGGGTTTTTACATTTACAACTCTTTGCTTGTGGGCATGGGGATAGGGTATATCTTCTCTCCTTCACTGATGAGTATTGCCCTCATTGCGATAGTTTCTTCCTTTACTTTTATGCTCTCTTTTATGTTCAATCGTCTTTTTAGTGTTTATAAAATTCCCATTCTCTCCTTGCCTTTTTCCATTGTGACAATGTTTGTCTATCTTGCCTCACTCAAGTACTCAGGGCTTCTCTCAACCCTTGTGAACAACAGTGCACGCTATGACATTCATTTACCGCTTGTGATAGGTGCATTTTTTAAATCTTTTGGAACAATTTTCTTCTTGCCTTCAAATATAGCAGGGATAGCGATGTTTTTACTTGTGCTGTACTTTTCTCGCATTAGCGCAATTATGGCACTTGTTGGTTTTTATGCAGGGGTAGGGATTCATAGTTTTTTACTTGGCTCATTCACTCAAGCACTTTATGATGGCTATGCGTTTAACTATATTTTAGTCGCTATTGCCTTGTGTGGAGTGTTTCTTTTGCCAACACTCAAAAATTTCATCTTAGCTTTGGTAGGTGTTGCTATGAGTGTTGTTTTAACAGATGCCATTGGCATCCTCTTTAACTACTATGCGATTCCTGTTTTTACTCTGCCTTTTAACATTACCGTTATTGTCTTCATTTTTATGCTTTCGTTGATTTACTATAAAGAGTTTAATGTTGAGATAAAATCTACTCCTGAGGAGTCACTTTCGAATTATTTGAGTAAAATTTTTCGTTTTGGAGATATGCGTGCAAAAATAGCCTTGCCTTTTTCAGGAGAATGGAGTGTATACCAAGCCTTTGATGGGGAGTGGACACATAAGGGGAAGTACAAATATGCTTATGATTTTGTAAAAAGAAGAGGTGAAAAAAGCTATAAAAATCAAGGGTTGTACCCGCAAGACTACTATGCGTTTGGGGAATCTATTCTTGCCCCTGTCAGTGGCTATGTGGTGGCAATGCGACACGATTTAGTAGATAACATCATCGGAGAGGTAGATACTCTGAACAATTGGGGAAACTACATTATCATTAAAAGTGATTTAGGTTTTTTTGTAGAGATTAGCCACTTGATGCAGTACTCTGTAAGTGTGGAAGTGGGTAGCTACATTGAGAGTAATACCATTATTGCAAAATGTGGGAACAGTGGTTACTCTCCAGAGCCACATATTCACATTCAAGTACAAGAGTTAGGAGTGCTGGGTGGTTTTACACAAAGTTTCTGTTTTAGTGAGTATTTTCAAGGAGAGAAACTCCTTTTCAATGCTTTACCACAAGTAGGAGAGCGGGTACATGCTGCGGTCTTAGACAAAAGTGTCAGTTCTCGTTTTATCTACATTTTAGATGATATTTTTTCTTATGAAATTTTTGAAAAAGGAGTGAAAAAAGGGGAAGTAAGTTTTCTTGTGAAAATGGATGAGTATGGTGCCTTCTTTTTTGAGGATGAGGCAAAGAATAGACTTTTCTTTTATAATGATTTAAAAGAGTTTTATTTTTATAATTATGAAGGGGGTGAATCACATCTTAAATGGCTGTTTATTTTAGCTCCGAGAACACCTTTTGTACACACAAAAGGAGTGACTTATAGTGATTATCTACCGGTTTATTTGCTCCAGTCAAAATTCAAACAGATGGCGATAGAATTAGCTGCAACAGTAAAAAAAGATGTATATAAACTCGAGTATACATACTTTTATGATACACACAAGATAGTCTCAGACTTTGGAGTAGCACATTTGAGTGCAATTCACAAAGGCTTCACAAACATCAGGTATAATGATGTCGAATTAAATTTAATACAAGGATAAAAAATGAAAAAATTAGTTTTAGCAACCGCTCTGGCTGCAACTGCTCTCATAGCAGATGTGAAAACTGTTACCCCCTATGTGGGGTCTTTGAGTTATGATTCAAGTAGTGCAAAATCAATTAAAGATACGGCAAAACTCGCAGGACTTTACACAAGTGTAGGGAATTTAAACTATTTATTAGAGTTTGCTTATGGGTATACAAAGATTAACTATAAAGATGGCACGATACAAGATCTTAAACAGCATGATATTACACTCAAGTATGGGAAATTTTATAAAAATTATGCATGGAGTGCTGGTTTACACTATATCAATAACAATGAAACAGGGGCTATTAAAGATTTAGCAGATGGGTATACTGCTATTTTAGGTCTTGAAGGGTATAAATGGTATGGTTATAACAAGCTTACTTATGGTGTAGATACTTACTACTCGTATTATAGACACGGCTTTAATGATACTTCTCGTGCATCAGAAACAAAAGTAGGTCTTTTACAAGTAAGTCCTAAAATCATGCACTCTAAAGCGATTAATATCAATACAAGAAACACTATTGCATTGACAGCGAATTTTATTAAAGCCAATGATTATAAGGACTCAAGTTATACATCGTATGAAATCTCTGATACACTAGGGTATAAAAAGTTTTATGCAACACTCAAGTATAATGGAGGCAAGATGCGAAGTGGTGTCAAAGATGGTGGATTTACCGTCTATAATACAAAAGATTTACTCAAAAATGCATATACTGCAAAACTAGGGTACTACTTTACACCAAAACTTGAGGCAGACATAAGTTATACTCGTAACAATTATCAAGAGTATGATGCAGCAAATTTGGCATTACTTCCTGAGGGAACAAGCTCTATTGCTGTTGTTTCAATGAGTTATAGTTACTAATGAAAAAAATAGCACTTTTACTCCTCTTTACAATCTCCTTGTTATCTTCTAGTGAAGAATTTGAGAGTATAAAGAGTGCCTATTTTAAATCTTATGACTATGAGCAGGTTGGGCAGTTTAAGGAGGCTATCAAAATTTTAGCCCCTTTATCTAAAAAGTACCCAAAAGGGTACACGCTCAACCTGCGTTTTGCTTGGTTGTTTTACCTCCAAAAACAGTACAATACCTCGCTAGAATACTACAAAAAAGCATCACTTTTAAATACCCAGGCTCTTGAACCAAAGCTTGGGTTAATTCGTGTTTATTTGGCAACATACTCTTTTGAAAAAGCACAAAATGTTGCTACTGAGATTTTAAAGCATGATTATTATAACTATTATGCAAATCTTTACATGATACAAGCACTGCTTGCACAAAAAAAGTATGAAAATGCACTCTCTGTGACACAAAAAATCTTAGCACTCTACCCAACAGATACACTCTTTTTGGAGCAATTACTGCTTATCTATAAAGCAACAAAGAGTCAGTATTATGATGATGTCTACGAAAGTATTTTAATTTTAGATCCCAATAATGTTTTGGTACGCACACTGCACTAGTTATGTATAAAATTTTATTGGCTGATTTGGATTTGATTGGGGTGGAGACGAGTATCTTCCCCAATTATGATGTTGATAGAGTTTATAATATGGATGATTTTTATAATTTTACTTATGAGAAGCATTATGACATCTATATTGCCAATTATTATTACTATGATGTTGTCAAAGAGTTACAGCATCTCAATAGTAAAACAAGAACACTTTTTATAGATGAGTACTATGATATACGGCATCTCAAACAAGCCTTTGAAATTGCAGATGATTACATCATTAAACCGCTTAACCTGCAGGAGTTGGCAATTCGAACAGAGTATCACCTGAAAAAACTCTACAGCATTAAAAAAGAGATTGTAACTTATAACGATATGTATTTTCATATCAAGTCAAAACAGCTCTACCATAAAAATACAAAAGTTAAACTCTCCCCAAATGAAGCAAAACTTTTAGAGTACTTCTTATGTCAATTGGGAAGTCCCCTGCATAAAGAGAATATTTTAGATTATTTAGAGAGTTCAAGTGATGGAACACTGCGTGTATATATTTCTAAACTGAATAAATTAGGTTTTGAGATAAGCTATGAAAGAAGCAATTTATCGTATACACTTACTTAAAGTAAATATTAAATTTAAATAAATTTTTATAAGATAGCGTATATAATACCACTATGAAGAATATAGTAATTGATACAAATGTATTGTTGTCAGCCATTTATTCAAATAAAGGTGCTAGTTACAAGTTGTTATCAATGATTGATAGTGATAAATTTAAAGTAAATATTTCAACAACGCTCATATATGAATATGAAGAGATATTAAAGTTAAAATCAAAACTTGAAGTAAAATATATTGATTCAATTTTAAACTATATTTGTAAGATTGGACAAAAGAACAAAATCTTTTATCTTTGGAGACCAAAGTTAAAAGATGTAGATGATGATTTTTTACTTGAACTTGCAGTAAAATCAGATTCTATTATAGTTACACTTAATGGAAAAGATTTTAAACCTGCAAATGAATTTAATGTCAAGGTTATGACACCAAAAGAATTTTTACAACACATAGGAGAGATATAATGAAAACAATGAGTTTAAGAATGCCAGATTATTTAAAATCAGCAGTGAGTGATGTCTGTCAAGGTGAAAAAATCTCAATAAATCAATTTATTGTAAATGCTTTAAGTGAAAAAGTATCTGCCCTGCAAACTGTTGATATTATTGAAAAAAAAGCAAAAAAAGCTTCAAAGGAAGATTTTTTATATGCTTTAAGTCAAGTTCCTAGTAATGAACCTTATGAGAATGATAAGCTTTAAAAATTTGGTGTTCAATTTGTTTAATAAAAATCTGATACAATACCCCTATGAAAAACAGATTGCTCACACTTCTTTTACTTTTCTCAATGAGCTTTAACATAGCACATGCCTATGTGATTGCAGTTTATGACACACATCCGTGTCAAGTAGGAGAGTATGTGCATGAATTTCAAGATGCTCATGGCATAGAAACTGATGATATTTGTCATTTGCACCATTTTTTTCATATGGCATTTCTCTTACCTTCAACACAGCTTATTCTCTCACATGAAGATTTAAAAACACAACGTGCTACAGAGAACATGCACTACAAATACAACTCCCATAAAAACTTCTTAAAACCCCCTATTTTCGCATAAAAACCCCTTAATCTATACTTCTATCAACAATTTATTATAAGGATATTTATGAAAAAAATAGTCATAATTCCACTGATACTATGGAATTTACATGCAGAAACTTTTGACGCATTTATGCAAAAAGCACTCCAAACCTCACCCTATCTCAAAGCAAATGCTTTAGCAAAAGAGCGAGCAGACGAAGCGTCAAAAATCATACAACGCTATAAAAACCCTACCCTCTCACTCGAGGCTTCAAGATTTCAGCCCGATGTAGGAGCGAAGACTACTGGATACCGAGGTGCCTATGTACAACCTCTGCGTTTATGGGGTGTTGGAAGTACAAGAGAGAAACTTGCCCATGCAACAGAAGCCGTGGCGACAAGTAGCATCATGCTCAAACGTGCAGAGTTTCGGAGAAATCTCTCTTTGCTCTATATAAATTATATGCAAGCGAGTGCTTTTGTTGTTCTCGCCAAAGAGGAACTCCAAATTGTACAAAAAATTGCTGACATTTCAAAAGAGCGATACGAAGCGGGAACGATAGCTAAAGCACGCTATCTTCTAGCTAAAGTAGATGTCATGCGTGCAAAAAATAGACACAATGAAAAAGAGGTGCAAAAACTCAGTGCCTACTGGAGACTTTTGGCTTTTGGCGGTGAAAGAGAAGTGATTGAACTTGAAGAAAAATACACTTTTGTTCGCCAGAGTCAGGCAAGTTTAGCACAGTCTGCCACACTCCAGTTTTTACAAAACTCCCAACAACAAGCAGAACAACAAGCAGCACTCAATGCTCATAAGATAGAGTGGATAGACCTCTATGCTGAGTACGAAAAAGTACCTAATCAAAGCATTGCACGAGTGGGAGTAGATATTCCACTTGCCATTTTCAATACCAAACAAGAAGAACAGCGTATTGCACAACTCAAAGTAAAACAGCGTAAATATTTGATTGAAAATCAAAAGACACTTCTTACAAACAGACTCAAGAGACTCGATGCAGAGTTAGAAGTTTTGCAGAAGACTTTTGACTCCACAAAGGCACTCTACCTTGCACAAAAAGAGCTTTTAACGATGTATGAATCAGCATATAAAATAGCCAATGTAAATCTTATCGAGTTACAAAACATAAAAAATCAAATCATTGCAACGCGAGCAAAAGAGATAATCTTACAAACAAAAATAGATAGAAATATCGTTTTATACAATTACGAAATCGGAGAATATAATGAATAAACTACTACTCATAGCACTTTTTAGTGGGGTACTTTTTGCAAATGAGGCAAATATACCTGTAGAAAAAACACAAATGCATATTTTTAAAAAGTCAGTTGCACTCAATGCCAAAGTAATACAACTCTCAAATGCACAGCAATCCATCACTTCACTTGTGAGCGGACACTTAGAAAAGTATTTTGTCAAACCAGCACAAAGTGTTCAAAAAGGGGATAAAATTGCACGCATTGAGTCTATTAAACTCTCTCAAATGAGTGCTGATTATATTGCACTGAAAAAGCAGTTGGTCGCAGTCTCAAAAAATTATAATTCTATAAAAAATCTCTATGAAAAAGGGATGATTTCTTTGCAAAAACTCAATGAGGAGGCTATCAAAAGGAGTGAAATATCAGCAAAGCTCACTGCACTGCGTTCACAACTCACTACCTTGGGCATAAATACACAAAGCCTTCAAAAAGCAACGCCAAATTTCTATTTGCGTTCGCATAGTAGCGGTCGTGTTGCTGCACTTTTAAAACCACTCCACTCTGCTGTCAATCCATCAGAAGGGATTGCCACTATAGTAAAAAATCAAGCCTATTATGTAAAGTCGTATCTGCCTATAGAGTATGCAACAAGAGTGCATTTAGGCGATAAAATACTCATTAATTATGCAAACAAAGAGATAGTGACTCATGTAACACAGATTATGCCAAAGCTAGATGAACAAACGCAAAGGATTGTCGTTTTATCAAGTGTAGATGAAAAGGTAAACAATCTTTTTATCAATGCCTATGTGCAAGCAACACTCTATTTTGGCAATGCACAAGAGTATGTGAGTGTGAAAAAATCTGCTCTTTCATTTTTCAATAACGAATGGGTAGTATTTGTTCCCAATGAAGAAAGTGGTGAAGAGGCATTAGAGTATCTCCCTCGTGCGATTGAGATTGTGGCAAAAGATGATGGCTATATTGGGGTAAAAGGCTTAAAACTCGGTGAAGAGTATGTGAGTGGTGAGAGTTATTATATAAAATCAGCACTTTTAAAATCATCTTTGGGTGATGGGGATTAAGCATGTTAGATAAACTTATAGAGCTTTCGCTCAAATATAAAATCTTAGTAATTGTCGCCTTTTTAGCCATCAGTGCCTTTGGATATAAGGCATACACAGAGATTCCCATCGATGCATTTCCTGACATTACACCAAAACAGGTAGTCATTTACACAGAAAGCCCTGGAAATTCGGCGGAAGATATAGAAAAGCTCATTACCTACCCTATAGAATCGGCAGTCTCTGGGATGGCAGGGGTGAAGCTCATCATGTCAAACTCGATTTTTGGACTCTCTTATGTCTCTGTCTTTTTTGATGATGCGATGGATATCTACTTTTTACGACAACTCGTCTCTGAAAGACTCTCCAATGTCGATATTCCACAAGGCTGGGGAAAGCCAACCATCGGACCAAATACCACAGGGTTGGGGCAAGTTTTTTGGTATCAAGTGCAAGATACAACAGGAAAATATACCCTTCAAGAACTCAAAGAGATGCAAGAGTACCTTGTCACACCCCTTTTTAAAAGTGTCAGTGGTGTTGAAGATGTCATCGGCTGGGGTGGGTATGAAAAACAGTATAATGTTTTGATAGATACAAAAAAATTGCAAAATTTTGGCATTAGCTATGATGATATTATCAAAGCTTTGCAAAAATCCAATCAAGCCGCTGGAGGACAGTACTTAGAGTTTAATCGTGAACAGTATCTTATCCGTGGAGCAGGTCTGTATAAAACACTCGATGATATTCGTAACAGTGTCGTCAAACCGAGCCTTGGACAAGCTATTACCATTGGTGATGTGGCAACCGTCACATCAGGAGTGAGTCCGAGATTTGGGGCTGTAAGCATCGATGGAAGTGAAGCCGTCATGGGCATGGTACTCCAACGCACAGCAACAAACGCAGCCAAAGTCGTAGAGCATATCAAAGAGAAGATTCAAACTGTGAACTCTGCGCTTCCTGATGGTGTGAAAATAGCAACGATTTATGATAGAACAGACATTACACACAAAGCGGTCAGCACAATGACATCCGCACTTTTAAGTGGTATGGTTTTAGTTGCCATTGTGTTATTTTTGTTTTTGTTTGAACTACGGAGTGCTTTTATTGTGATTCTCTCTTTACCACTCTCTTTACTTATCGCCTTTTTACTGATGGATTATTACAATCTCTCGGCAAATTTGATGAGTCTAAGCGGTTTGGCGATAGCGGTGGGGATGATAGTCGATGGCACAATAGTTATCGTAGAAAATAGTTTTAGAAAACTCCATGATAACCCAGAGGGCGAGAAACTCCAAATAGTAAGCGAAGCAGCAAAAGAGGTGGCGGTGCCTGTTACTTTTGCAGTGCTTATTATTGCTGCGGTGTTCATTCCTCTGCTTTCACTCGATGGCTTAGCAGGCAAACTCTACACACCTATGGCACTCAACATTGTTTTTGTGATGCTTGGTTCACTGCTTGTTGCCCTTGTTTTAGTACCCGTTCTTATTTTACTGCTTTTAAAACCAACAAAATCGGCTGAAAATGTTGTAATGCGCGGAATAAAAAAGGTGTATACTCCCATTCTTCTTGCTTCTTTAGAAAATGCAAAAAGGATTTTGGCATTTGTAAGTGTCGTTTTTGTAGTTTTAGCCTATATGCTCACACAACAAGGACGAGAGTTTTTACCTTCACTCAATGAAGAATCGATTATGTATAGAGTTGTCGCTATCCCAGGAACTGCACTTTCGCAGTCCATAGGTGTTTCCAAAGATATAGAAAATTATATCCTCAAAAATTATGCAGATGATGTAAGTTCGGTACTTACCATGATAGGAAGAAGTGAAAAAGGTGAAACAGCACAACCCAACTACATGGAAGTTCTTTTAACCCTCAAGCCAAATATCGCAAATTTACCTGCACTCACAAAAAAGATGAGTGAAGATTTAGAACATCAGTTTGCCTTTGTGCAGTTTATCCCTACACAGCCTATTGCGATGCGGATTGAAGAGCTTCTTGAAGGTGTCAAAGCCGAACTTGCCATTAAAATCTATGGTGAAAATCAAAAAGAGCTAGACAAGATTGCCAAAGAGATTCAAAACACCATAAAAGGTGTCGATGGATTAGAACGCATGGAAGTAGAATCACAACTCGGTCAAGCACAGATAAAAATCGAGCCTGATTATCTCTCACTTGCACGCTATGGCATCAGTGTAGCAGAGCTTATGCAGGTTATTCGTAATGGTGTGGGTGAAGAGGGAATCACGCAAAAGATAGAAGGGATTAAACGATTTCCTATCGTTGCAAAAATCAAAGGAGCAAAAAAAGACCTA
>Ga0256829_1002747_pt1 | contig 12761 bp, 12 predicted proteins | sample 131447metaG_FD_185979 | JGI IMG/M metagenome (GOLD analysis project Ga0256829, IMG submission 185979) | Hydrothermal vent microbial communities from Lau Basin, Pacific Ocean - 131-447 | ecosystem: Environmental > Aquatic > Marine > Hydrothermal vents | place: Pacific Ocean: Lau Basin | collected... | reverse complement strand
ATAATTTAGACGATAGACTATATCTATATCGCTCAAATCTGTCTGTCTGCCTTGTGCATAGCTTCCAAACAAACCCAAAAGAACCACACCCTCTTTTTCATACTTAGGTTTTAAGTTTTTTAGTACAGACAATATTTTATCTTTAGTTTGCATAAGAATCTCTCCTTGAGTATTGAATATATTATACCATAATTAATTCTACAAGCATTGAGCAAAAAGTGAAATTTATAATCTATATGATGAAACATGACCTTGATTTAAAAATCGACCTAGTAAGACTAAAAAACAAAAACTCACTCCTTGAAAGTGAGATACGAGAAAATGGGATTTTGTTGTGAGTATTACCGCTACTTTTTAAATTGTATTTTCTAATTTTATACCATTTATCTTTGGAAACTGTTTATCGTTGGTTATGATTGTGGTGTAGTTATTTTGTTTAGCACACACTGCTTGGAGAGTATCTTCAAAATCATAATTTGTGTTTTTTTGACATATATCTACGGCATCATCAATGATATTTTTTGAAAATGGTAATATAGTAAAGTTTTGATTTAAAAACTTTATAAATTCCAATAGTTCGCTTCTTTTTATGAGTTTTTGAGACAAACAATAAACAGTTGTTATGATGTCATCACTCATAGCCAATGGTGTATCTTCTACTAAAGCTGTTTGGATAAGTTTTTTTGAATTTGTGTGAGATGCTCTTTGGTTATCTAAAATGTCAATAATGATATTTGTGTCGATGAAAAGTTTTTTATCTTCCATATTTTTTCTTTATATCACCTATTTTAGCATCTCCAATCTTTCCATTTAAAAGCCCTACAAACTTGTCTAGCTCATCGAGTTTTTTTTGTCTCTCTTTGTAAATCTTTTCATCTAAAATCTTTTTCATCTCTTTTGCGTATTTCTCGGGGATAAATATCCCTTGATAAGTTTTTGATTTTTTGTTTTCTATCTCTACATAATCATACTGAAAAAGGGTATCTCCACTTCTAGTTAAATCTCTTATGCTCATTGTTGTCATCATAGGATTTGCCTTTTTTAGTTTATTGTAGCAAATTAGATTAATATTGTCAAAAATTTATATGTAAGAGAAAGAGGTCTTGTGATACAAATGTAAAGAATTTCAAAGTATTTTAGGAGTATTTAAATCAAAATATATCTCTACATGTAGAGAAAAGACTCTCTACATGTAGAGTTTAAAATTTTTATCCTACCCCATACATAAGATTTGGCAACCATAGAGATATGATTGGTACATATGTTATGAGGATAAGTCCTACAAATATAGTAAGTGCCCATGGGATTGAAGCTACAACTACATCTTTTAGGCTTAGACCTGTGATGCCGCTCGCGACAAAGAGGTTTAAGCCAACTGGTGGGGTAATCATGCCTATTTCCATGTTTATTACCATGATAACTCCTAGGTGAATAGGGTCGATTCCAAGTTTCATGGCTATTGGCAATAGCAATGGAACTGTAATCATAACAATAGAGCTTGGCTCCATAAATTGCCCCATAAGTATAAGTAGCAAGTTGATTATCACCAAGAACATTATCGGTCCGACATGCGCTTGGAGTATGAGGTTTGTTATGTATTGTGGAATACTCTCATCAGTTAAGAAATGAGAGAAAATCATAGCATTTGCAATTAAAAAGAAAATCATCGAACTAGTCATAGCAGAATCGAGTACAATCTTATGCAAATCTTTAAATTTCAAATCTTTATAAACAAAAACTGAAATGAAAAAAGCATAAAAAGCGCTTGCGGCTCCTGCTTCTGTAGGAGTAAACAATCCTCCGTAGATTCCACCTATAATCAAAACTATAAGCATCAAAGCCCAAAAGGCTTCTTTGAACTTTTGCATTCTGAAGCTAAAAGGAGCCATCTTAGTTCGTTTAAAACCAAGCTTTACTGCTCCGATATAAGTGACAACCATAAGCATAAAACCTATAAGTAACCCCGGAATGACTCCCGCCATAAACAATCTACCGATAGATTGATCCGCTGTAACACCATACACGATAAATACGATAGAAGGCGGTATGAGTATGCCCAAACTTCCTGCAGTCGCAATTGTACCTATGGCGTATTTAGTTGGATATCCTGCTTCTTTTATAGCTCCGTACATAACTGAGCCAATCGCAACAACGGTAGCTGGTGAACTGCCTGAAACTGCAGCAAAGATGATACTTGCAAAGATAGCTGCTATCGGAAGACCACCTGGTAGATGCCCTACTATCGACTTGGCAAATTCTATGATTCGCCCTGCTGCACTTCCTTTTGAGAGGAATGCACCTGCTAGGATAAACATAGGAATTGCCATCAAAGTGTATTGGTCTAGCCCATCAAATACTTCGGATGGTACGCCCATAAGATTAAAATTTGTGAACATCAATGCTGTGAGCATCGTACTAGTTCCCAAGCTAACGGCTACAGGAACACCTATAAGCATCAATGCAAAAAGAAGTATAAAAAGAGTTGCTATCATCATAACGGCTCCCCTCCTTCCTCTGGTACATCTGCACCTGAGCGTTCACTTGTATCGTGAATAATCTCGTCTTCTGCTGTTTTTATAACCTTATCTGCATCTTCCCTTGCTACTTCAAACACCTTTTCTCCTGCTCGATATGCTGCTCCTGCAAATGCTAGAGGAAGAACAAGAGTTGGTATCCACATAGGGATATTTAAATCTATACTCATCTCGTTCATATCTTGCAAAATCAAAATTAGCTGATAACCAAAATAAGACATAAAAGCTAGATATATAAATGAAAGGCTATAAGCAAAAATCATAAATGCTTTTGCTATAGGTGCTGGTAATTTTGATAAAAGCAAGGTTACTTGTATGTGGATTCCTCTTTTAAATCCATAGGCAGCACCAAAAAGCATACCCCATATAAAAGCATAATTCGTAAGCTCTCCTGCCCAAGTAATACTTGAATCAAATGCATATCTCATTACGACATTTACAAATGCCAAGGTTGTGCCTGCCACCATCCCTAAAACAGCTAAATTTCTATTAATTGTGGCTATACCTACATCAAGGATAGAAAAAAACTTACTCATAAATCACCCCTACGCATCTAAGGCCACAAAAAGTGACCTTATAAAATTACTCTTATTTCTGAGCATCTTTGATTAAATTTTTTCCGATAACACCATAAAACTGAGGATAAATCTTAACCATAGCTTTTCTCCATGCTGCTGTTTGAGCAGGTGTTAGAGTATAGATATTTAACTTGCCAGTTTTCTTAGCATAAGCTTTTACATTTGCTAAAAATGTTCCTTCAAGTGCAGCAGCTTCTTTTCTTTCATACACTGTTGCTTCATTCATAGCTTGTATGATTTTTGGTTTTAAATCAGCTGGAAATTTATCCCAAAATCTTTTACTCATAACTACTAGATAACCTAGATAACCGTGATTTGAAAGAGTTAGGTTCTTTTGAACTTCATAGAATTTTTTTGTATAGAAGTTAGATAGTGGATTTTCACCTCCATCAACAACACCTTGTTGAAGTGCAGAATATACTTCTGAAAAAGGTAAAACTTGTGGATTTGCTCCAACTGCTTTAAATTGTGCTTCAAGAACTTTTGAACTCATAATTCTAAATTTTTGACCTTTTGCATCTTTTGGCCAAATGAGTGCTTTTTTATTTGTTGAGAGTTGCTTGAAACCGTTATCCCAATAGTTTAATGCAACGAAGCCTTTTTTTGTAACCATAGCTCTTAATTTCTGACCAACAGGACCATCCATCACGGCATGAACATGTTTCATGTCTCTAAATAAGAAAGGAAGGTCGAAAAGTTGCATTGCTGGAACTAATCTTGTAAATTTTGAGAAACTAGGAACCGCCATCTGAACATTTCCTATCTTTATAGCTTTCATAACAGCTTTATCAGAATATAGTTGAGAGTTAGGGAAAACCTTAACTTCTACCTTACCGTTGGTTAGCTCTTTTACTCTTTTTGCAAAAAAGTCAGCAGCCTTACCTTTTGGTGTATTTGGACTTACAACATGTGAGAACTTGATAGTATAATCAGCCGCAAATGTTGAAGAAACTAAAAACGCTGCAACAGCAGCAATCTTAACAAACTTTGTCATGTCAATCTCCTTTTGAATTTTGTTTTCAAGTCGATTATAAACAAAAGTTATGTCCATCTTGTGTAGAGTCAAGAAAAAATATCAAAAAAATAAAAAATTAGTAAATTTTATCATAAAAAGTTACTTTTTGTTACAACTTGTAACCTATGCTTTGTATATTTTTCAAACTTCCAGGTGGTAACTTTTTTCTTAGATTTTTCATCATCAGTCGAAGAGCATTTAAGCTCATATATTCACCTTCCCATAATTCTCTTTCTATCTCTTCATAGCCAATAACGCTGTTTTTTGAAGTGATTATCTCCAGAAACTTAACCTCTTTTTTGGTTAGCTCATACTCTTCATCTTCGTGTTTTATCAATTTTTTATCTGCATCATAGAACCAACCCTCTTTTATCTCTATTTGTCCCCCGCTTTGCAATGAATTTAAAAATTTATCAAGTGCTTCTATGAGTTTTGTTTCTGTGATAGGTTTTACGATATATCTCACCAAGGATAATTCTATAGCATCTAACATGTAGTCAATCTCGGTATGCGCTGAGATTATGATGATTTGTGCTTTTTTATCTTTTTCTCTTATGCATTTTGAAAGCTCTAAGCCATCCATGATAGGCATCTTTACATCGGTGATAATCAAATCTGGTGTTTTTTCCAAAAAAAGCTCATACGCATCAAGTCCATTGTCGGCAAGATAAACATTCTTGAAAAAAAGTGATAACATTTCAGAGACATTTTGCCTAACACCTACTTCGTCTTCAGCATATAAAACAGATAGGTTAGAGAGTTTTTTTATCATTTTTTGATTCATTAATGCTCCTTTTAAGAAAAATATTGTCATTATCATAATATAATTTAGCTTTAAGGATGTATTTTGAAGATTATAAGGGAAGACAATATATCTGCTGTTATCATCATAAGTTCTATGATTATAATCAGCTCTTTGGTTTTATTGACTAGCTATTTTTTCATATCAAACCAATACGACATGTTCCAACGCGAAATCAAAGATATCAAAACGACTTACATAGAATCTCAAAAAAGAGAGATAAAACGAGAAGTAAACTCCGTGATAGAATATATAAAATACAAGTCAAACCTAAAAAATTACAATAAAATTAATCTCCAAAATGAAGTGAAAGATTTCATAAAAAATATAAAATTTGGTGAAAATAAAAACAATTATTTATTTGTGTATAAAATAATCAACTATCAAGGTGGTAAAAAATTTGCGAAAATGCTCATAAATCCAAATAGACAAGATTTGGTTGGCAAATATATAGATGACGATTATAAAGACATAAACGGGAAAGAGTTTAGGAAAAAATTCTTAGCAGAGATAAAAAAGCAAGGGTTTTCTTTTGTAACTTACTCATACCAAAAGCCACATAGTCTTAAAATCAGACCAAAAGTTTCATATTTTAGGCTTTATAAAAAATGGGATTGGGTTATCGCTGCTGGAACTTATCTTGATGACATAGATGTGAAAATTGCTCAAAAAGAGGAAGAATTGAAGAAAAAGATGACACTTGATATCACTTCATCTATCATCATATTTTTACTTTTTTCATTTTTTGCAAATATCTTGGCTATCGTGCTTGGTAAACAGATAGAAAAGTTTTTTAATGAGTATAATACAGAGATAAAAAACAAAACAAATGAACTTGAGATACTAAATGTAACACTAGAAAATAGAGTCATCCAAGAAGTTGCTAAAAGAGCAGAACAAGAGAGATTGCTCATAGAAAAATCAAAATTTATAGCACTTGGAGAGATGATTAGTAACATTGCTCACCAGTGGAGGCAACCGCTTTCACAGCTCTCGGCTATCATCATGAATATAAAATTTAGATATTCCATGGGTAAGATGAACAGTGATATTATGGCTGAAAAAAGCAAGGATGCTGAGAGATTGCTTAATTATATGTCAAACACTATAGATGATTTTAGAAACTTTTTTAAACCCGATAAAGAGAAAAAAGAGTTTGATATCAAAAAGTCACTAATTGATACGCTAGGAATCATCGGCAAAACCATAAAAAACCAAAATATAATATTAGAGCTTAATATACAAGATAATATTTTTATAAATGGATACGAAAACGAATTTAAACAAGTGATTTTAAATCTCCTATCAAATGCAAAAGATATACTTCTTGAGGCAAAAAGGAAAAACCCAAAAATCATCATAAGCACTAAAAAGGAAAAAAATAGATATAGAATCTGCATAGAGGACAATGGTGGGGGAATTAAAATTAAACCATTGCAGAAGGTATTTGAGCCATACATTAGCACTAAAAAAGATACGAATGGAACGGGTATAGGGCTTTATATGTCAAAAATCATCATAGAAAAAAATATGAATGGAAAGCTAAATGCAAGAAATACAAAGTTTGGGGCAAAGCTTACGATAATTCTACCACTAAGTATAAATTAAAAATCAACATGCTCCACAGTAGGAAGAGAGATTTGAGGTATTTTTCTTCTTTTACTCTTTTTGTATCTGATTTTTTTGATTTTTAAATGTTTGATTCTTTTTGATTTTGTTATCTTATTGGCCTTTTTTATAAAAAATAGATTTTGAAGCTGTGAATTATTTAAAATAATATAAACCAAATCACCTCTATTTGCTAGCTTTTTATAATGATAAAACTTGGCATAAGGTAATTTATCGTGACTTTCATCTATACCTCGCACTTCATATAACCAAGATTTTTTAAGTTTGTCATAGCTAAGTTTTTGGATAACGCCTTTAATGCTGCCCGAATACATAGAAGTTCTCGGGGTAATATTGGATTTTTTAGTATAAACTTGTGTTGAGTTTGTTTGAAAATCTTTATTTACATGTATAGTTTGTGGGTAAGTTTTTTGTTCTTGTGTTGTTTTGCTTGTAGATAGACTTGTCAAAGCACAACCTTGAAAAAAAACTATAAAAAAGGCACTTAATATATATTTCATGATAATCCTATAAAATTTTAGAATAATCATAACCAAATCTTCATTAATTTTTAATTTTATGGTATAATAAGAACATAAATGGGGTTGACAAGGCTTCGACAGGAATAGTGTCATCTCTTGGTTGCATGTCGCGAGTGAAGGTCTAGCGTTACCAAACCTTCAAACACATAACTGCTAATAACAGTAACTATCGTCCAGCTCTCGCAGTAGCGTAGAGTTTAACAAACAAGCTTAATCGCTTTGGACTGCTTCCTCCTTTGATTCTATCTAAGAGGATTTTGGAAGTATAATAGCTAGGTAGATATATCTTAAGATTACCTCATCTTTGGACGAAATTATGAGGTTCGTTTTGTTTTAGTTTTGTTAGTTGTACGAGAGCAAAATTAAATTTTAACAACTATTTTAAGCATGTAGACGCCAAAAGTGGCTATTTTTGGACTCCGGTTCGATTCCGGACAACTCCACCATATATTTTTTTATGACACTTCATTCGGTACTAAAATGAAGAACCAAGGAAGATTATGAGTAATATATTAGCAAACAAAGAAATTGAAAAAATCAACAAAATAACACTAAACAAAATAAAGCCTAACTACGAATTAAGTTTTTTTCTTGCTAAAAAAGACAAGATAGATTATGTATATAACACCTCTGCTTTAGAGGGCAATGCTATGACTTATCCTGAAGTAGAAACTCTACTTGATGGCATAACAGTAGGTGGACATAAGCTAAGTGATGAGCAGATGGTTTTAAATCAAAATCGCAGTGTTAACTTTCTATTTGATTTGATAAAAGAAAATGATTTTGATTTAAACAAAGAAATATTTTTAAAACTTCACAATGAAGTCGCAAAAGAAGAAGCCCTTAAATGGGGTATGTTTAGAGATGAGAATATTAGAATAGGAGGAACAGAGTATTTGCCACCTCATTTTAATAACTTAAATGCAATATTTTTAGCTAATTACGAACAATTACAAAAAATAGATAATCCAATCAATAGAGCGATAACTTTTTTTTTATTGGGTGCTAGAAATCAGTATTTTTACGATGGCAATAAAAGAACATCAAGGCTCATGATGAATGGAGAATTATTAAAAAATGGTTATCCGATTTTCAATATTAAAGCTAAAGACAAATTGGAATTTAACAAAACAATGTTGGATTATTACGATAGTAACAACATAATTATAGCATTGAAATTTTTAATGGCTTATTACAAAAATCAGAATGAACAATTACAAGTAAATTTGTAAAATGAGTGGTCTTTTCAACTATTGTTCAAGAATAGTGTGATAAAATATCTCTTGTTAGTATTGTAATATATTTTTACAGTACCATTATTAGGTTTTTACACATTTAAAGACAGCTCCACCATAAGGAATTTTATGAAATTTTTATTTTTTATTTTGTTTTCATTTGCTTGCACTTATGCAACTCCTATTTCTAATAAATCACACAAAAATACAGAGCAAGTTCAAATGATGGATGATTTTAATTCAGAATTTGCAAGTACTGATAAAAACGATAAAAATGAGATAGACCCACTCTCTGGCTATAACAGAGTCATGACTAATGTAAATGACTATTTTTATCTAAATATACTTGACCCAGTAGCCAGGGGATACAAAGTTATACTTCCTAAGCCTATAAGAAAAGGCGTAAACAATATACTTGATAATTTAGCCTATCCTCTAAGGCTCTTAAATAATCTTTTGCAATTTAAGTTCAAAAACTCATATACTGAAACTCAAAGATTTATCTTAAATTCTACTATTGGCTTAGCTGGCTTTATGGATGTTGCCAATGACAAATTTCACATAAAACAAAAACAAGAAGATTTTGGACAAACTTTAGGATTTTATGGAATTGGCGGTGGATTTTATATAGTTTGGCCACTCCTTGGACCTTCAAATCTAAGAGATACAGCAGGTTTGATTACCGATGGATTGATAAACCCTATGACATATATGAAAAATCGAGGCTATAATCTTTTAAATAGTAATTTTGAATCGGTAGCAGTTAAATCTACAAATATTATAAACTTTAGTTCTCTACATGTAGGGGAATATGAAAGACTTAAAAAAGATGCGATTGATTTATATCCATTTTTAAAGAATATATATGAACAAAGACGAAAAAAACAAATATCAGAATAATTTAAAAAGGTAGATGTAGATGAGGTACTTGATTATAGGTCTAATGTTGGTGGCAAATCTTTTTGCAGTACAAGAAGATAAAATTCAAATTTTTATGAGTCAAAACATAAATAATGTTGTAAAAATTATCAAAAATGGAAAAGAAAACAATATAAGCAAAGACATACTGAGTCAAAAGATTTTTAAGATTTTTGATCCAGTTTTTGATTATAAGCTTATGGCTAGACTCGCAGTTGGTGGAAGAGTCTGGAGAAGTATAAACCAGAGTCAAAGAGAAGAATTTACAACTCTTTTTACAAAAAGACTCAAATCTTCTTACAAATCAAAACTCGACATGTACAATGGTCAAACTATCACGGTAGATAGTATAAAAAAAATCAAAGCAAATAGAATTTTACTGCTAAGCGAGTTGAGTGGTAAAAAACAAAAATATGACATTACTTACAAATTTTATAAAGCCAAAAATGCACAATGGTACATATATGATGTAAATATCCTAGGGGTTAGTATAATACAGACATATAGAGCTCAATTTTCTGATGAACTCAAGAAAAGTAGCTTTAATGAATTGCTTAAAAAATTATACAAAAAATCATAATTTCATAAATGTTTAAATCCATATACTCCAACTATATACTCAAGTTTCCCAAAGCTATACTTTTGTTTATAGTTTTCCTTACTGCTATCTTTGGTTATTTTGCCACAAATCTTAGTATTGATGCATCTGCTGATACACTCTTGCTTGACAATGATAAAGATTTGGCATTTACTAGACAGATAGCTAAGAGGTATTACACGCCTAATTTTTTAGTACTTGCTTACACTCCAAAAGATAAACTGCTCTCAGACAATTCTCTTAAAACTTTAAAATCTCTTGTGCATGACTTGAAAAAAGTAAAAGCTACAAGCGGAGTGATTTCCATATTAAATGTGCCTCTTTTACAAAGTCCTCCTAAACCTGTAAAAGATTTGCTAGAAAATATCCCAACGCTTCAAAGCAAAGACATAAATAAAACTTTGGCAAAAAAAGAGTTCTTAAATAGTCCTATTTATAAAAATAATCTAGTAAGTAAAGATTTTAAAACTACAGCCATAGTTCTAAATTTAAAAAAATATACCAATAAATACAAAGTGCATACAGAACAATTTAAAAGATACAAAGATGAACAGAGGATAAAAAATCACAAAATGCTGATCCAAATTCGCACCATCATGTCCAAATATCAAGGTAATGCAAAGATATTTTTAGGTGGAGTAAATATGATTGCTGATGATATGATTAGTTTCATAAAAAGCGATTTGCTCATCTATGGTTCTATTCTTTTGCTTATGCTTATAGCCACTTTGATGATTATTTTTAGAGAGATTAAATTTGTTGTGATTCCTGTGCTTGTTTCTGTCGTATCTGTTATCTTCACCACTGGATTTTTTGGATTTTTTGGATGGGATGTCACTGTCATATCATCAAATTTTGTTTCTTTACAACTTATCATCACTCTTTCTATCATATTGCATTTAATAGTAAAATACAAAGAATTAGCGACAGATAATGCTCTTAGTCAAAAAGAGATAGTGTTACAAACGGTTTTATCTAAAGCTAAACCATCATTTTTTGCTATCATTACTACGATTGCAGGTTTTGGCTCTCTCGCCCTTGCCAACCTAAAACCAGTTATCAATCTTGGATATATGATGAGTATAGGAGTGGCTACTTCTTTAGTGGTCTCTTTTTTGCTTTTCCCTGCGATCATGATGCTATTTAAAAAAAGCACTAAGCCATTATCTCACAATCAAAAGTTTAATTTAACAAAACTATGCTCAAACTTAGTGATAAATCGGGGCAAAGAAATCATACTTTTTGCTATACTTATAGCTATAATATCCATATATGGAGCGAGTAAGCTAAGAGTTGAAAATAGTTTCATAAGCTACTTTAAGAAAAATACTGAAATTTACAAAGGCATGAAAGTCATAGACACAAAATTAGGCGGAACAACTCCACTTGATGTAATCGTCACTTTTAAAGACGATATAAAATCAAAAAAAGAGTCAAATGCAGATAGTTTTGACGAATTTGACAGTGAATTTGAAAGCAATAAAAACAAAAATCAATATTGGTTTTCACCAAACAAGATGGAAACTGTTATGAAAATCCAAAAATACCTTGAGTCTTTAAAAGAGATAGGCAATGTCCAATCTCTTGGGACTATCCTTGAAATCGGTAAAAAATTAAATAATGGCAAAAATCTTGATACATTTGAATTGGCAGTGTTATACAATAAAATGCCAGAAAAATTCAAAAATTTGATTTTGAGTCCATATGTAGATATAGATAAAAATCAACTTCGATTTTCTACAAGAATTATAGATTCAAATCCAAACTTAAGAAGAAACAGTTTAATCAAAAAAATCAAAAAAGATTTACCAAAGCTACTCAAAGATAAAAGTATAAAAATTCAACTTTCAAATTTGATGATTTTATACAATAATATGCTTCAATCACTCTTTGAATCTCAAGTTCTCACTCTTGGTGCCGTCATATTTATACTATTTTTAATGTTTTTAGCTCTGTTTAAATCCCTTAAAATCTCACTTATAGCAATCATCACAAATATGATACCAGTTGGGATAATCTTCGCTGCTATGGGCTTTGCAAATATCCCGCTTGATGTTATGACCATAACTATAGCTTCTATCAGTATAGGCATAGGAGTTGACGACACGATACACTATATCATAAGGTTTAAAGAAGAGTTTGTGAAAGATAAGGATTACATAAAAGCGATGCAAAGAGCTCACAATAGCATAGGATATGCGATGTATTACACTTCACTTGCTATCATACTTGGTTTTAGTATTTTGGTATTTTCAAACTTTATACCAACTATTTACTTTGGTTTGCTGACTATTTTAGTGATGGTAACTGCTCTTATAAGTGCACTTTTGTTGTTGCCAAAATTGCTTATCAAATATAAAGTTTTTAGTTAATATCTTCTTTTATATTTCTAGCTATTTGTGAAATTTTTGTAATCTTTTTAGTATAACTTAGAGTATCGTCTAAAAGCACTTTTATAAAAGCACTTCCAACTATAACTCCATCTACTCCTCGCGATTTTTCTTTTGCTGTTTTTTCATTTACGCCAAATCCTATATACAAAGGAGTTTGGCTATTTTTTTTGATTTGCTCTATAATCTTTGTCAAATCTTCACTTACGCCTGAGCCAGTTATGCCAGCATATGCAACAAGATATATAAATCCACCACTATCTTTCACTACTGTTTTGATCCTATCATCTCCATCAGTAGGAGCAACAAAGCTGACTAAAGAGATATCACTTTTTTTAAAAGTTTGCTTATAGCTTAAAGTCTCTTCATATGGCAAGTCTGGTATTATAAAGCCTTTAACTCCCAATCCATTTGCCAAACTTGAAATATTTTCTACGCCTTTGCTGTAAAATGAGTTAAAATATCCCATCCAATAAGTATCAATTTTATCCGTAATATTTTTTGATATTTCAAATAAGACATCTGTCTTAAAGCCATTTTG
>Ga0256829_1002746_pt1 | contig 12764 bp, 11 predicted proteins | sample 131447metaG_FD_185979 | JGI IMG/M metagenome (GOLD analysis project Ga0256829, IMG submission 185979) | Hydrothermal vent microbial communities from Lau Basin, Pacific Ocean - 131-447 | ecosystem: Environmental > Aquatic > Marine > Hydrothermal vents | place: Pacific Ocean: Lau Basin | collected... | reverse complement strand
TCGACCTCCTTGTTCAGATTAGCTGTAGAAACGGGCCAAACAAAAGGCTGAGCGTTCAGGTCATTATTGGGATAGCCCATAGTACGACCCACAATATTCTTGATATTGGCAGAATAGTAGTTTCCCTTGACATCGATTAGAATATTGTCCGCTGGGTTGTCATAACGATGCATTACAGCGCTTACCGAGATCACCTTATCGTAAGAAGCCGGATAATACGGCTTCTGCCCTTTGGTGACTTTCCAATCCTTGTTGTGTGCCGCCGCAACTACTATGCTTCCGTTGTTATAGATCTCGTAAATGGCCTGTTGCGCGGTCTCGTAATAGATAGGTGAACCCCAACTGCAGTTGATAACATGAGCTCCCGCATAAGACAGTTCCACCAGTTGCTCCAAGGTCTTAAAATGGCCATAGCTGGTACCGTATATGCTACAATCGTAACAGATCCCTGGGATCCCATAACCGTTGTTTCCTTGTGCTGCTGCATTAGCCGATATGCTATAGCCATGCCCCTTAGACAAGGAAGAATTTCTTAGCTGTTTGCTCTTGCCTTTAAAATCTACTCTGGTAGTGTCCAGACTTCCGTCTGAGATACCAATAATGATGTCTCTGGATCCGGTAGTGTAATACCAAGCCTTGGGCGCGTCCAAATAGTCCAAATAGTCAAGGGTAAATCCTTCGGTGGTGGTTGTACCTAAGGGGTTGGTGCTCCCGTAGTCGTTCGGGTAGAACACCTTGGCATCTTCTGGTCTAAGGTTTTCATAGAATTCAAAGATCTCCGGAAAAGCTTCCACCAAGTCCGCAGCCAAAGTCTCGGACGCACTGATCAATAAATAGGTTCGGCTTAATACAGGATTCTTTGAATAGAGAAATGCCTTTCTTAAGATCGAATTCGGCACCGCATTGAGTTTGAAATCCAAAGCCGTGTTACCTGTACGGGCCGGTTCTTCAGCCAACTTATCCAAGAGCATAGGAACCTCAGGCTTTAGCCGAATATAGGACCAGCTGGCATCTTGCCCAAAGCCTAGAACACTCCAAAAACAAAACAGTAAAAGCACTATTGGCCGCATACTATCGCTTGTTTAAAAGAGCTTCTTCTAATCTGGCCAAGCGCGCTTCTAATGCCTTGACCTCTTTATCTTTTGCTATAAGATGCAGCGTGAGTTCCTCGACCTTTTGCAAAAGCAAAGTGTTCATTTCACCCAGGTCTATTCCGGCAGCCAAGGCCTCTGCTTCCGATGGAATTCCCTGCAGATGCCCATACTTTTTAATATGAGCCTCTATGGCAGTGAGACTCGGAAGATCGTAATCCGCAGCAAAAACAAAATCTGCCCAACCTTCAAGATCCACTTTTACCGACTTGGCATGTATGCGACCATTGACCTCCAAAGCATCTGCAGGATCCGCTTTTCCGATCCCCACTTTACCTTCTGGAGTAATGATCAAGGAATTATCTACTGTTTTAGTAGCAGTAGGACTCAGATACAAATCGTCTTGAGCTAAGCTTACTGTGCTAGCCAGCATGGCGACCACGAGCATTAATTTTGTAATTCGCATAATGAACAATTTTGTTGCTCACTAAAGATACAAAAGTTGTGCCGCGGATTTAAGCTACTAAGATTTAGGATTGGTCTTTCTTGTAAACATGTGGATTTTCTCGCACACCTTTTTTAAACACTTTACGCAGGGCCATACGCGCTTTGGCATCTAATTGAAGGACCAGGTCTCGAAGTTTTTGGTCCGGTCGACCTCTAAAAGAAGTCACGTGAAAGCGATCTTCTGGTGTTAAGGCCGTATCAGAAAAGTAGTAGTTCGATACACATTGTCGCGTTCCCTGGTGAGCCACCGGACTCACGCTGTGCCAAGACTTCTGATGCGTTGCCATCACTGCCAACCGATTGAATCTGCTGTGTAAAGTGATCTGCGGTTTCTTAACTCCCTCGGGCCAGAGTTCCAAATGCCCTCCGTACTGGTCTTTCCAATCTGGAGTTACATAAAACAAGAGGTTCAACACCCGCCATTTGTTCCGATCCTTGTCGTGTGAATTATCGAGATGCGGATTAAGAAAATTGCCTTGAGCCATGGCTGATATTCCTCCAGCGTACAAATTCTCGTCGGGTTCCAAACCTGTAATTCCTGTAATTTCATGCACTAAAGCCACTACCCTCGGGTCTTGAAAGGCATAAATGGCCTCTTCTAAGATGGGATTGTACTGGTCCATTTGAGCCGCAATGTGCTTGTATTCGCGGATACTCTTTTTAAGGGTCATGTCACGATTGTCTGGAAATGCCTCGTGTATCTGCAATGCAAGAGCTTCGGGCAGCAACTCATCGACCACAAAATGTCCAATAGCAGTGCTGCTCGCTTGGAATTGTGCTGCGGCATCGGCCTGAGCCTCAGTTAAGCGTTCTACGATCAGATCGGCAATTTTGGTACGTGTCATGCTTCGGATTTCTGCAAAGAAAAGTAAAACAAAATTAGCTTTTAAGGCATATCGATGCTAAAAATGTATTTTTACCCTTGAAGACCAGTTGCGCATGCTTTCAATTTTAATTCCAACCTATAATGCCGACCTGACAGCTCTGCTGCAAGAGTTGGACAGGCAGATCCAAAAGGATCAGCTAGCAGTCAGCGTTTGGGTTTGTGATGATGCTTCTACAGATAAAAGCCTACAAGCGCAAAACAAAAATATAAGTGAGCAACTCGGTTTTAACTACCTCAGCAATACTGAAAATTTAGGCCGAACTGCTACCAGAGCCAAGCTTGCACAAATGGCACCGACCCAGTGGTTGTTGTTTTTGGATGCGGACGTAATTCCTGCGCGAGGCGATTTCTTAAACCAAATGCTCAGCGACATTTCTGATGAGCTCGATGTGGTCTTCGGAGGTGTTAGCTATGCAGATGCTCCTCCGCCACAAGCGCAGCTGTTGCGTTATGTATACGGCAAGAAGCGGGAGGCCAGATCGGCATCAGAAAGAACTAAAAATCCGCACTTCATCATCTCACAAAACCTGTGCATTACCAAGAGCATGTTTGAAAGTTGCAACACAGTTACCGCCAACGGTTACGGCATGGACAACCTTTTTAGTAACAATCTAAAGAATCATAAAGCGCGCATTAAGCACACAGACAATCCTGTGATCCATTTGGGCTTGGAATCTTCGGAGCAGTTCTTGCAAAAATCCCTAGAAGGAATTCAAACCACAGTCCAGCTCGAGGCCAAGGGTTTAATAGCACCGAACCTTAGACCTATTCAGCGCTTGTACAACAAATTGAATAAATTCGGACTGACTAGCCTCTTCTTGGCAATTTCCAACGGCTTTAGTAAAAGCATTGAAAGTAATCTAAAAGGCAAAAGACCGAGCCTAATACTCTTTGATATTTACAGGATGAATCACTTAATAAAACTGAAAAAGTGATTGCCTTTTCGATAGTAATTCCGGTTTACAACAAAGAGGCTTTTATTGGCAAGACCATTGAAAGTGTATTGGCGCAATCTTATGTAGATTTTGAGCTGATCTTGGTGAATGACGGCTCAACCGATAAGAGCGAAACGATCATTAAGGACTATACCAATGATACTAGAGTGCGTTTGGTCTCTCAAGAGAATCAAGGTGCTGCCGCAGCAAGAAATCGGGGAATAGCTGAAGCCAAGAACGACTATATTGCCTTATTAGATGCGGACGATCTGTGGTATGCTGACCATTTGCAAACCCACGCAAAGAACATCCAGGCATTTCCAGAAAAGGAGTTGTTTGCCACAAACAGTTATTTGCAGGTAGGCAATAAAAAAAGAAGCCGCGTTTTTTCTATTCCAACGCCGAAAAAGCCAAGCCTGGTCGATTTTTTTGAGGCCAGTTTGATCGACTCCCTTATTAATAGTTCCACAGTAGTAATTAAGCGTTCCTTATTGGATCGCTGCGGAGGTTTTGACGAGCGTCTTACCCGAACCGAAGATACTGATCTTTGGGTTCGACTTGCCCATGAGACCCAAGTGGTCTTTGACCCTAAGCACACGGTATGCGTGGTTCGCGATAGTAAAGGTTTGTCTCAAAAGTCAGTAGCACAGCAGCACAAATTGAAATTCGAAAAATTCAAGGACTTGGAGGCTAAAAATCCTACAGCAAAACGCTACTTGGACCTCAATCGCTACGCCTTGGCTTTAGAATCGCGATTGCAAGGCGACGCTCAAGAGGCAGCACAATTAAGCTCCGAAGTAGATCTAAAAAATCTAAACAGTAAACAGCGCTTTTTACTGGCTCGCGGAACCGCATCGCTGCGTATGCTCTTTAAAATAAAAGGGATCTTAGCTCGACTAGGCCTTGGTTTAAGCGCCTACAAATGATTTGAACTCGCTGTAGTCACGAATGTAGTCGGACTCCTTATAAACATCAGAAACCAAAGAAAGACAAACGGCTCCAGAGGAGAAATTCTCCAATTCTCGCCAGATTCTTGTTGGGATCAAGACACCTTCATCGGGTCTATTCAAGGAAATGGTACGCCTGGTATTGCCGTCGTCTACAACAACATCAAAGCTTCCGCTAAGGGCGATCAGGAATTGCTGCAGTTCTTTATGGGCGTGTCCGCCGCGAGTAGAACCACTGGGCACATCATAAAGGTAGTACACGCGTTTGATAGCAAAAGGTAAGATGTCCTTTTCTAGAACAGAGAGGTTCCCGCGCCCATCAGGATCGGAGATTTTAGGAATATTAATTTTGATGCAATCTGTTACTTTCATAGCAATTCTTGGATGAGCTTATCCCAGTGATCGGCAATGACATCGACATCTAAATGCGCCACAGAGGTCTTTGCATTTTGGCGACACTTGGCTAGGAGCTCTTGGTCAAATATAATATTATTTAAAGCTTCTGCTAAAGCGGCAACATTGTAATTGGGAACCAACAGACCGTTCTCTCCGGGTTGAATGATCTCTGCAGGGCCGCTTTGACAATCTACAGAAACAACAGGGGTGCCAACTGCCAAGGACTCTATGACCGCTCGCGGAAACCCTTCGTAATGGCTGGTCAAAACAGAACATTTAGCCCCTTGCAAGAAGGGATATGGATTCGGGTTGAACGGTAGGAACTGTACCATTTTATCCAGTTCCAAAACATGTGCTTTGTCTTGTAATTTGACCTTATCTGGGCCATCGCCCATAAGAAACAATTGAATTTTGTTAGCTGGGAGCTTAGAAGCTGCGTAGGCCTCCAGAAGCAAGGAGTAGTTCTTTACATCGTCGTACAACCTGCCCATAGCCATGATATAGTCGCCGGCCATCATCTTGGTTCCGGCCTGAGCCTGAATACTCGCTAAAGGAACGGGATTATAGACCTGATAGACTTTCTCAGTATTATACTGCTCCTTTACGGCCTTTGCAATAGCTTTAGAGACACCGACAACACCCAAGGCGCGATCTATCATCTTTTGAGCGAGCGGCTTGCTGGCCGGGAAATAAGTTGCCAATCTAAAACTCCGCACCACATAGAGCAGCTTAAATCCTTTGTATAGATATCCGCTGTAAATGCGTTCTTTAAAGTTTTCTGGCCGAGATCTGTTGTCTATGATAAGATCGAACTGCTCTCGCTTTAAGAAACTGCGAAAACGCCTCAATCGCATGAAAGAGCTTATAAAACCAAAGGACTTTTTGCCTGATCCTATGGCGTATAAGGATCCGGAATATTCGTAGTCAACTGCATTGACCACAACGGCAGTAGTTACATGGTAGCCTTTTGAATTGAGCATTTGTGAAAGTACTGCTGTGGATCGTTCTGCCCCACCTCCTGCTAGAGAGATGGTGACCAGACAAACCTTCTGTTTCCGCTCTGGAGTTTCGACCCCCATAAAATTATACTACCTTTGAGATACCTCGCGTAAATATAGGGCATTTATGAAGATACTCCTGCTTGGGGAATACAGCGGTTTGCACAACTCCTTAAAAGAAGGACTTAAGGCCAAAGGCCATGAAGTGACTCTTATTGCTTCAGGCGACGGGTTTAAAAAATTCCCTGCTGATCTACTGCTCAAAAAAAGATTTCAAACAGGACTGTCCAAGAAGTTCCGCGTGGCTATCCACAAGCTTTTGGGCTTTGATCTGAGCTCTCGTTTGTTGTACAGCGACCTCATGAAACACAAAGCCCAGTTGAGCGGATTTGATGTAGTTCAACTCATAAACGAAAGCCCACTGGGCATGCAACCCAAGCAGGAGCGCAAACTAATCAGTTGGCTCAAAGAGAACAATCAGAAACTCTTTGTGCTCTCTTGCGGTACCGATCACCCTAGCGTTGCCTATGCCAATTCCGGAAAGTTGAGATATAGCGTATTAACGCCCTATGAAGCCGGTAAGATAAACGCCAAACAGGCTTATGCCATGCTTAAGTATTTAAGACCGGAGTTTGAGGCCCTGCATCGCTTTGTTTTAGATACTGCGGATGGGTATATCGCTTCGGACCTAGACTATCATTTACCGCTTGTTGGAGTACCGAAATACAAAGGTCTGATCCCAAACCCAATAAATTTAGAGAAGCTTGCCTTTATGGAACCTAAGATAGACGACAAACTGGTGATCTTTCACGGGATCAATCGAGAGAATTATTACAAAAAAGGCAACGACTATTTTGAGAAGGCCTTGGACGAATTAGCAAAGACCCATGCCGACCGCTTTGAATTCATCACTGCAGAAAGCTTGCCATATGCTGAGTACATCAAGGCCTACGACAAAGCGCATATAGTATTGGATCAGGTGTATAGTTATGATCAGGGTTATAATGCGCTAGAAGCCATGGCTAAGGGGAAAGTTGTGTTTACTGGCGCCTCCGAAGAATTCTTAAAACACTACCAGCTAAAAGACAGGCAGATCGTTATCAATGCCCTGCCACAGGTGGAATATTTAAAAAACGAATTGCTACGACTACTGGAGAATCCGCAGGAAATTAAAAGTATAGCCAAAGCTGCTCGTCAGTTTGTAGAGCAAGAACACGATCATATAAAAATCGCAGGCCGTTACACTTCTGTCTGGACCTCTTGAGGTTCTCCTTTAGGCGGTTTGAAGTAGGTGAAGGCAATGATCAACACCGCGACAAAATAAACCCCATAGCGCAGCATATGCGCAAAGACCACTCCTTCTGCGCCATAGTCGTCAATAAACCACTTAGAAAAAGCGTAGAACAATCCTAAAGACAACAATTCGGTGACAACGAACGGAATAACACGCCTTTTGGCTAAGAATTGATAGGCCAAGATCAACGCAGCGAACCTTATAAAGTCACCTATAAGCTGCCATTTGAAAAGAGGTTCCATCCCGTAAAATTCCGGATAGACCAACTTAATAACATAGTCTCTAAAAATAAAGACCAATAACATTCCAGCACCAAAAAGCGGCAGCAAGGTTTTATAAATATGGAGTACTTCTTTGGTGAATTCTTTGCGTGTTGTAATAGTAGCGAACTTTGGAATGATATACAGGGTAAAGATCGCATTGGCAAAGACCATATAATTCTTAGAAATGTTGGTCATCGCTGTCCAGTAACCTGCATCGGCCTCTGTGATATTGTTCTCGATCATCAATCGGATATCGATCTCGATATAGTTTAGCAAGATCGTCGAAACGAAACTCATCAATGTAAAGGCGAGTAATTCCTTCCAATACGGAAAGCTGAATTTAAGCTGAGACAGCTTAATATGCTCTCGCAAGATCTTGTGGAACAAATAGACTAGCGTGAGTAATTGTATGACCGGAGTGATCGCAATAGCGATAAGAATGCCATCTAATTTGTAAGTGTATAAGCAGTAAATGGTAATGGCCGTTGCCAACAAATACGCAAACAGCTCGATCTTCACGAACTTCTTATAAGCTGAAAGTCCGTTAACTATACCATTAAAGACCCTTTGCATAGCTACCGCCGGAACAATCAAGGCCAGCAACTTAAAAACAAAGCCAAACTCAGAACTGGAGAACATTTTTTCGCTCCAATGATCCGCCCAAAAGTAAAGCCCTATAGCTGCTATAGAACTTCCCAAAAAGGCAAAACTGAATACCGTGGAGTACACCTTGCTGAGCTCTGACTTGTTATTCTTGTGCTCGGCAACATATTTGACCACTCCATTAAAGACCCCTAGGGTTGTAATAGACATGAGCATGGACATTACGTTGCGCAACTGTCCTATTGCCGCCACACCTCCAGGTCCTAAAAGCTGAGCAATGATTCGCTGTACAAAAAGCGAAATAACCAAACGCACTACGATTACCCCCGCGTTGAGTGAGGTCATCTTAAGTAGGGCGTTCTTTCTTATGAATTCGGGAATTTTCAATTAATAGCTATTGATGGTATTTACAATGGTAATGAGTTCGTCGTCAGTTAGCCCGGGAAACAAGGGCAAACTGATTACTTCTTTGTGAATCTGCTCACATACAGGAAAACGCAAAGCCTTGTACTCTGCCAGTGCCTCTTGTTTATGTGGCGGGATCGGATAATGTATCAAAGTGCCTATTCCCTTTTTTCCTAAATGCGTCACAAAGCTGTCGCGGTCTTTGACCCGAACTACAAACAAATGAAATACGTGATCTTTTCCACCTGTGTAATCCGGAAGACTAATTTTATCATTTTTAATATGCTCCAAGTAGAATTTCGCCATTTGCTGTCTTGTCCCATTAATGGCATCGAGATCCTTTAACTTTTCTAGTAAGAACGCAGCTTGCAGCTCGTCCAAACGCGAGTTGAAGCCTTTAAGCGCATTGACATATTTACTGGTAGTTCCGTAATTAGCTAAGCTGCGAATAATAGCAGCCAATTGAACATCATTAGTAGTAACTGCTCCGCCGTCACCTAAGGCGCCTAAATTCTTTGTCGGATAAAAACTAAATCCAGCTGCATCGCCTAAGTTACCAGCACGCTGGCCTGATGTGATTTGGGCTCCGTGAGCTTGGGCTGCATCTTCGATGATCAAAAGCCCGTGCTGCTCGGCAATTTCTTTAAGCGCTCTCACGGGGCTCAATTGTCCGTAGAGATGCACTGGCATTATTACCTTAGCCGCCGGCGTGATCGCCGCCTTTAAAGCTTCGATATCAAAATTGTAATCCTTGGGGTTGGTTTCGACCAAAACCGGTTTTAGTCCGGCTTGTAAGACCGCAAGCACTGTGGCGATGTAAGTGTTCGATGCAATGAGAACCTCATCGTTCTCTTTTAGTCTTCCAAGCTGTTTATACCCTTCTAAGATCAAACGAAGCGCATCCAATCCGTTGCCAACGCCAATACAGTGATCGGTACCACAATAGCTAGCAAATGCCGTTTCAAAAGACTTTACCTCATTCCCCAACACATAATAACCGCTATCGAGAAAAGCCTTGAACTTGCTTTGAAAGACTGCTTCATACTTACTATTTACCCGCTTGAGGTCTAAAAAGGGTATCATATCAAAGCTCGGATTTTGTTTGTTTGCTTCGGATCGAATCCGTAGGTCTTATTGGCTGTGGTACGTGCACCAAAACACTCCTTCCAATAGAGCAGGCCGCTGTTGAGTTCCAAGCCTCCATCCACTGTAGAGATTCCAAAGTCAAAATAATCCTTGGCCTTGAATTCTTCTTTTATCAACTGCTCGAACAAATAGTCGAGCGTACCCAGTTGCTGTCTATCACCTCCTGCAGCAATATACTGCACATGGGCTGTGGTAAGGGTTTCAAATAGGACCGCTCCTCCAACAATACGCTCTTTGTCAAAAACCAAATACAAGTGAATTTGATCTGGAAAAGTAGCCTGTAGGGCTGCAATTTCTGCCGCAGTATGTACAGGTTTAGCTTCGTGTCGCGCCTCTAGATTTGGAATAAGAATGCTGTTCCAAAAGGCCTCAAAATCATCGGACTTTGCTATATGTAAGCCACTTTTTTGCGCCTTTTTCACACCTTCTAAACGATTCGATTGAATAGGTAATGCATTGTTTAAAGCAATCGTGCTGGCGGATTCCACCTTTAAGATCTTTGCCCCGGCAATAAAACTCAAATAGTCTAACTCTTGGGACGGTTGACTGCAGTATATGTCTGGCATGGCTTTGATGATGACTTCCTTAACACCTTTAGCATCCGCAGCCTCTAAAAGGGTAAGTAGCATCTCTGCATAGGCTGCAAACTTCACCTCTGACCGTACTACCAAACCTCCGTATGAAAGTCCTCCATGAGAGATCCATTTTTCATCTTTAATATTCGCCGGAAAAACGGCTACAAGCGTATCTCCTTTAAAAATGCACTGAGACGCATCTTTAAATCGATCGGCATGATATTCCATAAAATCTCGATGGAACAAAAAGGTGGCGTTCTTGGCCTCGCTTATAAGCTGGTTCCAAGCTTCGGCCCACTGTGGACCATATGCGGCTACGCGATACGTACTCAAATTGCTGCAGAATTTAGCGTGAAGGTAAAAAAATTGATGGCCCTGACCTAATACCTACTGCAACTTAAACGCCAGAATCTAGGAATTGTTTTTCGCGCGTTTACGATCCACTTCCTTGAGCAAAATCTTGCGAAGTCTCAAATGGTTTGGAGTCACCTCAACGTATTCGTCCTTTTGGATGTATTCCAATGCTTCTTCTAGAGAGAACTTGATTGCAGGCACAATCCGCGCCTTATCGTCAGCTCCTGCAGAACGAACGTTAGTCAATTTCTTGGTTTTGGTTACGTTAACGGTCATATCATCACCGCGTGAATTCTCTCCAATTACTTGTCCTTCGTAGATCTGCTCTCCCGGATCGATAAAGAATTTCCCGCGTTCCTGCAGTTTATCAATAGAGTAAGGAATAGCTGTTCCATTCTCCATAGAGACCATACTTCCGTTGATGCGCTCTGGAATTCCTCCTTTTAGCGGTTGGTATTCCAAGAAACGGTGGGTCATAATAGCCTCACCTGCAGTTGCGGTGAGTAATTGATTTCTAAGACCGATGATCCCACGAGAGGGAATCAAGAAGGTACAGATCATACGATCTCCTTTGGCCTCCATAGAAGTAATATCACCTTTACGCATGGTAACCAATTCCACAGCCTTTCCACTTACCGTTTCTGGCAAGTCGATGGTCAATTCCTCAAAAGGTTCGCATTGCACTCCGTCTATGGTCTTTACAATAACCTGTGGTTGCCCTATCTGTAATTCATAACCTTCTCGACGCATGGTCTCGATAAGTACAGAAAGGTGTAACACCCCACGGCCAAAGACCATGAATTTATCGGCGCTGTCTGTTGGCTGAACACGCAAGGCCAAATTCTTTTCCAATTCGCGCTCCAAACGCTCTTTGATGTGGCGCGAGGTCACGAACTTGCCGTCCTTTCCGAAGAAAGGAGAATCGTTGATGGTAAAAAGCATGCTCATGGTTGGCTCGTCTATAGCAATGGTAGCCAAAGCTTCTGGAGCTTCCACATCGGCAACAGTATCGCCGATCTCGAATCCTTCCAATCCAACTAGCGCGCAAATATCACCAGCGTGAACTTCACTTACTTTTTTACGCCCAAGACCTTCGAAAGTGTGTACTTCTTTGATCTTAGATTTTATCTGAGTGCCGTCTCTTTTGATCAGAGACACCTGCATTCCTTCTTTAATGTTTCCGCGTTGTACGCGTCCGATGGCGATACGTCCGGTAAAAGATGAATAGTCCAAACTGGTCACCAACATTTGTAGGCTACCCTCCTCCACTTTTGGCGATGGAATGTGCTCCATAACCATTTCTAAAAGCGGCTCAATGGAGTCGGTTGGCTGCTGCCAATCCTCGCTCATCCAATTCTGCTTGGCCGAACCATAAACAGTTGGGAAGTCCAGCTGCCACTCTTCTGCTCCCAATTCGAACATTAGGTCAAAGACAGCTTCATGTACCAAGTCAGGTGTACAGTTCTCTTTGTCCACTTTATTGATCACTACGCAAGGTTTCAACCCAAGGGAGATGGCCTTTTGCAGTACAAAACGAGTTTGTGGCATTGGACCTTCAAAGGCATCCACTAACAAAAGTACACCGTCTGCCATATTCAATACGCGCTCCACTTCTCCACCAAAATCGGCGTGACCTGGAGTATCGATGATGTTGATCTTGGTCCCTTTGTAATTTACCGCTACGTTCTTAGAAGTAATGGTGATCCCGCGCTCGCGTTCCAGATCGTTATTGTCTAGAATAAGCTCTCCGGTCTGTTGGTTCTCGCGAAACAACTCACAGTGATACATGATCTTGTCTACCAAGGTGGTCTTACCGTGGTCTACGTGCGCAATAATGGCGATGTTCTTGATGTTCATGGTTCCTTTGTTTAAGGCGGTGCAAAAGTAGGGTTTAATAATTGATTTAGATGGGGTTAGCTAAGGTTATTTTAGTATATTTATTTAGTCCCCACCAATTCAAATACATTAGTGGTGAAAATCAACAGCTTACTTTGTTTATTACTATGTTTTCAGACCCTCGGTTTTGCGCAGTTCGGGGAGCAACAGATTATAGATGCCTCAGTAGCGAATAGTAGAAGTGCACGAGCAGGTGATATCGATGGGGATGGCAATTTAGACCTTGTGACCAATTCGAACTTTGGCAACGAACTAATTTGGCATAAACAGCTAGATGGCGACGGAAATTTTTCTGAGGCCATACTTATCACTGCCGCTATTGGAAATGTAGAATTCTTTGAGCTCGCAGATATGGACAATGACACCGATCTGGACATAGTTTTCCTGACCAATACAATAGACAAGATCGCTTGGTTAGAGAACCTAGACGGACTTGGTAATTTTGGCCCTGAACAAGTGATCTTTGCC
>Ga0256829_1002745_pt1 | contig 12766 bp, 6 predicted proteins | sample 131447metaG_FD_185979 | JGI IMG/M metagenome (GOLD analysis project Ga0256829, IMG submission 185979) | Hydrothermal vent microbial communities from Lau Basin, Pacific Ocean - 131-447 | ecosystem: Environmental > Aquatic > Marine > Hydrothermal vents | place: Pacific Ocean: Lau Basin | collected... | reverse complement strand
ACACCCTCTTTCGTATCTTTATAGACTTTGACAGCGTAATTTTGCTCTCCTAAAGAGAGGGTAAAATTATCATAGAATTTAAACGCCTCTTTTTGCATAAAGCCATACAGCGGCATCACCCGCGCAATATCAATCTCTTTTGTAAGTGCTTTTGGCAAGGCATCTGCAACATCTGCCAAACCGCCTGTTTTTGCATAGGGAAAGACTTCACTTGCAGCAAAAAGCAGACGCATTACTTCTCTCCTCTTAAAAATTTTGCACACTCTTCAGGCAAAATAGCATTGATACCCATACCGCTAGAGAGCTCAAAGCCTGCAAGGGTATAAATACGCGGTGTTATGCGGATGTAAAAAGTAAAATTACGCTCCAAATTTTGCATATAAGTTTCATCTTCAAAGTTGGTATTGATGGGAGCGAAGAAGAAGCTGAGATTGTAAGAGAAATCTCCAAGTTCTCGCTGCAACTTTGTAAAAACATTGCTAAGGAGCTGTGCCAAATCATTGATTTCATCTCTATTGCACTCATTGAGATGTAAAAATAATTTTGTGGGTGCTATGATGGTCTCAAAAGAGAAAGCACTTGCATAAGGAGCATAGGCAATAAAACTGCCAAGCTCTTCTATGACTCTAAGTTTGGCATCTTTTTCATTTTGTACAATATCACTCACAATACCTCTTCCATGCTCATGGTAGTAACGCTCGTTTCTCTCTAAAAAGCTTATAAGACTTTTTGGTACAATAGGCAGGGCAATGAGCTGTGTATGGGGATGTTCTTGCGTTGCTCCTGCCGGCATGCCGACATTTTTAAAAACAGAGAGATATTTAAGATGCAAATCTTTTTTAAGATCCTCTTTTCTAATAATAATCGTACGCAGCCAGTTCTCAATTCTTTCTTGTCCTAAATTTGCCATAGAACAGTTATGACACGGAGAGTCTATTAAAATTTCATGCGCACCATATCCGCCGAAAGATTCAAACATTCCTTCTCTTTTTGAGCTGCGCTGAGTCTCTATTTGCACCGCTTTATAGAGATTGGGAACGACACGCGTTTTCCATTTTGGGGCATTGGCAGCATTCTCTCGCATCGCAAATATTTCAGGCGGAGTCAGTGCTTCGTGCCCCTCACAAAAAGGACACTCTAAAGCTGTTTTGCTCTCTTGTTTTGTTTTCACTGCTGTGTTGTTTGGGCGGTGTAAGCGCTCTGGTGCCATTATAACATGGGTATCATGTAATACATCAAATCGTATCTCAGACATCACTCACCTCTATATTTATCTCAAATTTATGCTGAGCACTGAAACTACCGCTAAATATAAAACTTATCTGCTGCACAATCTTTTCAAAATCCTGCTCAGACGCAGAAATGGTGCTGAGTGGCACTGCAAAAAAATCACATGCCTGATTCGTTCTAAAAGTAAGCACTTTTTGCGTAAAATCATCAATGATAACAAGCTCTTTGATTACCTCTTCTTGAAGTCCATCGCTTACGCTTTTACTATTAAAAGTAACTCTGTGGGGATGGGCAAAATGGAGATTAAACTCTTTTGCAAAGAAAAGTTTTTGTGGACACTGTGTTTCAAATTTGCTTTTGAGGCTTATTTTATTTGTTTTGAAGCGGTATCTTTTTTGTAGTTTTGCAGAGTAAGTGATGTCGCCGACACAAACAGATCCCTCACGCACAAATTTTTTCTTTTGAGGCGTAAATATACCCGATACAAAGTCTCCTGCCTCTTCAAAACTTAGATTTTTAAAGTTTTCAAGTCTGAATGCCTGCGTGCTGAAGTGGTCTATAAAAGAGTTCTTTGCATGGTTATCATAGATAAGTTCTGCTTTTAAATCGCTGTTGACACTGCGTTTAAGTGTATGAATGGTTGCTATTTTGTCATTTGTATCTGTTTGTGCAGTGCTTTCATCGGCTTCTAAAATCTTTTTATGATAAAGCTCTTCTCGTCGCATAATGGTGTTTTGCCAGTTAAAAAGTGCATCAAGTGCGCCAAATTCTACCAGTTGCGCACCATTTTTCAAAGAGAAAATAAGGCTGAGATTTTGTGTGCGTACTTTGAGTTCATCATAGCCATCTTTGTCTATGTCCATGTTTTCTATAACAGTATTTTTTATAGGCTTACTTTTTTCAATCTGCAGCAGATACTTGTAAGCATTATCACGCAGGTTTGGAAGGTACAAGCCGCCAAAAACACCATGCCAAAAAACATCATTTGTTTGGAGCCTGTAGAGTGCATCAAGAGTCGCTTTGTCATAGCTTTTTTGTCCCTTAGAGAGCTGAAGCATACGCTTGTGCAAATAATTACTCTCATGATATTTAATAAAAAAGTTTTTCCAAATGCCACCTTTTATAAGTGCCGCTCCCGTCTCTTGAAAATATGCATCGCCGACCTCTTCTTTTAGCGCTTCAAACGCAGCCGCCAAGGAAGTCTGCAGGCTCCACTCTCCCATCTCGACATACGAACAGTTATTTAAGTAGGCAAGACCCAAAGGTTTGTTCTCTTTGGCGTATATGCTATAGTGCTGCGTTTGACACTGTTCATTTTCTAAAACGGCTTCTACAAATTTTTGCAGCCACTGCTTTTCATAAACCCACTCATAGGTATGTGGCCAGAGTCCAAATTTCTCTGCATCATCAAAAAATATCGCGGCTGAAGCACTCTCTTTTGCATAAGAGATTACTGCGTTTAAAGACTCCTCTGTTTGTGAAAATGGAAGTGTATAACGCAGTTTTTTGGAAATGGGAAAGAGTTTTAAAACTTTGCCACTCTCTTCGCTCAGATAATAACCATTCATCTGCTCTTTACCATAGCCATTGCTGATAAAATGGTAATCATCCACCATTACATACTCAATGCCACACGCAAGTAAATCAGCGACTATGGCACTCTCCCACACTCGCTCTGTTAGCCATAAACCCTTGACATCTACATCAAAATATTTTTTAATGTAACGACTGAGTTTGTTTATCTGTGCTCGTCTGTCTTTCGAGGGAATGGCGCTCAGAACAGGCTCATAGTAACCCCCTCCAAACCACTCTATGCTCCCTTTTTGTGTCAGCTCCTGCATAATTTGAAAAACTTTTGGAGACTCTTGTCGTATTTTTTCAAGCAGCCAACCACTACAGTGCAGTGAAAATTTAAACTGAGGATAGTTGCGCATCGTCTCAAAAAAAGGAGCATAAGAGAGCTCAACTGCTTTCTTAACCGCTTCATCGAAGTTATCAACAGGCTGATGCATGTGAATACCAAGGAGTAGTGATACTTTTTTCATCTTTTCCTCTATATATACCAATTTTTAGCGTAATTTTCATTCAAGTTAAGACTCAGTTCACCGAAACCCGGAACTGTTTGTAAAATCTTCTCATCTGAAATTATCTCAAAGCGTATAAAAATTTTCGTAGCCTTAAGTGATGACTTCTCTATGCTCAGTTCTAAATTCTGCTTGCAGGCACTCTCAATCACCAAACCGTTAAGTGTTGTTTTTCCTGCATTAAACGCAACAACTGCGTTTAGATTTAATGGTTCTATTATAATCTTTATTTGAGCATTTGTACAGTACTTTTGTAACATTCCCTCAAAAGAGAAGTAGAGCTTTTGCGCATCTTCTCCATAGTAGATTTTCTCAACTACACCCAAAGATGCCTGCATTGTAGAAAAAAGTTTTGTTTCATCAATTATACCGCATCCAAGCCATTCAAAAAAAGAATCTTTTTTTCCGTCTATTATCGGGCTTATAAACGATTGTGGAGGGACTAAAAAATCACTTGAACTTCTGTTTTGAGAGATTGGGAGAAACAGATCATTTGGAGCTAAGATATTCATCAAATTATAGATGTTTATAAGCTGATTACGAAAGAGTGTGTCGAACTCTTGCATATAGTCGCTGTAGTGATCACTTCCAAACCACCAGTACCAGTCAGAGCTCTCTGCTTTTAAAAAGAACTCTGTTATTTGTGCTTTTGTTACCTCGGTGAGATGTGTTACATTCTCCTCATAAGCTTTTTTTGTTACAAAAAGCAGTTCCCACGCTTTTGTTTTTTGTTTCTCGCCTACCCAAGTGTCAAAAGAGCCGTTTATCCAGCTTCCTGCTGCTAAATACTCAAGAGATTTTACTTGCATGTTAGAGACTTCATCCATCGTAAGTGTTGTGCACCACGACTGCGCTTGTAAGCCTCTGTAGAGTGCTTCAAAAAAGTCAAAACCGTTGTTCTTGTAAAATTCCCAAGCATTTTCACCGTCTAATATAACAGAGACAAGCGCATTTGCATCTCTATTTTCTATTTTTTGCAGCTCACTTATGAAATGATTTGCCGCATTTTGTGGCTCTTCATATCTATACTTAAAACCTATAAGGTCACTCAGATAGTGGTCTCGAAAGACCATTTTCATCTCCTTATAATCATACAAAGCATAGATATTCTCTTTCGTTGTATCATTGAGTGATTTATATAATATTGCCTCATCGGTCGCTATCCACGAAATAGCCTCCTTTTGCAGCAGAGCGACACTACGAGCATCTACCGCTCCCTCTGCCGGCCACATACCTTGAGCGTCAAAGCCAAAGGTCTCTTTAAAGAGTGCTTTTGCCTTTTGTACATGCAGGAGTGCATCATCTTTTAGAGAGAGTGCATTTTGGGGTGTTTGTGTTGTAGGGTTCGCCTCTTTTGCACTGCTCATGTTTATAAGCAGTGGCAAAATGGGATGGTAAAAAGGTGTGGTGGAAATAGTGATGCGTTTTTGCTGCTGCAGCTCTTTGTAAAAATCAAAAATAGTCGTGCTAAACGCAGTGAGTGTCTGCAATAACGCTACTTTATCTTCTGGAGTATATCCTCTTGCTTTTTTTATAAGATTTTTAATGGTTTCATTATTCTCTTTGAGATAAACTCCACACCAAGAGAGTATAAAAAGCACTTCAAGTTCCCTAAGCTCTGCGTTTGTAAAATGATTCTGTGTAAAGAGTTCACGGTAACGCGACAAAGGCTTTACCATCGTCTCAAACTGTGCGGTTTTGCAGAGTTTGATGAGCCATTTGCGCTCATGCTCTTCAAGTTCTGTAACATCTTGAAGCCAAAGTGCCAAAAATTTATCTGATTTTTGCGGTTCATGTGAGTAGAGTTTAAGTTGTTCTATAAGAGGGGAGGTAATATTGAAAGTGGCTTTTAAGTTTGCGTGGCGTGAGAGCATCCACGGCATGTCATAGTAGTCTTTTATGGCATGTAAAAAGACCCATGGCATCTGCATTATACCATCACTGTTTCGATAGTCTGGTTGGTGCATATGCCAAATGAAGTTAAGAGTCATAATTATCCCTTATTCCTCTAAAATCTTCTCTATCATCTGAAGATATTTTTGACGCAGTTGCTCACCTTGTTCATCATTTATTGCTTGAATGTAAAGATTCAGATGTTCACTATATTGGTCAGGTATCATCAATACCCAGTTATTTTCAGCTTCCCAAATTTTGACGCCTACTTGTGAACATGATTTTTTACCTTTGGCATATTGCAAAAATTTTCGCATCATTTTGCCCTTTGATTTTTGCGGACACTCGACTTGAAAATCTTTGTAGTAAAAGCTCTCAAGACTCTCAAGAAGTGATGAAAGCTTAATTTTATAGATACTTAAAAGCTCCATAACCTTAAGACTTGCATAAATGGCATCACGGGTATAAGTAAACTCTGTAAAGGCAAAGTTACCATCTACTGTGGCAATGAGATCAAACTCTTTTAATTTTTCAACTTTGAAATTAGCATACTTTCCTCTTTTAATGACGAGGTTATTAAAGTGTCTGATGTCAGGTGCCCATGTCGGTAAAAATACTTTTTTCTTCTCATTCATTGCATCAAGATTTAAAAGCTCCAAGACTGCATAGAGTGCTTGTACCTTGCTCAATACAACGCCGTTTTCGGCAACCAAGGTAATCTGCTGTGCATTCGGATAGATTAATAGTCCCATATCGTAGTTGAGACAGCGTACGATTTTTGAGGCATTGAGTTGTGATTTTTTCTCCAAAATTGTAATATTTGAGAGTTTTTTCTCATCATAGTAAGAGTTGAGAACAACGTGTTCTAAACCAATGTCATTGATGAGCTTTGGAAATATATCGATGGCTGTTCCATACATTAAATCTACAACAACTTTAAAATTTTCATGTTTTACAATTTTATGATCAACTGTCGATTCAATAGTATCGCGATAGTTAAAACACTCAAGATGATGTTCACTTTCGCGAATATGACCAATTCGGTTAAAATCAACACGACGAAACTTCTCTGCGAAAAAAGTCTTTTCAATCGACTTCGCTGATTCGGAGTGTATTTTCATTCCCTCTTCGTTAAAAATCGTAATTTCTGAACTTGCCGTATCATTCAAGCAACGTTTAAAATGTACCCCGGCAATTATATTGTTTTCATGTGCAAGCGTATATCGCAATACAGAGGGTGGGGTCTCTTTTAAATCACGAATATTGATTCCCGAAGAGAGTAGACCGCCTAAAAAGGCACGCTTTATCATTCGTGAGTTTTTATCGTGGTCACGACCGACTAAAACTGTAGAGTGCACAGGAAGCTGTGCACCGAGTGCTTCTGCTAGTTTTGTAGCCATCTCACATGAGAGTTCGATGTTACTTTTTCCATAAACACTGCCATCTTCAAAAATAGAATTTTTATATTTACTCCCGAGTATCAAATTGTTTGTAATTATAGAAGCTGGTTCTATTTTTTTGTCAGGCCAAATAATGACATCTTTGTCAAAGCTTGTCAGTTCCCCTACTTCGCACCCCTCTGCTAAGATAAGTCCGGCAGTAGCCTTTACATTTTTTTCAATGATATTGTTATTACAGATGACACAAGCATCAAAGAGAGCCCCTTTTTCTACTTTGATGTTTTCCCAAAATACAGAATTTTTGATTTTACAGCCTGTACCTATTGTAACATTGTCACCTATAACAGTATTTGTGAGTTTTGTATTTTTTTTGATGTTGATATTATTACCTAAAAGAACAGTTCCTGTAATCTCAACCGATTCCTCGATGCTATTGTTTCCAAGCTCATAAAGTGTGCCATCAGGATATATTGTTTTTTTACCTTCTATCTTAAACTTTACGATATTAGCGAGTATATCTTCATATACTTCTCTATAACTTTGTGGATTACCCACATCACGCCAGTAACCTTTGAGATTATGTGCCATGAGTGGAATCTCTTTTTCCATCAAAGTAGGAAAAAGATCTTTTGCAAAGTCAAAGTTTTCATCTTCGGGAATGTACTCAAGTATCTCTGGCTCTAAAATGTAGATACCAGTGTTAATCGTGTCGCTAAAAACCTCTCCCCAGCTTGGCTTTTCTAAAAACTTTTCAATAACGCCATCCTCATTGGCAATGACGACACCAAACTGTAGAGGATTTTCCACAGAGGTAAGCCCGATGGAGAGTTTTGCCTCTTTTTCCTGGTGGAACTTTATGAGCTTTTTAAAGTTAAAGTCTGTTACCAAATCACCACTAATAATAATAAAGTTCTCATCCCCAATGAGCTTTTGAGCAAGCTTGACAGCCCCTGCTGTGCCATAATCATCATCAGGTATAACATAATTTATTTTAATACCAAAATCATTACCGTCTTTAAAATAGTCTTGAATAATTTCAGGCTTAAAGTAAAGTAGGACAATAAACTCTGTTATACCTAAATCTTTGAGCATCATCATGGTATGCTCCATCATCGGTTTGTTCATAATCGGTAACATCGGTTTTGGCCGTGAATTTGTCAAAGGTTGGATCCGTGTACCAAATCCGCCTGCCATTACTACTGCTTTCATCTTTATCCCCTTCTTTTTAAATTTTTTGTAACTACTCAGCCTATTATAAGTATGATTATACAGTCTATCGTAACACCGACTTCAGTCGGTAATGTAGAATCCTTACAATAAATGAACCGACTAAAGTCGGTGTTACAGGTATTTGTATAAGCTATGAAAATAAGCCTGCCATAATCCTTTGTGCTTCTTGCTGCAAAGTGCCTAAATGCTCTTGTGAAATAAAGCTCTCTGTATATATTTTGTATATCTCTTCTGTTCCTGATGGTCGCATAGCCACCCAGCCGTTTTGTGTGACAATTTTAAGCCCACCTATGGTAGCACCATTTCCTACTGCGTTTGTAAGTATCTGCTCAATCTTTTCGCCGCCTAAAGTATCAATCTTTATTGATGCTGCGTTTAAAGATTTGAGTCTCTTTTTTTGTTCTAAAGTAGCTGGTGCATCTATGCGTCCGTAGTACGATCTGCCAAACTCCTGCTCAAACGCAGCATATATCTCAAACAAATCTTTTTTCGTCACTGCCATAATTTCAGCGGCTAAAAGTGTCATAATCATTCCATCTTTATCGGTACTCCAGACACTTGCGTCACGACGAAGATACGAAGCTCCCGCACTCTCTTCACCACCAAAACCAAGCCAGCCCTCATAGAGTCCATCTACAAACCATTTAAAGCCAACGGGTACTTCATAGACCTCGCGATTAAGACTTTTGGCGATTCTGTCTATCATAGAGCTTGAAACGAGTGTTTTTCCTATTTTTAAATCTGCTGTGAAATTTTTTCTGTGTTTAAAAAGATACCAGATGGTAACACTCAGGTAATGGTTAGGGTTCATCAGCCCGCCTTTTGGTGTGACTATGCCGTGTCTGTCTGCATCGGTATCATTAGCAAATGCCAAATCATAGTTATCTTTGAGCTGTAAGAGCGAAGCCATAGCATCGGGTGAAGAGCAGTCCATACGAATTTTTCCGTCATGATCAAGTGTCATAAACGAAAAAGTAGCATCGGCGTAAGGATGAATAATCTCCATATCAAGATTATAATAAGATTGTATCTTTTTATAAACAGGAATAGACGAGCCGCCAAGTGGGTCAGCCGCCATTTTTAAACCAGAATTTTGAATAGCTTGCATATCTACGATTTCGCCAAGGGCTTGTACATAAGGTGTTATAAAATCATACTCTGTGACAAAAGGGGAGCTAATAGCTTCTTCATAGCTGATGATTTTTACATCTTTGAGATTGTTTTGCAGTATCTCATTGGCTCTTTTTTCTATGATGGTTGTGACATCTGTATCTGCCGGTCCTCCATTTGGTGGATTGTACTTAAATCCGCCGTCCTGCGGAGGGTTGTGTGAAGGTGTAATAACAATACCGTCTGCTTGTGCATCATCTGCTTTGTTATGCTCTAAAATAGCAAAAGAGACCAGAGGTGTAGGGGTATAATCATCATCTAAAGAGATGGCTACTTTTACTTCATTTGCACAGCAAACACGCAGTGCTGTGATTTGTGCAGGGGCAGAGAGTGCATGCGTATCTTTACCGATATAGAGCAGATCTTCATAATCTGACTCTTTTTTATATTCACAAACTGCCTGTGTAATTGCCATTACATGGGCCTCATTAAAACTTTTTTTCAAAGCACTTCCACGATGTCCCGAAGTTCCAAAGCTAACTCTCTGGCTCTCTTGTGTAACATCAGGCATCAACTCATAGTAGGCACTTGTCAAAAGTTCTACATTTATAAGTTCCTCTTTTGGCACTGGTTTTCCTGCTAAAGGACTACGCATATATTTCCCCTTTTATTATTACTTCTTACTCTTTTGCAAATCCATTGAAATTGGAATATAAAATTTACTCAAATAATCTTTCATCATTCGTCTTGCACTAAATGCAGGCGTAACACTTGTCATTGCCGCTTTCATCTTCTCTATCCATTGTGTCGGTACACCGCTGTTGTCTATGTCATAATAGAGCGGTACAATCTCTTTTTCTATCAAATCATATAAGGCTTCTGAATCCTCTTTTGTATTTGAAGGCTCATCTCCAAATGCCCAACCATTTTTACCGTTGTAACCCTCAGGCCACCAACCATCTAAAGATGAGAGATGTAGCGTCCCGTTGAGTGAAGCTTTCATGCCGCTTGTGCCGCAGGCTTCCATTGGAATTTGCGGATTATTGAGCCAGACATCAACACCGTGGAGCAGATATTTGGCAACATTTTCGCCATAATCCTCCACAAAAGTAATGCGTCCGCCAAAACGAGACTCCTGTGCTGTTTTAAAAATATGCTGGAGTATCTTTTTGCCTGCTATATCCGCAGGGTGTGCTTTTCCTGCAAATATTATTTGTACAGGTCGGTCTCTGTTTGTTATAATCTTCTCAAGTCGCTCTATGTCTGTGAGTATCAAGTCAGGTCGTTTATACTCTGCCATTCTGCGTGCAAAACCAATGGTCAAAACATCAGAATCGAGTAGTACACCCTCAGCCATTGCAACAACGGGGTCTATTCCCTCTTTTGCATATTTTACGCGTACTCTGTCTCGAATATAATTGACCATTAAAACTTTAGAATTTTGTGAGATTTTCCATAGCTTTTTATTGCTTATTTCATTCACAAAGCTCCAACAGGATTTGCTGTCTTGGAGTAGTTTCCAGCTTTCTCCTACAGAAGTGTCGATAATACTAGAGAGTTCATCGCCCAGCCAAGTTGGAACATGTACACCATTTGTGACATAATCCATAGCAGGCTTGTTCTCTTTTGACTCGGGTAGTATATGTGACCAGATATTAGTTGCCACTTCACAATGCTTTTTACTTACTGCGTTTCGATTATCGCACATATTAAGGCCAAAAACGGTCATATTAAAGCCTTCGCCTTGATTATCAGGGTTAATGCCAAAGCTCATAAACTCCTCTTTACTCATACCAAGTGCTTCCCAATAATCTTTAAACGCAGCACTTATCATCTCGAAGTTATAGACATCTGTTGCGGCTTGAAGTGGTGTATGGGTTGTAAAAACAGAGGTTTGTTTGACCTTTGCCACAGCATCATCAAGAGAGAGATTTTCGTCTTGCATAAAACTGCGTACCCGCTCAAAAAGCGCAAAAGCAGGATGCCCTTCATTCAGATGTAAGATGGAGTACTCGATGCCTAACTCTTCAAGCACTCTATACCCACCGATTCCAAGGACAATCTGCTGACGCAGTCTCTGGTTGATGTCAGAAGTATAAAGGCGTGAAGATATTTGTCTATCCCACGGGTCGTTTTTCTCTATGTCCGTATCGAGCAGATAAAGTGTAACACGACCGACATTTATTTTCCAGATACTCGCAAATATAGGTGGGTCAATAAAAGGAACCTCAATGATAAAATGTTGCCCATCTTTGTCTAAAACCCGCTCAATCGGAGCAACATCTTTCTCTATTGGCTCCTCTGCACCGTTTTGCCAACCATCAGTTCCTATGACTTGGCGAACATACCCTTGGGGGTACATAAAACCAATGCCCACCATCGGTAGCCCCATATCGCTTGACTCTTTTAAAATATCGCCCGCTAAAAATCCCAAACCACCCGAATAGATAGGTACAGAGTGGTGAAGTCCATATTCAGCACAAAAATATGCGATAGGCAGAGGCTCATCTGCATACACATTTTTGTCGTTCATATACGCCGTAAAAGTTTTATAAACATACTCATACTCACGCATAAAAAGCTCATTTTCAGATGCTTCATTAAGCTCCTTTTGAGACATACTTTTGAGCATTGCTATGGGATTATGGCGTGTCTCTTTCCAAAGGTAAGGATTAAGTAGTTTGAAAAGATTACGTCCGCGTGCGTTCCATGTCCACCAAAGATTCAGAGAAATCTCTTTGAGACCCTCTATCTTTTTTGGAAGTTTTGGAACTGCTATGTTAATTGATGGGTCAGCATTTATCATATTTTTGCCTTTGCTATTTCCAGCTGTAGAGTGCTTCGCCCTCTAACATCATCTCAATCTCTAAAAGACGATTGTATTTTGCAAGTCGCTCACTACGTGAGGCTGAACCTGTTTTGAGGTGTCCACCGTCCATTGCTACTGCAAAGTCTGCTAAAAAGGTATCTGCCGTTTCACCTGAACGGTGAGAAAGCAAGTATCTCCAGCCGTTATCTCGACACATTCTCACTGCATCGACAGTTTCAGTTACTGTTCCTATTTGGTTGAGTTTGATAAGTGAAGAGTTTGCAGTATGCTCTTTAATTCCCCGTGAAATAAATTTGGTATTTGTCACAAAAATATCATCACCAATTATCTCTATTTTATCACCAAGTTCTGCTGTGAATTTTGCAAAACCTTCCCAATCCTCTTCAGCCAATGGATCTTCCCAGAAAACAATAGGATACTTCTCTACCCACTCTTTTGCCAACGCAATCAAGTCATCACTTGTTTTTTTACCAGCACCTGACCATTTAAGGTCATAATTGCCCTTTTTATCTGTACAAAAAGAGGTTGCCGCACTATCTATGCCTATCATAATATCTTTACCCGGCTCAAAGTCTGCCGCTTTGATAGCTTCGATAATAAGCTCCATAGCCTCTTCATTGCTTTTTAAATCTGGTGCAAAACCACCCTCATCACCTACAGATGTTGCAAGTCCACGCGCAGCTAAAATCTTTTTAAGTGCATGAAAAGTCTCTGCTACATAACGTAGCCCTTCGCTAAAAGTTGGTGCGCCAAGTGGCACTGCCATAAATTCTTGAAAATCGACACTATTGTCTGCATGCTCTCCACCGTTTAAAATGTTCATACATGGTACAGGGATGCGTCTTGCATCTGCACCGCCGAGATATTGGTAAAGTTCAAGTCCGCTTGAAGCTGCGGCTGCTTTTGCTGCTGCCATTGAAACACCTAAAATCGCATTTGCACCTAAGTTTGACTTATTTTCGGTACCATCGAGTTCTATCATTGCTTTG
>Ga0256829_1002744_pt1 | contig 12776 bp, 13 predicted proteins | sample 131447metaG_FD_185979 | JGI IMG/M metagenome (GOLD analysis project Ga0256829, IMG submission 185979) | Hydrothermal vent microbial communities from Lau Basin, Pacific Ocean - 131-447 | ecosystem: Environmental > Aquatic > Marine > Hydrothermal vents | place: Pacific Ocean: Lau Basin | collected... | reverse complement strand
GGCATGCGCGTCCATAATGGCGGCGTGGCGTTCCTCGATGAGCACCTAAAGCGACTTTATGCCGGTGCGAAGACGATTGATATGGATATCGGCCTGACCACCGAGGAGCTCTCACAGCAACTGTTCGATTGCCTGAAAGCGCAGGACATGACCGAGGGCGTGCATATCCGCCTGATGGTGACGCGCGGGATAAAGAAGACGCCGTATCAGGGACCTCGTTTTACGATCACGCCGCCGACCATTGTGATCATTCCGGAATACAAATCGCCGGTGCCGGAGATCCAGGCCAAGGGTGTGTCTTTGTTCACCGCGCATGTCCGGCGGACCGGCCCAGCTGAGCAGGATCAAAAGCTCAATTCGCATTCCAAGCTGAATTGTATTTTGGCCTGTATCCAAGCCGATAAAGCTGGCGCGGACGAAGCTTTGATGCTGGATCCAGATGGCTTTGTCGCAACCTGTAATTCCACGCATTTCTTCATTGTGCGCGACGGCGAGGTGTGGACCAGCCCGCCTGAATATTGCCTCGGTGGGATCACACGCGGCAATATCATCCGGGTCTGCCGTGAGAATGATATTCCTGTGGTCGAAAAGCGGTTCTCGCTGTTTGATGTCTATTCGGCGAACGAGGCGTTCATTACTGGTACGTTCGCCGGCACGACGCCGGTTCGCGAGGCTGATGGCCGGGTCTTGGCCAATTTGAATGGGCCAATGACGCAGCGACTGTCAGGTCTCTACAAAGCCTTGGTTGAGGCCAATCTGACGCCGATCACATGACCCAATCCCCCTTGCGAATTGCGATGTGGTCCGGTCCGCGCAACATGTCGACCACGATGATGCGCAGCTTTGGTGCGCGCTCTGACAGCGTCTGTGTGGATGAGCCGTTTTACGCGGCCTACTTGAAGTCGACCGGGCTTGAGCACCCTATGTCAGACGAGATTTTTGCGAGCCAGAGCAGCCAGCCAGAGGACGTCATCGCGGATTTAACTGGGCCGGTCGCGCCGCCGGCCACCGTCTTTTACCAAAAGCATATGACCCACCACATGGTCGATACGATCCCGCGTGATTGGATGGCGGCGTGTCAGAATGTGTTCCTGATCCGTCACCCCGCGCGTGTGATCCCCTCTTATGCGCGAAAAATGGAGTCGGTCTCGTTGGAAGCGATTGGCTTTCCGCAGCAGCTCAGCTTGTTTGAACAGGCGCGGGCGCTGGAAGGTCGGGCACCGATCGTGGTTGATAGTACGGACATATTGCGCGCGCCGGACGTCAAACTGCGCGCCCTGTGCGAGGCCTTGGGCCTCGACTGGCAATCCAACATGCTGGCATGGTCTGCCGGCCCCAAACCGGAGGATGGCGCGTGGGCGCCGCATTGGTATGACGCGGTCTGGTCATCGACCGGGTTTGGATCCGCACCCGGCGAGCTACCCGATCTGCCATCTGAACATCAGGCCATCTACGCCGATGCATTGGCCATCTATGAAACGCTTGCCGCGCATCGACTTTAATCTTGGCAAGACCCCATCGATAATCGTTGCACGCTGGTGCGCGCAGTCTATGTTGGCGTCATTCGGGAAAAAGGTGTGAGGGTGCATATTGTGATGATGCGGATTATTCTGGCGGGGCTCCTATCTGTTGCGATGATGGCAGTCGGTGCGAAGGCTCAAGACTATAATGACTTTGAGCAAGGCCGAGAGGTCACAGGAGAGCGGAACGTTCTCGAATTTCGCGATCGCATTGCGCCTGAAAATGAGATGACACGCGATCGTCTGGAGACGCTGCTGCCGAAGCTGATGGACGAAACCGGCATCGATATGTGGCTCGTCATCAACCGCGAGTATGCTGAGGATCCCGTCTATTTCACGCTCGTACCGCAACCAGCCTTTGCAGCCCGGCGGACGACGATCCTGGTTTTCCATAAGTCAGATGAGGCGTTCGAGATGCTGACCGTCAATCGCTACCCCCTCGGCGCGCCCTATGTGGCAGCTTGGGAAGGCGGCGACCTGGACGCGCAATGGGAAGCACTTGCTGATCTGATCGAAGAAAAAGATCCAGAGCGGATTGGCATTAATGTCTCCTCGCACTGGCCGGTTGCGGATGGCCTGACGCACGGTTTGCACCAAAAACTGGAATCGGTTCTGCCGAAGCGGTTGGAGCGTCGCTTGGTGAGCGCAGAAGATCTCGTCATTCGCTGGATCGAAACCCGCAGCGAACACGAAATGGAAGCCTATGGGCACATTGTCGGCCTGGCGCGCTCGGTGATCAGTGAAGCGTTTTCGTCGAAAGTCATCACACCCGGGGTGACGACAACAGATGATGTCGCGTGGTACATTCGCCAGCGGTTTGAGGATATGAACCTCGCGCCTTGGTTCAATCCTTATGTGAACGTTCAGCGCCCGGGCCTCGCCTGCGCTGCCGACCAACCTTTTTGCGGAACGGATGGCATCATCAAGCGCGGTGATATCATCCATACCGATGTCGGCATCTGCTATCTCAAACTTTGTACCGACACGCAGGAAATGGGCTATATCGCCCATCTCGGAGAAAGCGATGTTCCGGAGGGCTTGAAGGTGGCGATGGCGGTTGGAAATCGCTGGCAGGACCATCACACCGGTGCCTTCGGAGTTGGAAAAACCGGCAACCAGGTGCTCGCCGATACGCGCGCGCAGTGCGATGCGGAAGATTATATTTGTTCGGTCTACACCCACCCGCTTGGCTTTTTCGGTCACGCGCCTGGCCCAACGATCGGCATGTGGGATGATCAGGACGGCACCCCAGTGCGCGGAGATTGGCCGGTCTATGCCAATACGTGCTACGCGATTGAAGGGAATGTGAAAGCCAAGGTTCCTGAGTGGGATGGTCAATATGCGCAGATCAAGCTGGAGCAGGATGCGTGTTTTGATGGCGAGCGCGTCAACTATCTCGCAGGACGCCAGACCACCTGGCATGTCGTGCACTAGCGCACAGGACCGAAAGCGCCGTCTTGGTACTCGTATCCCGTCGACCTAGAGACTAGGTGGGCGCCGGGTAGATAGGACCACGGTCCAGTCCAGAGCCAGCTCCCTGACGGAACTTAAGGTCGGCGGATAGCTGACCGTCCTCGAACGCCCCAGCCGCTGTGCTGGTCGCATATAGGCATGATTGCGGCTGTCTGTAAGTAGGCTTAGGCGGCAGCTTGTTTCTCACCGAGCTCGCGCAGATAGGCCCACGTGAAAAGGCCGTTGGAATGGCCGTCACTAAAATGAATGCGGACGGCATACCGACCGACCGGATCTGCCTTGTCGACCGAGATATCGTCGCTGACAATTGGCGGCGGTGGTTTTGGACCGCTGCCATGGCCTTGGACGTCAGCTGAGGGGCTTTCGAGGCGCAGCAGCTTATAGGGCAGGGCGAAGGCTTTGCCGTCGTCAAAGGTTACGTTCAAGGCTTGCTGGCTTTTCGAAAATCGAAGCTCTGTGGGCCATGCGCGCTTGCTCATCGAGATTACGCCTCCAGATCGCGCGCTTCGCTTTCCAGCAAGATTGGCAGGCCATCGCGGATCGGAAAGGCAAGATTCGCTTTGTTCGAGATCAGCTCACAGGCGTCTTTATCAAAGACCAGAGGGCCGCCCGTCACGGGGCAAATCAAGACCTCGAGCAAACGTGGGCTGACCCCGCAGGGGCTGTTCTTGGTGTCGGAATTTGTATCAGTCATTGCAAGGTGGAGCTGTCATCGCCCGGCACGTCCATGTCAAGCAATGTGATCAGAGTTTGGGCCCGGTCAGCAACCGTTTGGGCTTCCAGAAGCGCCTGTTTTTCAACTGTTCCGAACGGGCACCCGGCGCACAAGGCATTGATCAGCGTTTCCATTGGCGCGTGTTCGACCGCTTCCCAATCGACTTCCATCGAATTGATCTGTGTGTAGCGCTTCAGCGAATTGACCAGATGCAATCGATCCGGAAGGCTCTGGTCTGGGGGCGAGACAAGATCATGCGCGAAGGGCTGCCAATCTGCCTGGACCTGTCGGTACGGCGTCTTCACATCAAGTTCTTCAGCGACCCGGAAGCGGCATATGCCGGTCAGCGAGATGAGATAGCGACCATCATCGGTTTCTGAATAGGAGGTGATCCGCCCCGCGCAGCCTGTATTTACAAGACTCGGGCTCACAGGATCATCGCCGTTCGATTGGATCATACCAATGATCCGTGTGCCGGACATCGCATCATCAATCATGTTCAGATATCGCGGCTCGAAAATGTTCAGCGGCAGTGACCAACGCGGGAATAACAGGACCCCCGAGAGCGGGAAGACCGCAATCGTTTCCGGCAAATCTGTCAGCTTGCGATATGTTTCGACGGTCACACCGGCTCCTGTTCTCCTCACCCTATATCACAAGATGGGGTGATCGTGGGGCGCGGCGAGAGGTTAATGTCGGTTCTTACGAAAACATCAGTGAGCCGAGGCGCCGCCGCCCCTCAACCGTGATCGCATCTTTCGGGCCGGCGGCTTCGAAGATTTCGAGCAGCTTGGCTTTCGCTTTGCCGTCTTCCCAATCGAGTTTGGCCTCGAGAATGGTCAGCAAATGATCGGCAGCGTCCTTGTTCTTGCCTTGCGCGATCAGCGCTTCAGCCAGTTCAAACCGTGCCGTGTGATCACCCGGATTGGCGGCGACTTTTTCTTTTGCCTGCGCCATTTCTTCATCGAGCGGCGTGTCAGCCATCAAATCTAGCGCGGTGCGAACAGATTTAACCGCAGCATCGTTCACTTTGTTTTCTGGAACCGTGTCGAGGATTTGGCGAGCGCGATCATGGTCACCATTTGCGAGATAGCACCGAGCGAGCCCGGCAATCGCCGCAGCGTTCTCTGGATCAGCTTCCATGACGGCGCCATACAGCTGCGCCGCGGTTGCGATATCGCCGGATTGGGCCGCCGCTTCAGCTTGTGAAAGGGCTTCCTGTAACTGTTTGGCGCTATCGGTTCCACCGAGAATAGACTCGATGAACTGGCGAACCTGGCTTTCCGGCAGAGCGCCTTGAAAACCATTGACCGGACGTCCCTTATCAAAGGCAAAGACGGACGGGATCGAGCGCACGCCCATTTGCCCCGCAACACCAGGATGCTCTTCGGTATTGATTTTGACCAGCTTCACTTTGCCATTCTGCTCGCCGACCACCTTTTCAAGGGTCGGGGTTAGAGTCCGGCAAGGGCCACACCAAGGGGCCCAAAAATCGACCAGCACGGGTTGATCATTTGAGGCTTCAACAACATCCGCCATGAAGGCTTGATCGGATGAGTCCATAATATGCGGTGATGCGGCAGCTTCAGTCATGAGAAGCGGTCTCCATTGTACTGTTCAGCGCCTATTTGGGCGCTCGCCGCTTATAGCGCAAGTCACACGCTCCAAGCAGCGCGCTGAAGCGCTGACATTATTGATTTAAGAATAGGGGGTTCTAGCTGTCGCCAGCAGCGCCCCAGACATCGGCGACGCGCTTATCACGGCCGCAACCGACCCGATAAAGCTTATAGCGCGCCGGGTTCTTCTGGTAATAGTTCTGATGATAGCCCTCGGCTTCATAGAACGGTGCCTCATCGAGAACGCGCGTCACAATCGGTGCGGGCAGAACGCCGGATTGATTGATCTCAGAGAACTGCGATTCAACTTCCTGACGCTCGTCTTCATTGGCCACGAATACGGCAGTTCGGTAAGAGTTTCCGCGGTCACAGAACTGGCCGCCATCGTCGGTTGGATCAATGTGGCGCATGAAATAGGTGACAAGCTCGCCATACTCGATCTCTGATGGGTCATAGACAACTTTAACCGCTTCCAGATGACCTTGCTTCGTATGGGTTTTGTAAGTTGGGTTTGTCGTTTTGCCCGCTGTGTATCCTGACACAGTCTCTAGGACGCCTGGCAATTTATCGAAATCGCTTTCCACGCACCAGAAGCATCCGCCCGCAAAAATCGCGGTTTCAACATTGGCTTGGCTCGTCGTGATGGTTGGGCGGTCTTGCGCACCAGCATTCAAAAAGAATGTCGCGAGCGCGGCAAGTCCACCTGCGAACAGGCTGATGGAGAGAGGATGCGTCAGTTTCATTTTGAATCGTCCAAAAGCGGTTTGTCTCGAACGCTCGATATGACGATTCGTCATTGAGATTACGAGGATAGATTCCAGTTTTCACGGATTTTTGTTCGCGCGTGACCAAGACGCGCGCGGCTTAACCCGCCAGACGTTCGATTTCCTCGGCCGACAGCTCAGAATTATCATAGACGTTTGCGACATCATCGAGGTCGTCCAGAACGTCGAGCAAGCGCATCAGTTTTTCCGCATCATCTCCCGCAATTGGGACCGTGTTTTGCGGTTTCCAGATCAGCTTGGTCGACTTTGCCTCGACTTCTCCAAACTGGCCTTCGAGGGCCGCGGCAACGTCCGACAATTCTTCGCGTTCGGTATAGATGAAGTGACCGTCTTCATCGCTTTCCACATCGCTGGCACCGGCTTCCAGCGCCGCTTCCATAATCGTGTCTTCATCCCCGGCTTCGGTTGGGAATTGAATTTCGCCAACATTCTCGAATCCGAATGAAACGGCACCGGTTTCGCCGAGATTGCCGCCATTCTTTGAAAAAGCGGTTCGGATTTCGCTTGCCGCACGGTTCTTATTGTCGGTTGAGGCTTCAACAATAATACCGACGCCGCCAGGGCCGAAACCTTCATAGCGGATATCGACATAGTCTTCGCCGCCGCCGCCTTGGCCTTTATCAACCGCGCGCTTGATATTGTCCTTGGGCATGGATTGCCCGCGGGCATTGGCGATGGCCAGGCGCAGGCGTGGGTTTCCATCAGGGTCGGGGCCGCCCATTTTCGAGGCGATGGTGATCTCTTTGGAAAGGCGCGAAAACAAAGCCGCGCGCTTCTTATCCTGGGCACCTTTGCGGTGCTGAATGTTTGCCCATTTACTATGGCCAGCCATGGTGGCTCCTACGGTCAGTCAATTGAGAGCGCTGCTTAACGCAGCTGCGCCAAGAATTCAAAGGGTTGGCAGTAATTCAGACAATCGTCCGCCGACACGGATAGGCTCGCAGCGTTTTGCGAGGCCGCTTGCATCATCTGTTTCGACAAACAAACCGCAAAGGGTCCCTTCGCCAAGCGCCGGTTCGTAGCGTTGTCCGGGCAGTTGCGTGGAGAAACGCCGGAGCGAATTGTCCTTCTGCATGCCGATGACGCTGTCATAGTCGCCGCACATGCCCGCATCGCTCTGATAGGCTGTGCCGTTTGAGAGGATCATATGATCTGCGGTTGGAACATGTGTGTGGCTGCCAACCACGACGCTGGCGCGGCCATCGCAATGATGCCCCATCGCCATTTTCTCAGAGGTCGCCTCGCAATGCATATCAACAATGATGGCGTCTGCGACGACGCCAAGCGGCATCTCATCAAGCGCCGTGTCGACCGCGCCAAAGGGATTTTCCAGCAGCTGTTTCATAAACACGATGCCCTGCGCCTGGATCACGCCAACGCGGCGGCCATCCGGCAGAACAAACAAGTGTGCGCCTTTTCCGGGTGCGCTGGCCGCTTCTGGATAATTGATTGGGCGGAGCAGCCTGGATTCACGCTCAATATAGGTCAGCGCCTCGCGTTGATCCCAAGCATGATCTCCTAAAGTCAGACAATCGGCGCCCGCATCGAAAAACTCGTTCGCGATCGCTTCGGTTAGTCCAAATCCGCCCGCCGCATTTTCGGCGTTTACGACCACGAAATCGAGACTGAGCGCTTGGCGCACGCTGGGCAAATGCTCACGCACGGCTTGCCGGCCAGGTTTGCCGACGACGTCTCCGAAAAAAGCTAGTTTCATGAGGCCAATATGAGAGGTTGAAGCGTAAAAGAAAAGCGCGCGATACTTTGCCGTACCGCGCGCTGATTATTCGGATCGGTATCCGCTTATTTCTGGGTCGCTGTGAAGCCCAGAGAATCCTTCGTGTAGGCAGCAGGATCTGGGTTCGCCATGATCGATGCCACAGACAGAGGTGTTTCTGGGTTCAGCTTGAAGGTCAGCGTGCCGCCTTCATTAACAAAGCTAGACAGAGCCGTTGTGGCTTCAGTGACAAGCGCCATGTCGACGCCAGACCCTTGGGCCATCATCGGGGCCATCGCGAGACCCATACCGATTTGAGACTTCATCTCTGCTGGATCAGCGCCTTGTGCGGTCGCTGCTGCATTAAATGCGCGGTCCAGGAGCGAGTTGTCATCAATCGACAATTCGAAATTGTGGAAAGTCAGCTTGCCGAGCGCATTGGTCATTGCGGCTGGATCTGGCTCAGCGCCAGCGGTCAGCTCTTCAATATCGAAGGCGCTTGCAATGTCCTGCGAGTATGCGCTGTAGCCTTCGATTTTGCCGCCCATGCTGAACTTTGCTCCGTCAACGAGTTCGAGATAGTTCGAACCTGCATCGAATGAGACGATGTCCTGATCTGGGTCATAAGTCATGACGCCAGCGCCTTTCAGCTCAAGTTCTTCATAGCCAACAACGCTGAGGCCTTGCAGCAGAGCTTCGCCGACTTCACCGCCCGCACCGTCTGCTTTCAGAGTCATGCTGTACGGTTCGGTCACGAATTTCGTCGCTTGGCCAGCAGAATTGCGCTCAACACCCGCGACGAGGTTTGGAATTGCGAAAGTTGCGCCTGCCACATCCACGTTCAAACCGTCGAGTTTGAAGGAATCGTAGCCAGGTTCCATTGGGTTGTCGTAGGCCATGTCCATCAAAGCCGCGACCATCGCTTCTTCATCATCGACGTTCTCTTGAATGGCTTGGACGAATTTCGCATCCACATTGGTCGCTGTCATGCTGCCAAGTTGAATGTCGAAGTCCATGCCTTCAGACTCGTCTGTGCCGACCAGCGACAGACCGCTAATCGTGGCTTTCGCAGCCTTCAGGTCGGTCATGTCGCGGATTTCGATCTTGTCGATGCCAAATGTTCCTTCGGCTTCGGTATCAGAGAAATCACCTGTCAGACCATTCATTGACCAGCTGTCGAAGACAATCTTGTCTGCCGCCGGGAATGGAACTTCTTGACCATTCAGGCTCGCAGCCAACCATCCAGCAAGCTCTGGTGATGGATTTACAAGCTCGATTGAGCCGAGTTTCACTTCAACATCTTCACCCTCTTCAGAGATCGTGATGTCGTTCAGACTCATTTTACCGAAATTCGCCTGTGAGCCTTCCATGTCGAGGCCTTCAAGCACCAGTGAGCCAACTTTCACGGCGTCTTCGCCCGTGATGGTCAGATCAGTAAATGTCGCTGTCGCGCCATCTGTTGTGCTGCCTGCAAAAGACAGAACGCCTGTTCCACTATTAGTCAAAGACATCGCCGCAAGCGCGTCTGCCGCTTCTGAGGCGTCGCCTGCGCGAACCGTAAGCTCTTTCAGTGTTGGCTCGGTAATCGTGACCTCTGTCGCCGCTTCTTCGCCGCCGCAGGCTGTCAGAAGTGTGAGTGCCGCCGCACCGTACATTAATTTCTTCATGTTTGATTCCCTTTTCAACCGGAGTCCCATAAGCATATCGTATGATCCTGTCGAGGCGTATTTAATGATTATCGATAAAGGCGACAAGATGGCATTGCGAACTAAATCCGGAGAAACGGTGAAAGTTCGCTTTGAAATCAACCCGAAAGCGCGCCGCCTCATATTGCGCTTGGATGAGCGTCGACGCGAAGCGGTTGCGGTTGCGCCTAGCAAAAAGAAAATCGGCGAAGCGGCTGCATTTGCGCGCGACCGCATTGACTGGATTGCCGAGCATTTACAGGCTCTTCCGGAGCAAACGATCTTGCAGCCGGGTGCTGAATTCATGCTGCGCGGTGAAACATGTCAGATCACAGTCGAGGGTCCAGGACGCGTTCCGAAACTTGAGATTGGCCCGCCTCTCACCCTTCGTGTGCCGGGCGATGAAGAAACAACAGGAAAACGCGTCGAGCGCTATCTTCGCAAGGCGGCGAAGTCTGATCTTTCTGATTCGGTGATCGAGTATTGCGAGACTCTGGGCGTTGAGGCCCGCCGCGTCACCGTCAAAGACACACGCTCCAGATGGGGCTCATGCACCTCAGATGGCCGCTTGGCCTTCTCTTGGCGGCTGATCATGGCGCCGCCACCCGTCCTCCAATACGTCGCCGCGCACGAATGTGCTCACTTGCTGGAAATGAACCACAGCGCAGCCTTCTGGGCACATGTCGAGAGATGTCGCCCTGATTGGAAGAAAGAACGCGCTTGGTTGCGTCAAAACGGACGCGATCTACACGCAGTCACTGCCGACTAGGCGGGCACTGGCTCCGGGCGACCATTTGTTTGGTCTTTCAGCTCGGGCGCAAAACTGATCAAAATTGATCCGTCGCCGCCCCGCGCCTCACGATTCGGACCGAGCAGCAGCAATGTGCCATCAGCGCGAATTTCCGCCACGATGTCCGCATCCGGGCGATCTTTTCGGAACGCTTCAAGTGAGTATTTGTCGGTCAGGCGCGTGCGCGCGAATTCCCAACCGCGATACTGGTCTCGGATCAGACTGTCATAATTGCGGCCGCGCCGGATCAGCGTCCGTCCGCGCGCATTCGAGCTAAGGCCGCGATCGTCGTTTTCTTCATCTTCGTTGATCGACAGTTGATAGACCATGTGGCGGCCAACTTCCGGCGCGAAATGGCTGCAAACAAGCGCATTGTAGGAATCATTGGTCGACAAGGCGATGACCGTTGAGAACCGGGCGTGGTCGAGCTTCAGTTCCGCATCCTCAGACATCACCTCGCCCATGAAGATATCAAGGCCAGCATCTCGGGACGACTTCAAACGCCGATAGTTACTGTCGGCGACAATGACCTCGATCCCGCTTTGCTGCAAAGCGCTGGCAAACTGCACGCTCCATGCGTTGGCGCCGACGATCAGAACGCCAGGCTTTTCTTTTCTCGCGAGACCAAGCCCGCGCGACAGAGGCCCGATCGTAAACCCGTGCAGGACAACCGTGACAAAGACCATAGCGAAGGCGAGGGGCGTGATTTGATCAGCGCCTGAGAAGAAGAAGCGGCCTTCTCGTGACAGGTCGACAAGCAGGGATCCAAACAGGCCTGACACCGCCACCGCAACGATCCCGCGCGGTGCGATCCAACCGAGCAACAAAGCTTCGTTCCTGGACAGGGTGCCATAAGTGGCAATCCAGACGGAGAGCGGGCGCACGATGAACAGCATACAAACCAGGAAGGCGAGCGTATTCCAGTTGATCGCTTGGCTGATAATGGCCGGGGTCAAGTCCGCTGTAAGCATCACAAACACGCCCGATACGAGCAGGATCGCAATGTCTTCCTTGAACTTCTGCAGCTCGTTCAGACCGGCGAGCTTGGAATTGCCGAGCATCATTCCGTATGCGGTGACGGCCACCAGACCGATCTCTTTCTGGAACATCTCGGCCATCGTGTAACAGAGCACGATTGAGGCAAGGATGAGCGGCGCCTTTAAGTATTCTGGTGTCCAGCCTTCGCGAAACGCTTTCGCCATTGCCCAACCAAAGAAGATGCCGAGAATTGTTCCATAGGTCGCCGCCATGACGATCCACAGACCAGCGCCAAACAGGCTTTGACCTTCCGATGCGACGCGAATGAACTCAAACGCTGCAACCGCAAACAAGGCGCCAATCGGGTCGTTGACGATGCCTTCCCATTTCAAGAACTTTGCCGGGCGGCCGCCAAGTTTCGATTGTCGCAGAAGCGGGATAATCACGGTTGGGCCCGTTACGACCATGACACCAGCAAAAACGACCGCGCTGGCCCAGTCCAATCCGGCGGCATAGCGCGCAGCAAATGCGCCCAAGACCCAGGCAAGCGGTCCGCCGACGAAAATCATTCGCCTGACTGCGGCGCCTGCTTCTCGCAAATTCTCAAATTTTAGGACGAGCCCGCCTTCAAACAGGATCACCGCAACCGCCAATGAGACGATCGGGCGAAACACGTCGCCAAAGGATTTTTGCGGGCTCAGCAATGGATCGCCGAACAGGACCGACCAGAGCGGTCCAACGGCGAGACCTGCGAGCGACATCAGAACAATTGCCGGCGCCTGAAGACGCCAGGCCAGCCATTGCGCGCCAACGCCGAGGGCGCCGATCAGGGCGCAGGCAAAGATAACTTCTTGCCCAGCGCCGCCTGCGAGAAGAAGACCGATCTCCATATCGTGCTTCGTGCGGCCCGATTAGGCCACGACCTCATCAATGTCGCGTGACAGATCGAAGCCGATTTCACGGCTGCCATAATCGCCAGCTTCATAGCGTTCGATTTGGGTTTGGAACCATTCCAGCACGTGCTCATAAATATGATCGTAGAACGGCTCAGGGTCATTCTCCTGGAGCGGAATATTCAGCCGATATTCTTCGCCCCCAACGATTTGCGCGATGAATTCGTCGCCAATCTTCTGGCATTGCATAGTCACCCGCATCCAGTCTTTTTCACCGAGCACGCGAATGGCGAGGCCAAATTGAATGGCGCCAAGCGGGCGAAAGCCTTGCGGGGGAATTGAGAAGGCTTGATCGCCATAGTCGCGAGGCTCAAACTGGCCGGCAGGCGGCACCAGCTGTACGCAAACACCATCCTTCATGCCAATATGTGCACATAGACCTGCGCGCAATTCTTCTGCGAGAGACCGCACGCGCGTGTAGTTTTCTGCCGCCAGCGTTTGATAACGCGACACGGTCGAGATCAGCTCTTCAAATCGAGACAAGCCCTGACTCCCCAATCAATCAGCTTGGAAAATAGGGCGCGTTCGGCGCGAAGGCTAGTCTTTA
>Ga0256829_1002743_pt1 | contig 12777 bp, 12 predicted proteins | sample 131447metaG_FD_185979 | JGI IMG/M metagenome (GOLD analysis project Ga0256829, IMG submission 185979) | Hydrothermal vent microbial communities from Lau Basin, Pacific Ocean - 131-447 | ecosystem: Environmental > Aquatic > Marine > Hydrothermal vents | place: Pacific Ocean: Lau Basin | collected... | reverse complement strand
CACCATGGGATATGCCACATGTGTTAGAAAAAGCTAAATCTACGGGTAATGTGGATATTATGTTATGTGACAGAGGCACAAGTTTTGGTTACAATAACTTAGTTTCGGACTTTCGTTCATTGATAGTGATGGGTGAAACGGGTGCACCAGTAGTTTTTGATGCAACCCATTCGGTGCAACAACCTGGTGGTTTGGGTGGCGCAACGGGCGGCAATAGGGAATATGTCCCAGCCTTGTCACGCGCTGCAGTAAGTATTGGTGTGGCTGCCATATTTATGGAAGTGCATCCCGATCCAGACAACGCCAAGTCGGATGGTCCTAATTCCGTAGCATTGGCAGACTTGGAAGAGATGTTAACGACTTTAAAAAATATTGATAAGGTTGTTAAAAAGTATTAACCACAAAGGTATGAAGACACAAAGCGGTTTATTTTTACTCTGTGTTCTCTGCAACCTCTGTGGTAGAAAGAAATGAATTAAATAATGAAGAAGTATCAGCAATGGGGCTGATTAGGAGTAAGAAGTGAGTAAGATAGTAAGTGTACATGGCCGTGAAATTTTTGATTCGCGTGGTAATCCAACAGTAGAAGTTGATGTGAGATTGGATTCAGGCGCATTCGGTCGTGCAGCAGTACCAAGTGGTGCATCTACAGGGCAACGTGAAGCAGTAGAGATGCGTGATGGTGACAAACGTTTGGGTGGTAAAGGTGTACGTAAAGCCGTAGCAAATGTAAATGGTGAAATTGCAAAATCAGTGATTGATTTGGATGCAGCAGACCAACGTGGTTTAGACCATGTATTGATTGAACTTGATGGCACAGCCAACAAAGGACGTTTGGGTGCCAATGCAATTTTGGGTGTATCTATGGCTGTTGCCAAAGCACAAGCAGCAGAAGATGAAGTATCATTGTTCCGCTATATTGGCGGGGATGACGCAGTATTGATGCCAGTACCATGCATGAATGTGATTAATGGCGGTTCGCACGCAGATAATAGCATTGATTTTCAAGAGTATATGATTGCTCCAGCAGGAGCTTCGAGTTTTACTGAAGCTATGGATATGGGCACGGAAGTATTCCATGCACTGAAATCAGTATTGCAAAAAGGTGGTCACATTACGGCAGTGGGTGATGAAGGTGGTTTTGCTCCAAACCTTGGTTCCAATGAAGAGGGTATCACTGTTATTCTTGAAGCCATTGAAAAAGTTGGCTTAAAAGCAGGTTCTGACATTGTACTTTGTACAGATATGGCTGCATCTGAGTTTTATAAAGATGGTATGTATGTCTTAGATGGTGAAGGCGGACGTAAGCTGGATGCTGAAGGCATGGTGGACTTTATTGAAAAGTTATGTGACCAATACCCAATCGTATCTGTTGAAGATGGTTTGGATGAAAATGATTGGAATGGCTGGAAGATTCTTACCGACCGTATCGCTGACAAAGTGCAATTGGTTGGTGATGATTTGTTTGTGACCAATCCTGAAATTTTGCAAGAAGGTATTGATAAAGGTATTGCCAATGCATTGTTGGTGAAAGTGAACCAAATCGGTACTTTAACAGAAACCATTGCTGCAGTAAGCATGGCACATGATGCGGGTTACCGCTCTATGATGTCACATCGTTCGGGTGAAACAGAAGATACAACGATTGCTGATTTGGCAGTGGCATTATCTTGTGGACAAATTAAAACGGGTTCAGCTTCGCGTTCTGATCGTATGGCAAAATACAATCAGCTTTTACGCATTGAAGAAGAGTTGGGCAGCCGAGCAAAATATGCTGGTTTGTCCACATTTTCACGGGCGTAACATCTGAAAAAGTATAACTTAAAGTGGTTTTCCACTTGGTTTTTGTATGCCCTTGGGCTGGTCATTATAGTACTCATGATTTGGGATTTAATCTTCTCAGACCATGGGTACTTTGTGTTTCAGCATGAGCGTGAACAGCAGCAAGTCTTGCAGCAAGAGATTAATCGTTTGCGAGCAGAAGAGACGCGTTTAAAAGAAGAAATTATTCGTTTGCGCGAAGACCCTAAAACCTTAGAAGAGGTTATTCGTCGGGAATTGGGTTATGTTTACCCCGATGAATATATGTTAATTATGCCTAAGGCTGATGAAAAAGTGGATGCAGCACCACAGGCTGAGAAAGAGGAACAATGATGAGTAAAGTAGTAACACGTTTTGCACCATCGCCTACAGGTTTGATGCATCTTGGCAATGTGCGCACAGCCATGTTGAACTGGATGTTTGCCAAGAAGATGGGTGGTAAATTTTTACTGCGTTTTGAAGATACCGACCAAAGTCGCTCTGAGCAGCAATATATTGATGCGCTTAAAGAAGATATGTTGTGGTTAGGTTTGCAATGGGATGATGAGCCTTTATTTCAATCCCAACATGCAGCACAGCATCAAGAAGCATTGGACAAGTTGGCAGTAGAGAATCTTGCATATCCTTGTTTTTGTTCAGAAAGTCAATTGAATTTAGATAGAAAACTTTCCACATCTCGTGGGCTTCCGCCGCGTTATAATGGGCGTTGTCGTGCACTATTGGCTGAAGAAAGACAAGCCAAATTGGATGCGGGGGAAACCCATACTTGGCGTTTGGCAGTGCATGCAGATAGTGGCGAAGTCACGGTTCCTGATTTGTTACGTGATAATGTGGTATTTTTGCGCAAAGATTTGGATGACCCTGTGGTTGTACGTTCAGACGGTACATTTACCTTTTTGTTGCCCAATGCGATTGATGATGCAGTGGATGGTATTAGCCATGTGTTGCGTGGAGATGACCACTTAACCAACTCAGCATATCAAGTATGGATGCTGGAATCTTTGGGTTATACAGCACCTGTATGTTTGCATCATGGTTTATTATTGGGTGAAGATGGGGCGAAACTATCCAAGCGTACGGGAAGCCACAGTGTGGCAGACTTAAGAGCAGCGGGACTGTTTCCAGAAGCTTTGCAACAAGCCATGATTCGTTTGGGTCACCCAAATATCCCTGATGATGCGGTGACTCTGGATGCTTTGATACAACACACAAATATTGAACATTTATCCACATCTTCAGTGCGTTGGTCCAATGATGAAATGTGGCGTTGGCATACCAAAATATTACATGCAAAACCCATTGCAGAGTTAGCTCCTATGTTACAACAAACATTGGCAAATAGCGGTATTGAATTGGGTGAGCAACAAGCCTTGGTGTTCACTGAAATGATGGCGGGAAATCTCAGCCGCATTGAAGATGTTTTGCAATTTAAACGTTTGTTTGATGCGAATACATCATTTGATGATAAGGATTTAGATGTTCTCAAAGTATCTGGTGCAGCTTTCTTTGAAGCTGCTTTAAACACAAGCCAAGCAGCTGATTGTACTGATTGGAAGGCTTGGACAACTGCGCTTAAAGAAGAAACAGGCGCAAAAGGTAAGGCTTTATTTATGCCTTTGCGTATTGCGCTTACAGGGCAAGCACATGGTCCTGAAATGAGTAAAGTTGTGGTGTTTTTGGATGAAGCTGGTGTACAAACACGTTTAAAGCAGGTTTTAGGATTGATTTGATGTCAGCGTTGCAAGTTTATAATTCACTTTCGCGTCAAAAAGAAACTTTTCAGCCTTTAGAGGCTGGTAAAGTGGGTATGTATGTTTGTGGCGTTACGGTTTATGACCAATGTCATGTTGGGCATGCCCGTGTAATGGTGGTATTTGATACCATTTATCGCTGGCTACAGACATCAGGTTATGCTGTGAGTTATGTTCGCAACTTTACAGATGTGGATGACAAAATTATTCAACGTGCGCAACTGGCAAATATAGATATTGATGAGCTGACTCAGTCTATGATTGATGCATTTCACCGTGATATGGATGCTTTGGGTTGTTTGCGCCCTACGTTAGAGCCTAGAGCAACCACACACATGCCTGAAATGATTGAAATGATTCAGGCTTTGATTGAAAAAGGCTTTGCTTATGTAGCTGATTCGGGTGATGTGTTGTATGCCGTGCGCCAGTTTGCTGAATATGGCAAGTTATCGGGTAAAAATATTGATGAATTAGAATCAGGAAGCAGGGTTGATGTCGACCACCATAAACATGACCCACTTGATTTTGTATTGTGGAAGCAAGCCAAAGCGGGTGAGCCTTCTTGGGATTCACCATGGGGCAAAGGTCGCCCTGGCTGGCATATTGAGTGTTCAGCCATGAGCTGCAAACATCTTGGGGCTACTTTTGATATTCATGGTGGTGGTATGGATTTGAAATTTCCACATCATGAAAATGAAATCGCACAAGCTAGAGCAGCAAACGGTGGTGACTTTGCTAAATATTGGTTGCATAACGGTTTTGTGAATATCAATGCAGAGAAGATGTCCAAGTCTTTGGGTAACTTCTTTACCATTGCAGAAGTTTTAGAGCGGTATGACCCAGAAGTGTTACGTATGTTTATTTTAAGCACACATTACCGCTCACCACTGGATTATTCGGATGCTGCCTTAGATGTTGCTAAAGCTGGTTTGGATAGGCTTTATGAAAGCAAGCGTAAGTTGATTGATGTGCAAGCTGGTGAATTACCTCAAGCTTTTGTTGATGCCATGAATGATGATTTTAATACGGCAGAAGCCGTAGCAATATTATTTGAGACATGTCGAGCTTTGAATAAACAATATGATGAAAACCTTGCCACTTCGTTTGTAGCGATGAGCCAAATGCTGAATATTCTTAACTATGAACCTGATGTCTGGTTTCAAGGTGCTGATGTTAATGCCACAGCAATTGAAGCTTTGGTTTTGGCGCGTGATGAGGCTAAAAAAGCTAAGGATTATGGCAAAGCCGATGCCATTCGTGATGAGTTATTGGCTCAAGGTATTGTCTTGGAAGATAGTGCAGAAGGCACACGATGGAAAAAAGTCTAATAGCATGTGTTTTAAGCGGGAAACGTAGTGTTTTCCACGCTTAACCTTTATATTTTACGTTTATGGGCAATGCCATTTATTGTCATATTCGTTTTAATTAATGCGATTTTTCTAATTCGCAAAGTCTCAATTTGGTTACCTATACTCGTAGAGCATGAAGCACCATTAGAGCTTACGCTTTCTTTATTTATATCTATGGTACCTATGGACTTGGTGCTGACCATACCCATTGCGTTCTTTTTTGCTCTCATCAAGTTAATTTTAGATTTACAAGGCAGCAGTGAATTGGATGTGATGTATGCAGGTGGTCGCTCTATTCTTAATGTTTTAGCACCCGTATTCTGGATGGGTGTACTGCTTACCTTTGTCATGTTTTTACTTACTTTACAATTAGTGCCTATGGGCAAAGTCGTCTCATATAATATTTCAGCCAAGCTGAATGCATTAAATGCTGCGCCATCTTTTGAACCGCGGCGTTTTATCGATGATATTGATGATATGGTCTTATATTTTGATGGTAAAAATAGTGATGGCTCTTATGCAAACTTTATGTTGACGGATTCACGCAGTAAAACAGGTGAAGTGGTAACATATTTCTCAGAAAAGGCTGTGTTATCAAGGGTTGATGCAGGTTTAGTGGTTTCATTATATTCAGGTAGCCAGTTGATTGGTGAAAAAGACCAGTTACGTTCAGTCAAGTTTTCCAATTATGATATTGTTGTACCTTTAACGGAAAGAAAACGTTACTTGGAGCTTGGCGCAAATAAACCACCAGGTTATATGGATGCCATTTCATTATTCCACGCTTTAAGCTTGGATAATGTAAGCCCTGCACATATTGCAAACTGGCATTTCCGTTGGGTATTGGCATTGTCGGTATTGGTACTCTTTTGCTACGCTGTTCCAATTAGTTTAAGAGCGAAACGCAGCAAACAGGGAGCGGTCTTTTTATTTGCTAGTCTTGTGATGTGGGCAATTAATCAAGCTGAGATGATTGTGTTTAGGAAGACTGAGCTGGGTATACTTCCATGGTGGTCGCTGTGGGTGGTTCTCGGTGTATTCATGGCAGTAGGTCTTTGGTTGTTGTGGACGGTGCAACAACGGGGTGTTATTTCGTTTAGGTTGCCTAAGCGTAGCTAGTTGGTTTCCCATAAATTGTACCGTTTATGTTAAAGCATTAAATAATTCACTGCTCAAAATAGATTTGTTGTTATACTTTGCCCTTAATTATTTTTGGGGTCACCATGTTTGAAGAAGAAATCGAAAAACGCCGTACATTTGGCATTATTTCACATCCTGATGCAGGTAAAACTACGCTAACTGAAAAGTTGCTACTCTTTGGTGGCGCAATTCAAATGGCGGGTGCAGTTAAATCGCGCAAAACGGATAGACATGCGACATCTGATTGGATGAAAATTGAGCAGGACCGTGGTATTTCTGTGGCTTCATCGGTGATGAAGTTTAATTATGCTGTGGGGGGCTCGGAATATGAAATTAACTTATTAGACACGCCTGGTCACCAAGATTTCTCAGAAGATACTTATCGTGTGCTTACCGCGGTGGACTCTGCCATGATGGTGATTGATTCGGGTAAAGGTGTGGAAGGGCAGACGCTAAAGCTGATGGAAGTTTGCCGTATGCGTAATACGCCGATTATTACTTTTATTAACAAGTTGGATAGGGAAGGTCTTGAGCCTTTAGACTTATTGGCAGATATTGAAGAAAAATTACAAATTGAGTGTGCACCACTTTCATGGCCGATTGGCATGGGCAAAGCCTTTAAGGGTGTATATAACCTGTACAAAAAAGAGCTTCACTTGTTTTTGGCGGGCTCTGAAGATGTGGCTGATGCCATTGCTATTGATGATTTAAGTGACCCAAAATTGGATGAATTATTGGGCTCACAGGCCGATGAATTAAGAGAGGAAATCGAGTTACTTGAAGGTGCTGCGAATCCTTTTGATTTGGATGAGTTCCTTAAAGGTTCACAAACACCTGTATTTTTTGGCTCTGCCATTAATAACTTTGGGGTGCGTGAGTTATTAAATGCTTTTGTTGAGTTTGCACCACACCCCGCAGGGCGTGAAGCTGTTGAACGTGTGGTTGAGCCTACGGAAAAAGATTTCTCAGCATTCTGTTTTAAAATTCAAGCCAATATGGATCCGCAACACAGGGATAGAATTGCATTTTTCCGCATGTGTTCAGGCAAATTCACCAAGGGTATGACTGTTCGCCATCATCGGTTGGGCAAAGATATTAAAGTACCCAATGCCACGATATTTATGGCGCAAGATAGAGCGCATGTCGAAGAAGCGTATGCTGGCGATATTATTGGCATTCATAACCATGGCACGATTCGTATTGGTGATACTTTTACCAGCAAAGAACCACTGAAATTTACAGGTGTACCCAACTTTGCGCCTGAAATGTTTCGCCGTATTCGTTTGAATGACCCGCTTAAACGCAAGCAACTGCATAAAGGTTTGATTCAGCTTTCTGAAGAAGGGGCTGTGCAAGTATTCCGCACATTTTTAGGCGGTGATTATATTTTGGGTGCGGTGGGTGTGCTTCAATTTGAAGTCACTGTGGAGCGTCTTAAAGCTGAATATAAAGTGGATGCTGATTATGTAGGTACAGATTTTCAGGTGGCACGCTGGATTACATGTGATGATGAAAAGAAACTTGCAGCCTTCAAAAAGCTATTTGATGCCAACTTGGCAGAAGATGGCGATGGTTTCTTAACTTACCTTGCACCATCAGCATGGAAGCTAAGCTACACCGAAGAGCAGCATCCTGAAATTGAGTTTCATAAGACAAGAGAACAGATATAGCAATGATTGAAGCAGTCTCTGAAAAGAATTTGGATGAGCTGTTGCCCTTGGTGCGCGCGTACTTAGAATTTTATCATGTGGCTGATATTGATGATGCAAGGAATAAAACCTTTTTCAGCCAGTTTGGTGAGGGAAGTGATAAAGGTTGTTTATTCTTATATCGAAAAGAGGGGAAAGCTGTTGCTTTTGCTACGGTTTATTTCTCTTATACCACAAGCATCACAGCCAAAGTTGCCGTATTAAATGATTTATACACCATGCCTGATTATCGTGGGCAAGGCATGGCTAAAAGCTTAATCAAACATGCAGCAGAGTATGCCAAAGCCCAAGGTGCAGCGCGTTTGCATTGGCTCACAGCACCCAATAATAAACAAGCGCAAGCATTATATGACAGTATGGGCGCAGCTAAAAGTGAGTGGTATTTTTATACATATCCCGTAAGCTAGGCTTATGAAAACTATTGATTTTTATTTCGATTTTATTAGCCCCTATACTTATTTAGCGGTAACAAAAATGGATAAGTTCGTGGCTGAGCATGATGTTCAGGTCAATTGGATACCTGTTAACCTACCTAAACTTATCAAACTTTCAGGTAATACACCGCCTGCGACGATTAAAAATAAAGCTTTGTATTCTTTACGTGATTTAAAGCGTTGGGCTGAGTATTTGGATGTTCCCTTTAAAATGATTCGACCAGGGACTTTTGATAGCCGCCCTGCGATGTATATCGCTTGGGCATTGCAAGGGAATGATAGAGTTTGTTTTTGTAAAGCCATATTTGAAGCCATTTGGTCGGGTGATGTAGATATACGTAGCGAACATTGGTTGGATGATATTTTCGCACAAAAGCAACTGCCGCAAGCTTGGCGACACATTGCGCATGAGCAAGCCAAGCAGGAATTGGATGAAACAACACAGCAAGCATTAAAAGCAGGGGCTTTTGGTGTGCCAACGTTTGTTTTGCATGGTGATGTTCGCCCACAATTATTCTTTGGCGTGGATAGAATGGATTTTCTTAGTAGGGCTTGCCAATAGTCTTAGTGTAAGCTTTTGATATGACTTATGAGTTTTTCATCAAGTATATTGGCTTGTTTCGTATGGCCAGATAAGTTTAATAAAACAGAAACGCATTCTGCAGTACATAAGCCTGTTTCTTTTTGATTTCGGCGCAAGCTATAAATTGAAGGCGAACTTGGTTTTAACGATACCTTAGGCAACTCATGCAAGTAAGGGCTATGATTATACATTTTTTGTGCTTCCTGCCATGTGGCATCAATCAAAATATAACTATCAAATGGGTTGTTCTGTGTAGCAAGCACTTGGTTGTCAGCATGTGGATAAAGCAACGCAACATTTTCATCTTGAATATGTTGCAAAAGCTCTTCGTTAGGCTGTTTACGTTGCCACTCAAAGATGGAACATTGTTTACCTAGAATTTGTTTGACCAATCCGCCTGTATTGGTTTTTCGTCCTAGCTCGCGGCTATGCGTGAGAAGATAAATGTTCAAACGCGTAGTGCGTTATATAAGTGCTGTATTACTCAGAAGCTTTGTTTTCAGAAGGTTTATCTTCAGATTGCGAGGCTTCCTTCGTTGCTTCATCAACTTTAGAGTCAGTTTTTTTAGCTGTAGATGTACGTTTGATTGTAGTTTTTTTAGTAGTTGCCTTTTTTGCAGGTGTTTTTCTTGTGGTTGTGCGTTTGCGCGGGGCTGCTTTGGGTTTGTCTTCTGCTTGGCTTAGCTTTTTAGCTTCTGGCCAGTCTGCCATAGGAAAAGGTTTGTCTTCGGTATTAAAAGTTTGGAATTGTAAGATTTGATATACATATACTGAAAGCTGAGAGCCAAGGTTTTTTACCCGCTCATCTTTATCACCACCCGTCAGTAGCACATGTAAGAATTGATAGATAACCACAGCTAAAATAACAAATTCAGCCGCAGAATAGAGGAAAGCAAATAGCAGCATATAAAGCAGGCGAACCCAAATACTTTTATCTTTGACGATAGTATTCATATCAAACGCTTTGTTTTCTTCACTCATGGCAGCCTCCAATTCTATGCAACAAGAACAAGTTTAAGTTATTTTTGGATTAAAGCAAAGAGTTGGCTAGGGTTGTTGCATGAGCCAGTCTTTTATTCATATTTTACCACCACAAGTTGCCAACCAAATTGCTGCAGGTGAGGTGGTAGAGCGCCCTGCGTCAGCAGTGAAAGAGTTGATGGAAAACAGCGTGGATGCAGGTGCGAAGCGTATTGTGGTGCGTATAGAACAAGCTGGGAAAAAACGTATTGAAGTTGAAGATGATGGTATGGGTATGTCGCCAGCCGATGCGGAGCTTGCACTACAGCGGCACGCCACCAGTAAAATTGAATCATCTGAAGACTTACACCGCATTGCTTCGCATGGTTTTAGGGGCGAAGCGTTGCCTTCAATCGCTTCGGTATCACGCTTTCGCATGACCACATGCAGCAAAGGCAGCCAAGAGGGTGTGGAAGTGCGTGTGGATGGTGGTTTGAACACACAAATGCGACCTGCAGCCAAACGTAAAGGCACAAAAATTGAAATTTTGGACTTATTTTTAAATACACCTGCACGTTTGCAATTTATGCGCACCGATAAAACAGAAGAAGCAGCCATTGTCGAAGTATTCAAAGGGTTAGCATTGGCACACCCCAATGTTGCTATGTCTTTAGAGCTTGATGGGCGTAAACGTTTTGATTTTATGGTGCAAAGTGAAGAAGCAAGAGTGCTTGCCATTATGCCCAATGATTTTGCAGATAATTTCTTGCCGCAGACCTTGGAGCATGAAGGTATGCAAGTCACGGGTTATTTGGGGTTAGCAACATTTCATCACCGCGACAGTACACGTATGTTGTTTTTGGTGAACGGGCGGGTGATTCGTGATAAACAATTGATTGCAGCCTTAAGAGCAGGTTATAGGGATGTGATGTTTCATGACCGTTACCCTGTGGCTGTGATTCGTTTGGAAATCGACCCTGCGGCTGTGGATGTCAATGTGCACCCTGCCAAGCGAGAAGTTCGCTTTAAATCACCGCAAACTGTTTTTGCTGCTATTGTGGGTTGTGTACGGGCTGGTATTGAGCGCATGGGGCAAACTGTGGCAAGCACGACAACAGATAAAGCATTACATGCCATGCAATCATCATATACAACACCGCTCCCTGTAGCACATAGCTCCATGCCACGTTTTGTCTCAGAATCCACAGCGAACTACCGCACACAAGCCTCAAGGCAAGTGCCGCAGGATGTACAAAGACTATTGTTTTCCGCTCAAGGCAATCCACAGTATACAGCCGAAGATGTTTTGGATTTGGGGCAACCTTTAGCACAAATTCACCAATGTTATGTATTGGCTCAAACCGATGATGGTATTATTTTGGTCGATCAACATGCAGCGCATGAACGCATGACCTTTGAAAAGCTGAAAGCACAATTATCAGGTGGCAAAGTAGTAGCGCAAATGTTGCTCACACCTGAACCCTTACTTTTAGATGGCGAAAGGATGGCATGGGTGCAAGACAACCCAAATGTTTTGCAAGATTTTGCCGTATCTTTATCCATCAAAGATGAACAAACGGTGTTGATTCAAAGTATTCCTGCCATGTTAAGCAAAGAACCGCCTGTGGAGCTTGTCGCAGAGTTGATTGAGTCTTGTATGTTGTTGGGCATGAAAGCAGAGGCTGGGCATACAGGTTTAGGTCGAATTTTAGAGCGTTGGCTGGGTAACCGCGCTTGTAAGGGTTCGATTAAAGCAGGGCGTACACTGCGTCATGAAGAACAAGTCAATCTACTGCGAGAAATGGAGAAAACACCCAATATTGCACAATGCAATCATGGCAGACCAACCTATGTACGTTTATCTTTGTATGACTTGGATAAGCTTTTTGGTAGAAAAGAATAAGAAAAACTTAGTTGAGTTGTTTCAATCAAACCTCAGTATGCGCCATGATTTTGGGTTAAGCGAGGCAAGATATGAATGAAACATGGGCGCAAGAAGTTATTAGTTGGGAATACTCCTCGGCAGCTACACCTGATTTAAAAGAAGTGCCGATTCAGCCATTTCCTGCATCGTTGCATGAACATGGTGAAACCCGCGTGATTGCTTTGGATTTATCCAAAGAGTTGGAAACACCGTATTTGGCAACATCCCCGAACTTGCTTGCCAATTACATTCGCATCAATCCGAGTGAAAATATTCATACCCATGTTGAAGCGACATCTGAAATATTTTTTGTCATGCGTGGCTCAGGTTATACGGAAACTGAAACAGGTACCATCAAGTGGCAAGAAGGAGATTCGTTTACCTTGCCGTGTAATAAAGGCGTAACCCACTTTGCTGACGAAGATAGTGCTTTGTACTGGACGCATGATGGCCCATTGCTTGAACATATGGGTGTTGTGCCCAATAAAGCGATGTTTAAACCAGCATTTTACAGTAAAAAATATATGCTAGATGAAGTTGAACGTATTCGTGAAGTGGCAATGAAAGAAAATCGCAATCGTGTGGGCATTATCTTAGGCAACCATGCCAGCGCTAAAAGTAAAACAGTGACCCACACCATGTGGACATTGTTTAATTTACTGCCTAAACAACAAATGCAAAAGCCGCATCGCCATCAATCGGTGGCTTTGGATTTGGCAGTATCTGCGGGTGAAAATACTTATACCTTGATTGGCAAGAAAGTGGATGCTGATGGTAAGATTATTAATCCTGTGAAAGCGATGTGGGAGAAAAATACAGTGTTTGTCACTCCTCCAGGCTGGTGGCATTCGCATCATAATGAATCGGATACCGATGCCTATGTATTTCCTGTACAAGATGCAGGCTTGCATACTTATATGCGAACCTTAGATATTCAGTTTGTGCATTAACATTAAGGAAGTGCTAGTTAAGTTGAAGTTGGGTTGAAATAATGATCAGCAGTGGTTTGGTTTGTATCCATAGCTTGCTGGATGCGCACGGTAAATGATTGGGCTGTTTCATCACTGTTGGGGTATAATGCTTCACCAATCACAACAACACCTTTG
>Ga0256829_1002742_pt1 | contig 12781 bp, 16 predicted proteins | sample 131447metaG_FD_185979 | JGI IMG/M metagenome (GOLD analysis project Ga0256829, IMG submission 185979) | Hydrothermal vent microbial communities from Lau Basin, Pacific Ocean - 131-447 | ecosystem: Environmental > Aquatic > Marine > Hydrothermal vents | place: Pacific Ocean: Lau Basin | collected... | reverse complement strand
ATGCACAACAGTTGATGCGTAAGCAAAATCTGTCTAGTACAAGACAAGCAAAAATATTCAGTATGCCTATCGTAAAATCATCAGATGTAGTGGGTAACACTAAAAACTTTCAGATTAATGCAACTGCGGGAGTGACTACGGCGGCTACGGCAAGAAAAATCATATCAAATGTTGTAACGACTTCAGGGACACGAACACTAAATGTCTGGGTTTCAGATGATAGTTTTGATTCTGGTGCTGGATGTCTTAAGGCAAACTGTGTCACACAAGCAATGGTAGATGCTTTAGCTGCAAAATTTTTAGCAGTAGGAGCAAATAACGATATATATGATTGGGTAACCAATATTTATGGTGCTGAGTGGGCTGCAGATGCGCAAACGATATCTTCAAATCTTATTCCTTATGATGGAAACATTACTATCTTATTGACAGATATAGGTAATGATAATAGTACAAATGGTGGGGTAATAGGCTATTTCTATTCAAAAGATAATTTTTTAGCAAGTGCGGTGAATGGTTCAAATGAACGTATTATGTTTTATCTTGATTCTGTTCTTTTGGCAACACCTCAAATTCAAGGTGGCGTATGGAATATAACAGATTTTTGGTCACAACAGATGATTTCAACATTGGCACATGAATTTCAACATATGATACATTTTTATCAAAAAAGTGTTAAATTTAATGCTACAAGCCAAACATGGCTTAATGAGATGCTCTCAGAGACAACAGAAGACATGGTTGCAATAAAACTTCAAAATAGTGGTCCTAGAAATGTTAGTTACACGAATGGAACAGCAGGTTTAGCGGGAAACTTTAATGGAAGATACCCTCTTTTCAATAGTAGAAATACCCTTTCTTTAACTTCTTGGACAAGTGCATCAGCTGATTACTCAAAGGTTAGTGCATTTGGTGCTTTTCTGATTCGAAAGTATGGGGGGAGTGGTTTATTGAGTAGCATAGTCCATAGTAATTTAACCGGTACAGATGCTATTGTGAGTGCGCTTCAAGCCAAAGGTATCACAAAAACATTTGATGATCTTTTGAGAGAGTGGGGAGAAGAAGTACTTATTTCAGATAAAACAGCATCATCAGTATATAATACTTCGGGTTTTACATATAATACACCTAATATTGTGAGTAATATAAGTTATCCATTGGGTTCAATTAACTTTTTTAATTATACTCCTTCTGTAACCATCAATACCACTGCAGGAACAGTAAGTCCTCAAGGCAATTACTATTATGAAGTAGGTACTGGACTTAGTGGGCTAGTCCATATTGAAGTATTATTGGATGGTGCAACAGAAGCCACACTTATCGCTAAGTAGGAAACAATGATGAAATCAATTAGAATTATTTTGTTTTTTATGACGATGCTTTTTAACACAGGCTGCGCTACAGATAATACTAAGGTCATTACAGGCTACATTGCCATAAAAGGCAGTGCACCGCATAGCTATGTCGTGATAGAAGACAAAGAACACCATAAAGAGTACAAGATAGACAATGCAAGAGCCTTTGATTTGGCAAGTAAACAAAAGCAGAGTGTGACCATGGAAGTTTCATGGGTAAAAGAAGCTGTGGGTCCAGGTTTCCCTGCTGTTATCAAGGTAATTAAACTTCTTTAGCGAGGTTTACTTTTTACTGCTCTTCCTTCCTCAAAATCTCTGCACCAAGTGCAGAGAGTTTCCCTTCCAAATCATCATATCCTCTATCTAAGTGATAGATGCGTCTTACATTGGTAGTGCCTTGTGCTACGAGCGCGGCTAAAACGAGGGCTGAAGAGGCTCTGAGATCTGTTGCCATGACATCTGCGCCATAGAGTTCATCTACCCCTTTAACGGCTGCCGTGCTACCTTTAAGCCAGATGTCTGCACCTAAACGGTTAAGTTCACTCACATGCATAAAACGGTTTTCAAAGAGACGCTCTTCTATAAGGCTTTCTCCTTTAGCCATGACAGCGAGTGCCATGAACTGCGCTTGCATGTCTGTAGGGAAGCCAGGGTACTCAATGGTGATGAGACTCACGGGTTTGAGTTCTGAAGTAGGGTGTATGGTGACGGTGTCATCATGGAGCTCAAAAGTACAGCCCATGGACTCTAGTTTGTCTATAGATGCTCTGATATGTTGATGGTTCACTTTTTTCAGTGTAATGCTTGAATGGGTGATAGCGCCAGCACAAAGATACGTACCTGCCTCTATACGGTCAGGGATAATCTCTAGAGTCTGAAAATCAAGTGGCTTACCACAGGTACCTTCGATGCTAAGTTCATTTGTACCTATACCCTCTATCTTCACTCCAGCATCGCGTATCATCTCACACAGTTGTACTACTTCTGGTTCTTTGGCTGCGTTGATGATGGTTGTTGTCCCATGTGCAAGGGTTGCTGCCATAACGATGTTTTCTGTACCACCGACGGTTATCTTGTCGAAGATGATTTTTGCACCTTTGAGTCCCTCTTTGGCTTCGGCTCTCACATACCCACCTTTTATCTCGATATGTGCACCCATAGACTCCAATGCTTTTAGATGTAGGTCGATAGGTCTTTGACCGATAGCACATCCACCAGGAAGACTCACTTCACATTCACCAAAGCGCGCAAGAAGAGGTCCAAGTACCAAGATGGAAGCTCTCATTTGAGAGACTATCTCATAGACAGCTTTAGTAGAAGTGATGCTACCATTGTTGATGTGTGCAATAGTTTTGTTATGCTCAACTTCTCCTCCAAGCATCGTGAGAAGTTTGAGTAGGGTACGGATATCTACTACGTTGGGTAAGTTGGTTAAAGTGACTTCTTTGTCAGAAAGTATGGTCGCCGCAATGATAGGAAGTGCAGCATTTTTAGCACCACTAATAGTGACCGAACCACTTAACTTTTTACCGCCTACTATTTCTAAATAATCCATCTATGTATCCTCTAATTTATTGGAAAATATTTTACCCAAATAATGGTTACAAGTGCCCTAAATTGGGGACTTATCTCATCTGTATATTAAAAAATATAATTAAAAAATAGAGTGTTTTTATTAAATAATAGAAAAAATTGATATTATTCACTATAATTTAAAGGAACTATAATTTAAACTACTGTATTATATTTAATAATATGTACTCCGAAAGGGCTTTAAGCCCCATTTTAAGGGAAGCGAATGTCGAGTAGTTTAGAAAAATTAAAAGCACTTACCAGCCGTTTGGAAGATAAACTAGAAGAAAAAGGAAAGGTGAAATCTCCTCTTTCTGATGAAGTTAAAATGGAAAAAGTAATTGTAAAAAAACCTGTTGTAAAAACAAATACAACACTAGAAATAAATTGTGATACGGTACGAGAAGACAATATTTCTCGTGTAGAAGAACTTTATAAAAAACTCAAAATTTTTGAAAAGTCCCCTGACTTTACTCAAATTTTTATGTATAAAGCGATGAACCTTTCAGGGATTGGTTTAAAAGAAGATGACTTTGGTGAAGTACGTGAAGGTAAGTATATTCAGATTATTGCTATTACCTATGAGCCAGATAAGAATGGAAAGAAAAAAGCGAAAAATATCTCTTTAGGTTATTTCGGAAAAGCAGAGACTTTAGATGAAACACTTAAAAATGAAATCATCGAATTTGTACTCAGATGGCGTTACGAAAAAGCCTTCCAAAACGTGGAGCACTACAAAGACCTCATAGCAAGAGTAGAAGTCTCAGAAGAGACACAGGATACACTCTTTTAATCTTTCTTAAATTGGTAGCTAGACTACTAGTAGAAACATTGTTCTCATTCTTTATATACTTAGAAATTTGTGCATCTTTTGGTAGACAATAAAAAAAGAGTATTATAGATAATTTTATAGCTTAAATCAGTAATGCTTTTACCTTTTTTAAATCTTCAAAAACATCTTTCTTTGCACTTGGATTTCTAAGTAGATAGTTAGGGTGATACGTAGGTATCACTTTATAGGCTTCTTTTTCATGTACTGTCCCTCTTACCTCAGAGATACTGCTGTCATCTCCTGTTAAATACTGGTATGCCAACTCACCAAAGGCAAGTATGATTTTGGGCTGTATCAGTTCTATCTGTTTGAGTAGGTAGGGGTGGCAGGTGTGTGCGCAGGTAGGTGAGGGGGTTTGTGTATCTAAGGCACGGCATTTGAGGATGTTTGTCATATAGACCTCTGCACGTGTGAGTCTGAGTACATTTTCAAGCATCTTAGTCAGCGTATCTCCAGAACGTCCTGTAAACATTTTGCCTATACTGTCATCACTGTTGCTAGGGAAATCACCTACTATCATGAGTGTGGCTTGTAGAGAGCCTTCTCCAAACACTACTTTGTTTCTACTTTTACTGAGTTCACAAAGATGACACTCTTTTGCCTGTTTTTCTAAAGACTCAAGTGTATCAGGTAAAGAAAGGTCAGGCTCTTCTTCTTTAAAAATAGTAACATCGGTGTAAGTACACCCAAGTTGCTTGAGTTGGTAGAGTTGTTTAAGTAAGAGTGCATTTTTGAGGTTTTTCATAGGAGTATTATACTCCCATGATGATTAGAAGTGCCCTAAATTTAATGAATGTCATCCAGTAGCATAGGTGTACCAAATGCTTGTAGGTTTGCATTGGTTTGTTGAAAGTATGTTTCCCAAAAAGCTGTGAGCATTTTGAGTGTTTTTGCATCTCTGTAGCCTTTTTTACCGACAGTACCTGCAGCTATGACATAAACATTGGCACCTGAAAAGTTTGCCACATTGCCTGAGTTCTTCACTTTTGCCATTTCTTTGTCTGCATTTATTTTTTTGATAAGCCCCTTATGGTAAAAACTGGTTATCGAAGAGTGTTCAATCATATCTGAAACTATGAGAACAACCTTGGCATCAGCACTAGAAGGCTTTATGATGTGTTTAGAAATGTCATCCAATGACTTGAGTATGTCAGAGTGAGGCAACTTTTTGTTCGCGCCTTTAAGCACGCCTACCAAAGCCTTAGTAGCCTTTTTCTTTGCAAACTTGTACTGTCCGTTCATACAGCCTTGGTATTTACGTAGTATTTTCTTAGAAATGTCATGTTTTGCACTTTCAGGTAAAAGTCTTTCTAACTTTCCAGAGTATGCGATGTCTGTGTATTTACCGTTTGCATTGGCAGAAAATGAAGCGATGGTGACAGCATAGCCATTTTTAATGAACTTCATCATGTTTTTATAGGTGTAAATCATCATATTTTTGTCTAAAGGTGTGGTTTGATCTACCAAGATAAACAACTCTTTTTCTACACTTGGATTGGGATTGTTAATCTTTAGTGCATCGTAACAACTTGGTACGTCATTACGTGCCAAAAGCAGGTTAGAGAGGGTAAGTAAAGTAAGTACAGCTCTTCTCATCTATTTGTCCTCAAATGTTAGGTATTGTTTAAACGTTCTGTCTTTGTTGTTACGCAGTACGGCAGTTGTTTCTGCATCTGTACCTGTGTTGTCGTTGATGATGTTCATCTTGTGTTGTAACTTTTGTAGCTGTTTCTGTGCCACTCTGCCTATATGTGTTTTAATCTTTTCATAGTAAGACAAGAATGCTTTTTTTGTACTAAAGCCACGTAAACATTCATACGCATCTTTTGATTCACGTCCTGCAAAGTCCCAGTGCATACCAAAGAAAATACCCAATATTTGTATAAATACAAACATAAGTCCCAATATCATAAACGTAGCTTCTCCACCTTTGCGGTTGGTTTCGTCTTCTACAGATTCACCTGATGATGTTTTGGTAGGTGTAGCTGCTTTTTCATCTCCTCCACCAAAGAGTGCAGAAAGGTCATCTCCTGCATCTTCTTCTTTTGCATTGTCACCAAAGAGCGCACCGATGTCATCGTCTGAAGCCGTATCAACTTCTCCAAAAGGTGAGGCATCATCGTTAAAGATATTCATCGCACTTTCATGTGAAGAGGCTATCTCTTGGGTGAGTACCTGATGTCTGATGTATGTTGCCCCAATAGCCACTGCAAAGATGAAAATAAGGGTTAAAATCGTCTTTGTATAGGTTGTTTTTACCTTGTCATTTGCATCTATACGGTTGAGCATTCTAATGTAGTTTGGCGATTTCTCATCATCAAAAGTATTGTCTATAGATATGAGTTGTTCATCTGGTTTGAGGTCTCTCCAGTTTGTTCCACCTGCGTTGTCGTTTTTGTACCAACGGCGTATCTTTTTTATGAGTGTATTTTTGTGTAGTTCTTGTCCTGTCATGTGTGTAAGCCATACAAGCAAGATAGCGAGCATCGCTGCCACACCTACTGCACCTTTTTGTTGCGTTGCTTCACTAGCCCCTGGTATGGTAAAACCTGCCAAAACATAGGCAAAACCAAAAGCTTCTACAATGACCAAGGCAAATATCATAATCCAGATAAAGGTAGGGGTAGGTTTACGCCCAAGCTCACCTGCTGAGTGCAAGTATGCTTTTGCTTCATCAAAACTCTCAGAGTCTTTGTCTACTTTTTCATAAAAGTTGTAGTAGTCACGACACAGTCTCTCTTCGGAGTAAAACCATTTATGGTTCTCGTCAAAACCTTCGATGTCTTTAGACAATCCCGATATCTTACCCACTAGAGGGAAGTTATAAGAGAAGTTCAACCACCAAAACTTTACCTCTTGCCAATGTGTGATAATAAAAGCCAATACAATCACGCCAAAACCTAGCAAAATTGCCTCTATCTGATGTTGCATAACAAATGCGATAATCCCGTCCATTTCTACTCCTAAATTATAGTGGAAATATTATAGCTAAAAAGTCTCCAACTAGTCATATTGAAAAAGAAAAATATTTCTATATAACCTTATCTTGTTGTATTTTTCTTCCTATAATAGTCATAGATATCAAGAGTAAGGAGACATTATGAACAAAGATGAATTAAGAAATGTAATGAATTTAGGATTTAAAAAAGTTTCTGATGTGGCTCAGTATATGCGTTATATTAAAAAACTTAAAAGATAGTATTAAGAGTATCGCCGTTACTTAAAATGCTTCGTTAAAAACGCATTAAGCTGATTGGCGAAGGCATGGGCATCTTTTTGTCCAAATGCTTTTGGACCACCCGTCATCTCTCCACTTTCACGTATACTCTCCATAAGATTTCGCATCGCTAGGTACTGTTTAATGTTATCAACAGAGTAGAGTTCACCCCTATGGTCTATCGCATGGGCATTCTTACTTATGATACGGTCAGCCAATGGGATATCAGCAGTTATCACTAAGTCACCCTCAGCACAGAGTTCTACGATGTGATGATCTGCTTCATCTGCACCTTGGGCTACGATGATGTACTCTATATGCTTTGACTTACCGATAGCTATCTTTTTATTGGCTATGACTTTGGTAGGTAGAGACAAACGCTCAATGCTTCGTAAGACTATGGGTTTAAGAAGGTTAGGAAATGCATCTCCATCGATAAAAAGAGTCATGTATTGTCCATCATTTTACAAATTCTTTGACACGTCCCACCTCACCAGAACTTAGGCGTACTTTGATGCCATGTGGATGGGTAGGGGAGTTGGTGAGAATTTTTTGTACTTTTCCGTAGGTAATGTAGCCAGAACCTTGGTCTCCTTTTAAGACGATACCTACATCCATGCCATATTTTATATCTGCACGTTTTTGCCCTTGTGCCATCTTTTACGCCTTTGGCTCGTAGTTAAGTACCTTTTTAACGGTATCTACAGAACAGAAGAACATTGCATCAAACACAGGGTTGAGTTTGGTTTTGTTTTCATCTATGATGTCAAATGCTTGAAAAAAGAATCCAGCACCATCTTCAGGACTAGCAGGCTTTACGTGAAAGACGATGGGCTTGAGCGTTCTAACGACATTGAGTATCTTTTTATAGTTCTTTTCATTCTTTTCTGGAAGTAAATTGTCTTGGTTACTTTCATTTTTACGGGCTTTAAGAAGTACCTGTAGCTTGTCATTAAAAATAGACTTATTCCAAGAGATGCCTCCTAGTTCTATATCAAATGACATATTGCCTGCAGTAAGTGGGTGAGGTTTAGTCTCACGTATGGCTTCTAAAAGGTGAAGGAAAAAGTTTTTTCCTCCAAAGCTTGTTGCACATTGGAGTAGTTTGTCATGATGTTGTTTCTTCTCTTCGTCTGTTAAGGTGTTAAAATCGCACATTGTATTTTCTTTATAATTAATTTGTGACATTATAGCGCAAATACCCCATAACCCGAGATTAATGAAGTTTCTATATAATTATAATAATTATTAGTTAATGTTGATGGGGAGATATGAGCAATATAGAAAATATTCATACCAGTGAAAGTACAGAGTATGCACGGTACGAAGAGGTAGATAAAGAACAATTAGAAAAAGATATCGATGCCATAAAAGAGACTATGAAACCTGTGGATGAAGAGGATTTTCAACATCTTCTCAAAATGGAACGTTGGGGACGGTTGGCTACTTTTGGGGGTTATGGACTTATTTTACTTTTAGCCATTATTGGGTTATTTACTGAAGTTGGGTCTGTGTTATTTTGGTCTGTTGCTATTGTAGCGGCGGTATTGATAAGTACGGGGAATGTCTCTAGATGGGCAAATGTGACACACCCTATACTTCATGGTGGTTATGACAAAGTACCAAATATTCCTGAGCGTTACACACGTAAACACTATGCCAAAGGTGCCAGACGTTTTATCGATTGGCTAGACTGGATAAAACCTGATGCATGGAGCTATGAGCATAACATTATGCACCACTACCATCTCGGTGAAGATGATGACCCAGATAATGTAGAACGTAACTTACAGTGGCTCACGCAGTCAAACATACCAATGTGGCTACGTTATATCATCGTGTATGGATTTACTGCTATGTGGAAATTTCTCTACTATGCGCCCAATACACTGCGTATTTTGGACAATAAAAAACGTAAAGAACAAGATAAGCTTGAACTTTCAGACTTTGAGTTTGACCCACGTGAAAAGAATGGCTTGGAACTATGGATGGAATACTACCTTCCTTATGCTATTGTGAAATTTATCGTTTTCCCACTGCTCTTTTTGCCTTTTGGTACACAGGCGGTTTTGAATGCCTTGATTATCATAGTCCTAGCCGAAATTTTGGCTAACATACACTCCTTTACCGTTATAGTACCCAATCACTCAGCAGAAGACATCTATATGTTTTCTGAACCTAGCCAAAGTCAAGGCGAGTTTTACCTTAGACAGATTATGGGTTCAGTGAACTACAATACAGGTACTGACTTCATCGACTTCATGCATGGCTTCCTAAACTACCAGATAGAACATCACCTTTTCCCAAGCATGCCACTAAGCTATTACCAAAAGATGCAACCCATCGTTAAAGAGATATGTAAAAAACATAACTTAGAGTATAGACAAGAGTCTGTCTTTAAACGTGCAAAGATGACAATAGAGCTTATGGTAGGTAAAACACAACTACTTCGTGTGGATGGTATCTAGCCTTATGAGTACAGAGGAGAGAATGGCTCGCATAGACGACATCCTCACACGTAAACAACCTCACTTGCAAGTCTTTCTTGACAATGTACATAATTCACAAAACCTCTCTACCATCATACGCACAGCAGATGCTGTAGGCGTGCTAGATATTTTCTATGCTACACCCTTAAATGCAACACTGCGTATTCATAAAACCATCACCCAAGGTGCACACAGATGGACACATCGTCACAGAGTGACCGATGCAAACACGGTCAAGTTTCTACAACAGAAGAAGGAAGAGGGCTTTCAAGTTGTCGTGACTCACCTAGAAGAGCGTGCAGTTAACTTCAGAGAAGTAGACTATACTAAGCCTACACTCATAGTCATGGGTAATGAAAAAGAGGGTGTGAGTGATACCCTCATAGCAGAAGCGACAGATATCATAGTCATCCCGATGCAAGGGATGGTACAAAGCCTTAACGTCTCCGTAGCCACTGCACTCATACTCTATGAGGCAGAGCGACAGTTAGACAATGCAGGGATGTATAATGTCCCTCAAATAAGTCTAGAAGATAGAGAAGTTATAAAAGATGCTTGGGTCTATAGAGATACGATAGCACGTAGAAGTAAAGGTGAGATAGCGTTAGAGTTTAAAGAAGCGTTGATAGCGTTTGATTAGCTTGTCCCTAAAGGGACAAAGCGTTATTTGAGTTTTTGATTTCCATAGTATTTATAAAGATAGTCAGTGACAGCTTTTGCTGCCTCTTCTCCAATGGGAGCCTTGAATTCTTTAATCATTTTATCTACTTTACCACGCCAAAATTTTCTAGGTTGTCTTCCTTGGTTAATCATATATCCAAAGGAGTGACACATAAGACAGTTTGCCTGTAGTGCATCAAAACCTTTTCCCATTTTGATAGGAAAGGCTACATAAGGTACTTCTATTTTCTCTTTGACTTGTGCAAAAAGAGGGGATGCCAATAAGGCTGCGATTAAAATAAGTTTTTTCATTATACTACCTCCACAGTAACTTCATCTATACCATTGTATTTATACCCACCATGATTCCATGGAATATCTTTTGCAAAAGGTTGCTCTTCACCTATTTTATTGATGGCTTTAGTCATAATAGTCATTTTTCCAAATTTCTTAGGTTTAAAGGTATATCTAAATGTTCTGTAAGCATAACGCCCTTGCTTACCATCATCAAGAAGTGCTTTATCCCATGTTTTACCATTATCAAGTGAAACCAACACATCTCGAACACCATGTCCATCATCAAATGCTACACCACGTACAACAACAGCTGATTTATTATTAACTTTTGCACCATTTGTTGGGTATCCAATGACTGATTTTACATTCATTTTGGTGATAGGTTTTGTTTTTGGTGCTCTTTTCTCAGGTGTCTCACATTCACATTTGTTGTCAGGTACACGGTAGGCAACATCCATAAAGAAAAGGTGCTTGTATTCGTTTGTGACAGTAATATTAGAGAGCATTTTTACCCAAGAATCAGAATAGTATCCCGGTAAGACAAGTCTTAATGGATATCCGTTAAGGTAAGGTAAATCTTCACCATTCATTTGGTAAGCCAAAATAACATGGTCATCAAGTTCATCAAGATGAAGTTCACGTACAAAATTAGGTGTCTCGTAATAAGCAGCTTTTTCTGAACCGTTAAAACCAATCCACTCTGCATCTTTTTTGAGTCCTGCATGGTCAAGAATGTCACTAAGACGCACACCTTTCCATGTGGCACAACCCATAGCACCAGAACCCCACTGGATTCCTCCAGGGATAGGTGCATAGGCTGAACGGCTGTTACCACCACATTGTAGTACAGCAGTCACTTCTACTTGCTCAAATTTTGTTTTAAGATCGTTAAGTGAAATTTTGAGTTCTCTCTCTACCAAACCATTGACTGAGATAGTAAATGTATCAGGGTCAATAAAAGTAGGAATGTCGGGCATATGCCATCTTACAAAAAATTGGTCATTGGGTGTAAGTGCAGAGGTAAATACATCTCTTGGTGTCTCTAACAATGGTGGTCTGTCAGAATACATAATAAGTGGTCTTTTCTCAGGAAAAGCCACATCAGATACCTTACGGTTATCAATCGGTTGGTGTGTTCCAGCATTTGCTTCAGCTGTGGTTGTACCCATAGCTACAGCACCAGCAACAACAGCTGCTTTTTTAAAAAAATCTCTTCTTTTCATAAATATCCTTTATAATTATTATAAGTTATGTGATTATGGTTTAAAGTCTCTTAGTCAGGGCTGAATAGTAGAGAAAAAGGGTATATTTATTACAATATAGGGTGATTTGTATCAAGTCTAAATCAATCAAACATTTTGATTGATTTATCTAATCACTTTCATTGTCCTTATGACTAATATCCAGAAAGCTCTCCTTCTAAAAAAATGAGAGACTGTTTTACTGATTCTAAAATGCTGATATCTTCATGAGAGAGTTTTTCAAGTGCATATTGACGTAGTTTTTCAAGATAGAGTTCTAAAAGTTCTTCTTTATTCATAGAGTTTTTTCTTCAAGACATGTGTTTATAATGGTTTGGTTATTTGTGAGTCTTGGGTTATGTGACATTTTTTATTTTAGCGTAGGTTTGCTTTGGGGTGGAAGAGGAAAGGAGTTATCATTGTCACCCCCTTTATTTAGTGACATATATTAAAATATGTCAGCAATTTTCCATTTATTCTTAACCGAAAAGTATCCTAAAATAAGTGCTACAATGATAGTAGGTGTAAATAATATATCAAACAGTGTCATCTTCAATCCTTTCTAAATTTTTATAAAGTTCGCCCATTTTTAAAAAATTGACAATCGTACCAAATGCACCTAATGCAAATACTAACCAAATGCCAAAACTTAAAATAGTTACATTATTTATCTTAATTGCATATACCCAACTACCGCCTGCTATTGCCATAAATCCAATAGCTTTAGATTTTACTATATCTAACTTTTTAGCGATAATATCAATTTTCTCTTTTATATTCATAATATTATTATAGCATAGTTTATTTAGTGAGTCTTGGGTTATGTGACATTTTTTATTTTAGCGTAGGTTGGCTTTAAGGTGGAGAAAAAAAGAGTTATCGTTATCACCCGACCCCTATGCTGTCGAGAATATGAACTGTCTGAAGTGATAGAAAGATGGTCAGGCATAAGAGTGGATGTACCTGCCTTCGTGGGTGCCATACGGGATGCGCGGATCAAAGCAGATTATGCTTTGCTGCAAGAGGATATACCAAAGGATAGAAAGTATCTTATCTTGGCACAGAAATACAGGGTCTCCAAGAGAAAGATTATTAATGCGGTGAAGTCTACCACCCCT
>Ga0256829_1002741_pt1 | contig 12787 bp, 11 predicted proteins | sample 131447metaG_FD_185979 | JGI IMG/M metagenome (GOLD analysis project Ga0256829, IMG submission 185979) | Hydrothermal vent microbial communities from Lau Basin, Pacific Ocean - 131-447 | ecosystem: Environmental > Aquatic > Marine > Hydrothermal vents | place: Pacific Ocean: Lau Basin | collected... | reverse complement strand
CGAGTCTGCATCGTAAAAGAACTTACGTGCCAATTTAATGGCTGCTTCATTGGCTTCTGCACCAGAATTGCAAAAAAAAGCCTGATCAAGCCCTGCTAGTTTAGTGAGTTTCTCAGCCAATTCAACTTGCTGAGGAATATGATATAAGTTTGAGCAATGCAGCATTTGTTGGGTTTGCACATGCAGTGCATTCACCATAGCAGGGTGAGCATGTCCCAGTGTATTTACTGCAATACCAGCAACAAAATCAAGGTATTTATTACCATGATTATCAAAGACATAGGAGCCTTCACCGCGAACAAGGGTGAGGGGAAGGCGGGCATAGGTTTTCATTACATGACTCATTTGGCGAACTCTAAGGGGCTGGTATCATAAACGCACCTTTTTCATGTGAGATTCCTTTGTTACGTTACTTACGTGAGGTGTTTTTTCAGTGCTTCTGATGCTTGTAAGATGGCATCAATTTTATCTGTAGGGGAGTAGCGAAGAAGTTGATGCACTTCTTCAATATGCCGAAGGTTTGGCCAGTTTTGGTAGACAAATAGCGTCGCAAGTTCGCATAATTTAGAGGCTGGATTATCGTTGGGCTTATGATGATTTAGAGTAGATTGCACGAGCACATCTGGCATATCCCAAGATGTTAGGATGATTGCTCCAGCTTCGGCATGGTCAATGCCATAGAGCACTTGCTCAGCATCACACAAAACTTCGCTATGCAGAGGTGGCAAATCCCTGTCAAAGTAATGTTGATCCACACGTGTAGCCAGAATGACCTGCCCAACATCATGCAATAAACCCATCATAAATATGGTTGATATGCTGGTTGTTGGTGGTGTTTTTAAACGTTGGTAGAAATGTTTGGATATGACAGCTGTTGCATACGAGTTTGCCCAGAGGCTGTGCACACGATGAATGCTTTTGGTGGAAGTGAACATTTGCAATAAAGACATAGACATAGCGACTTCGGCAGATGCGCTGACACCCAAACGCGCAATAGCATGAGGTAATGATGATAGTGCCTTTCCATGAGGGTTGTAAGATGCTGAATTGGCTATTTTTAACAGGGTTGATGCAGTGGCGAAGTCGGTTTCGATAATATCACTTAAATCTTCACTGCTACTATGTGCATGCGTGATGACCTCACGAATTTTCAGGAAACGGTCAGGCAGTGTTGGCATATCCTGTGTATTTTGAATAAGGGCTAGACTTGCTTCGCGGTTAGAAAATGTTGGAATCATAATAAAAAGTAAAAGCAAAAGTAATGCCATTACGGGTGTGTGAAAGTTCTTATTTGTTAAAGCAGAGCTTTATGATTACGACTTTAGGGCACCTCGAAAAACCTCGCACGAGTCAAACGATGCTGATTTCACTCATGGCAAGGCGCAATGAAATGAGTCATAGCATCGCTATTGTTAAGTTTGCCAACGCCAGCGTTGGTGATTTTGGGCACATAGACACCATGCATTGAGTTAATCAGCACTCCTTAGGTAAGCGAACTGTGTTTTGTATTGCCTTAAAAGTGGGCTGCAGTGCTAGCAAGTTGCTCATAAATGGGGAAGATGATGTTTGCACCAATGCTGACATCAATGATAGGGCTTGCAGCGAGCAGCGTAAGCAACCAAAGACTGCGTTGTGATGAAAGTTGTTGGGCATAAACATGCAACAGATGATGTTTATGTCTTTGCATGATGAGCCACTCGCCAAATAATAGGTTGGGGAGAGGTAAAAGGTGAATGCCCAACATACAAAGGTTAAAAAACATCAACACCTTTGCCCACCAATGGTGCAATGGTGGAAGCCCTGTTGGTGCCTGATGAGATAAGCTCCATGTGTAAAGTAGCAAGCCCAAGCAGGTTAGAAAAAGATGGGCGGAAAAGCGAATAAATGCAGGTTTTAACCCTGATTTTAAGGGATTTGGTAGCGCAAAGATGATGCCGCGTGTAAAACAAATAGATACTAGAAATGGCCACCATGTACCTCGCCATGCAATGGCGAAAAATGGGTGAGGTATGTGGGTATGTGTATAACGTTTCTCAATCAGGCATACAAGTGTGAGCGAGATGATGACGGGTAATAAGTAGAGTGTGATTTGTCGAATAACAACATTGAGCCATTCATCCATAACTATGATTTGGGAGAGTTGTGGTCTTCATAAAGGTGCAATAAAATTTCAGGGCGGCTAAGGCTGCGTTGTAGATTGATATAAACATCATCACCGTGAATAGTTACACCTGTAATTTCAGCACTATCGTGATGGGCAATTTCGCGTAACTCTTTGCCATCCCAAGCCCATAAATAGGATGGTTTATCATCATCTGTAATCCACAGCCAGCCGCGCTTTTCATCCCATACTAGATTGTCTGGGTGAATAAGATTTTCATGTTTAAACCATGTTTGAATACTTGGTTTATCACCACTATCATCCAATACCAATACTTTTCCTGTACCCGTTTCTGCAAGTAAAACACGTCCGTCAGGCAGTGTTTCCATATCTTCAATACGATCAAAGTACCAAGCATGTAGTTTTTCTGCATCTATGCGGGCGTTGTTGGGCTCTCGAATGGCAATCCAACCTTTTTTCTTATGTAATACAAAGAGTTTTCTTGCTCGCATATCATAGCGATAAATGCAGCCTTCCTTCCACTCATCTGCCATGTAGGCAAAGCGTCCATCTTGGGAAAAGGTCAGACCTTCATGGGAAAAACGCCCTGCGTGTAATAATGGAATAATGGCAGGATGAGAGCTTTGTAAGCGTTGACGATCAACACGCTGTTCGGGAGGCAGTTTATCGGGCTCTGTGATACGCCAAAATAGTCCGTCAGGCGTTTCTTCACCCAACCAAAGGCTTCCATCAGGAGCTAATTTTAAGGCATCGGCACGTGCTAATCCGAATAAAAGAATATCTTGTTGATTGGTCTTTAAATTAATGGCGATTAAGCTGGGGGAAAGTAGTCCGCCTTGCGTTTCACAGCTAATATACAACCACTTACCATCATCTGAAACAACCATCATATCGGGGTGATGATCGTGCCACGCAGCAAGGGAGCGGGCATTCCAGCCAGCCTGCATATGGATGCCTACAGGGTTGAGGTTGCAGCCTGTGAGTATAAAAGAGATAAGAATAAAACATAGGTAACGAAACATAGCTGTAATGTGCCGTGGAATGACCATATCAGCAAGTATGAAATAGTGAATTCAATAGGGTTTGCTGCTTCTTTCGACATGTTAAATTTTGCTGGTTATATTCAGGACTGTTTCATAGGAGCGAATATGTTATCACGTTATCATATATTAATGGGTTTTATGCAGGGATTATTATTGCTTCTGCTTCATGAGGGAATGGTACACGAGTGGGGTGTGGTAATAGCGCCTGAGTTTGCCTTTCCTGCCTATACGATGGTATTGCTTTTGCCGATCATGACGATGTTATGCATACAGTTCTCGGATAGAGCTGCATTATTACGGCTGTTGGTAGCAGGCAGCATCGTTTTTCTAATTTTAGGTGTTTGTAGTGGAAGCATGGCATTTTCTCCTGTGGACAAAAACTCTTTTAATGGAATCTTTGTATTTGCGCTGGCAATGCTGGCTTTGTTTTATATTGGACTGCCATTTATTCAGAGTTGGATGCGTGCAGGCTCATGGCACTTTTCATATAAAGACTTGTATGAGTTTGGTTGGTTGAATACGCAAACGTTGATAATGGGCGGTCTTTTTACGGGACTGGTATGGGCTATTTTGGGTTTATGTGGAGCCCTATTTAAGCTTATTAGCATTTCGCTTTTTGCAGATATGTTCTCCGACGTGTATTTTATCTACCCTACGACAGGAATGATGTTTGCTTATGGGGTATCGCTGGGTATGCAGCACTTTGATATCAAGAATGTGCATAAAACAGACTTCTTTTTCCGCTTTGTCACATTGTTGATTGCCTTGGTGGCAGTATTGTTTTTGATGGGATTGACAGTCTCTGGCTTGCAGCCGCTTTGGGATACGCGTTATGCGACGTTCTTGCTGCTTTGGTTGCAGGTATTTGTGGTGTTATTTGTAAATGGTCTATTTCAATATGGTTACCAGCAGCGTGATGAGCCTGGCTGGGTGCGATGGTCGATCTCGGTGGCACTGTTGGCAATGCCCGCATTTAGTCTAATTTGTGTGTATGCTATGAGTTTACGAGTAGAACAATATGGCTGGACTGAAGATAGAGTTTGGGCATCGTTGGCGATTGCAATCTTGACTATATATGTGCTGGGTTATGCTGCTGCAGCCTTACGTGGGCTGATGGGGAAAGGCGATTGGTTGGCATGGCTTATGCCAAGCAATATTATTGCGGCTTGTACGATTGTATGCGTAGCTGCACTGACCAGCTTGCCATTCTTTTCTCCTGTACATATTGCCGTTGAAAGTCAGGTCAGTCGTTTATTATCTGGGCAGGTCAAGGCGAATGCATTTGATTTTGACTATTTGCGTTTTGAAGCTGGGCGTGTTGGCTTGGAAAAGTTGGATATATTGATGAATGTTGAAGGTTTGGAGCAATCGGCGTTGATTCGTAAGTATGCTGAAACTGCCCGAAACAAGGTAAAACGTTGGGGCCCAGTAAATCCCATTGATGGTATTGAGAAGCCTGATGTGGCGAAATATTTTACAGTTTACCCTGAGGGTCATGGGTTGGATGCGAGTTCAGTTAAATTTTTCTATGAAAATCGAAAAAGCATGTTTAATGAGTGCTTTTCTGCAGTTGCGCCATGTAAGGTGCTTTACATCAATCTAAATGATGATGCACTTGATGAAATGATTGTTTTTGAAGATGCTTTCTCTTGGAAAACATTGTATGCCAAGAGGCATAATAAATGGCAAAGAGCAGGGTACATTGAGGAGACTAGTGGTTCTCGCGTAGGGCAAGAAGTATTGAATATTAAGGATGTGGAAGCTGTAAATAGCTCTTGGAAGCGGTTGCGGATCGGCGATAGATTTTTTGATGTGAAGTGATGTTTTTCCGACGTTGCTTTTTATGCGCCAAAGCAGTTGGCGGCTGTTAGGCTTGGGGAATGGTTACAGCACTATCTCTACATCATATTCGCCTTTTTTATGCTGCATATTTTGCAGCGATGGGGCTGATTCTGCCGTTCTTCCCTGTATATCTTGCATTTTTGGGCTATAGCGTGGTGGCGATTGGCATGATGACGGGGCTTTTGGCAGCCGCCAAAGTGATTGCACCGCCCTGTAGTGGTTACTGGCTAGATGTGCGAGGCATGGCAGCAGGTCGTTTTATTGTTTTGGCATCATGCTTGGCGGCATTGTGTGTGGCATTGTTTAATACTGCTTCAGCTTCCATGCCTGCGTTTATTATCATTGTTTTGATGTTTGGCATGTTATGGGCTGCTGTATTACCATTAACAGATGGGCTTTCCATTCATGTATCTGAAGCTGCGCTGGCAGATTATGGACGCTTGCGGGTATGGGGTTCGATTGGTTTTGTGCTGACATCGCTGCTTGGTGGCTTGGTATTTGGCGAAATTTCTTTGGCATGGTTTCCATGGTTTTTGGCAGCATTGATGTTGGTCATGGCAGCGGCAGGGCGTGGATTTCCCAGCATTGAGCATGCTGAGATGCCTGATATGGCATATTCTGGATTTTCAGCGGCTTTATTGCTGCTGTTTGTGGTTAGCTTTCTTATGCAGCTTTCGCATGGTGCATATTATGGTTTTTTTAGCCTTTATCTTTTAGATGCGGGCTATCAGGGCTGGCAGGTGGGGCTTTTTTGGGTGTTGGGCGTATTGGCAGAAATTGTGTTGATGTGGCGCTGGGCGAAACCAATCCAATCCATGCCTTTGATGTCGGTGATGTTGGTGTGTTTGTTTTTAACAGCTGTGCGCTGGCTAGGCACGGGCTGGACGCATATTTGGTGGGTGTTAATTCTATTGCAAAGCCTGCATGCCGCGAGCTTTGCGGCATTTCATATCGCTGCTGTAACGTGGGTGAAACGTCTTGCGCCGCCGCATCGTCATGCTGCGGCACAGGGTTGGTTTTCCGCGACAGGTTTTGGGCTTGGGACAACGGTTGGTATTATGGGCTGTGGTTTGATTGTTCAATGGTATGGATTTTCCATGGCGTTTTATGCTTGTGCAGTGATTGCCTTAGGTGCAATGTTGCTTGCATGGAAGCTGCCAAAGTGAATACGCCGATGCCCTTGATTATTCATGACTTGCAAGATTCGCAAATGTTTTCATTGGCGCAGGCAGCGGGGCGTGCAGGGATAAGGGTGGAGGGCACTTGCCAGCCTTTCGAGCCTTGGTTGAAAGTGAGTCAATATATTGATCGTGCGGTAGAATTAACTTGCTTGGAGTACGTTACGAGTAGTGCCTATGCATTGAATTTGCGTAACTCTGGATTATCTGGTGTATGGCTGCCATGCAGTGATGATTTGGTTGAGTTTACGGCGCGTTATCGCCCGCTTTTGGAACATATGGGCATGCGTTTCTTATCACCCAATGAAGCGCAATATGAAATGACACAGAAATATCATTTACTACCTGAAATAGAAGGTCTAAATAAAATATTTGGCGGTGATATTCAAGTATCATCATTGTATGAAAATATTGATGATTTACCTTACCCTCTAATCATTAAGGCAGAGCGTTGGCAATATCATATGATTGACAATGCAGCAGATTTTTTAACTTTTTTAGATGATCACCAAGGTAGAGAGCATGAGCAAGACAGTTTGTCTCTTCAGGCTTGGGTTGAAGGTGGGGTTGAGTGCATGGCATCTGCAATCCTTTTGTTTGATGCAAATGGTCATGTGGTGCGAGGCTTTACAGGAAGAAGGCAACGTGTAGCACCTACATCTTATGGGCCCTTTGGGGAATCAACAGCAGTGAAAGCAGAATGGATTCCAGAGCTCTATGATGGCGCAGTAGAATTATTATCAGCCATGGAATGGCAAGGTTTTGCAGAAGTGGAATGCAAGCAAGGTCCAGATGGTCTTTGGTATGTGATGGAAATCAATCCTCGTGTTTCTGGTTGGACATGTTTGGCAGAAGTGGATGGTGCAGGCATGCTGCAAGCCTATTATGATTTGTGTGCGCATGATGCAAAATTAGAAGAGGCTTGTTTGCAACGTTCAGATAGTCGTTATGTGCGCATGATTAGCACATGTTACCATGATCCTGACTGGGCAGTTTCTACAGAAGAACATAATACGATAAGAAAGCGTATCAAACGCATTGTTTATACCTTGCGGGAATACCGCAAAGATCCAACTCGATTTTCATTGGGAGCATGGGATGGGCAAGATTTAAGGGCTAGTTTGTATTTGTTGCGACGAACCATTCGCAGGGTTTGGGCTATTTACCGTGGTAAGAGTGAAATCTTTTAAGTTTTACCGTTCGATGAAAAATTAAATAGCAACAAAAACGCCATAAGGGCGATAAAGGATCAGGAAGTTTTATAGCCCCCAAAGTGTTGCATCATTTCATCTCTATATTAACTCGCCACCTTGCTATCTGTAAGCCTCATGGAAAGGCGAAGTATCGATGAATTAATGCTCCCAAAAGACCCGCCAAAGCCGCCTGAGATAAACCTTAATCATTAGCCCAAGAACCGATATTGACATTCGGTATAGGGTGTAATCATTTGGTTTGCGACATGTGCCGAATGTTAATGTCGGATCTTGGAGTTGAGTTTAGGCTTGGGGTTATTTTCAGCGGACAGCAGTGGTCTCATGTAAATAAAGTGAGCGGCTGGGGAAAGCAAATTCTAGTTTGAGTTTTTCTAAGGCTTGCATGATTTCTAAGTTAATTTCTTGGCGAACCTGTAAATATTCATCCCAATGGGTGCTTTTGGTGAAGTAATAGAGGAAAATAGACAACGAAGAATCTTCAAATGCATCAAATTTCACCAGTGAAAAGACCTGATCCACACCGACATGATGTTTGAGGATTTCCTCAATAGCCGCAATGGCTTGCTGCATTTTTTCAGGTGTGGTGTCATAGGTGATGCCAATACGCATTTTTACGCGGCGTTTGGGCATGGCATCAATATTATCAATAACCATATTGGCAAGTTGTGAGTTTGGTACATTAACCAAGGTCTTTGCAAACGTCCGGATGCGTGTGGAACGAAAACCAACTTCTTCAACGACCCCTTCAAACTCGTTGGTTTTAATCCAATCACCAACAGTGAATGGGCGATCAACAAGAATCATAATAGAGCCGAAAATATTGGCGATGGTATCTTTGGCAGCCATTGCAATAGCCAAGCCACCAATGCCCAAAGAAGCGATGAGACCAGAAATGGAGTAACCCATATTTTGGGCTAAGACAAGAATAAGTGTGAAAACGAGAAATATTTTTAGGGTTTTACTGATAAATGGTACAAGTTGATCATCTAAGGCTGTCTGGGTATGTGCGGCACGGGCACTAAAGTAGGCTGAAAAGCCATCAATCAGTCGCCAAACAAACCAGCTGCCCAATGCAATAGCTGCTAAGCGTGCTGCATGATCGGCAATGTCAACAAGCGGAAAAGACTCCAGTGGTGGGTTTAATATGTGCATGCAGAGCATCACACCAAGGATAAGAATAAGCCAGCCAGCAGGTTTCTCAGCAGCAGTGAGCAATAGATCGTCCAATGGTGTTTCTGTGTGGGCTGTGATGGCGTGGGTAATATGATGAAAACCTTTGATAAGGTAGCGTTGAACAGCCATGGTTAATAAAAGTAAAAGGAAGGCTAGAAACCAACGGGAAACTGGAATATTAAGAAAGTCCCACTGTTGTAAGGTTTGCCAGATTTCCATAAATAACCTCCTGCATGGTAATATGTCAGCGGACATTTTTAATGTGTGCGCTGCACACTGCTGCTATGCTTGGTTTATTGATGATAGCACACTGGGAGGAGCATGGGATGAGCGAATCGGGATTGCAAGCACTGGTTGAGAATACCAATGCTCTACGGAAGCTGATTGGTCGTAGGGTGGACTATATGGGCAAAACTTATGAGATCGTAGATCTTTTAATTGAGGATGATTTGCTTATTTTATCTGGTGAAGATGGTACAGATATGCAAGAGGATAGTTATGGGCGCGCAAATCGTTTGGTTCCACATCAGCATAGTTTGTGCTTCCGTGATGCAGATGGGGATGCAACCCATATATGGGAAGAATTAGCATTTTTAGATGGGCCGCTAAGTATTTGCCCGCATGATTCATAAATCACCGTGATGATTGTGAATAAAGCAGCAAGTAAGGGTGAATAATGTGGGTTAGTGTTCTTTAGCGATGATGTCGTACAGCCATTGTGAGACCTGCAGCCAGTTGTTGCTAGGTGTAATCTGACCACCGCATACAGCATGCTGGGCACCTGTGACCTCTGCCAATGTATTGTTTCTTCCAAGCAGGGTTTGCTGGGCGAGTAGAGCAAAAGATATGGCTTCTACCGCCTCAGGGGGAACACCAGCTTGTTGCGTACTTTTGACTTCTGCGGGAGCTAATGCATGGCTTAACATCTGCATAAGTTGGACGTTAAATACACCGCCGCCGCATACAAGCCAACGCTTTGGCAACTCTTTAAAAAAAACAAGCTGTTTGACAATGCTTTGAGTTGTCAATGCGCAAGCTGTTGCCATGCGGTCTGCATCAGATATGCCATGCCAAGCTAGTAAGCGATCAACGATGTCTTTGCCAAAGGCTTCACGACCTGTGGATTTGGGGGGCTTTTGATGAATGAAAGGGTGCTGCAATAAGGTGTCGAGTAATGCTTGGCAGACTTGCCCTGCACTAGCTAAATCGCCGTTTTTATCATAAGCATGTCGGCCATCACTGAGCTCTAATATAAGTGCATCCATGACCATATTCCCTGGCCCCGTATCAAAGCCTTGAACGCTTCCATCGCTGTTAAGAATAGTGATATTAGCAATGCCGCCAATGTTAAGTATGGCTGTTGTATTAGCATGGTTGGCGAACAGTGTTTGATGGGCAAAGGGCACAAGTGGAGCGCCTTCACCGCCAGCTGCAATATCACGGCTGCGAAAATCTGAGACGACTGTAATCTTTGTTTGCTCTGCCAAGGTTGCGGCACAACCGATTTGTAATGTGAATGGGTGGCTTCCAGACATGCCTTGGGGGCGATGGCGAATAGTTTGTCCATGGCTGCCAATGGCTAAAATTTGCTGTGAGAGAATGTTTGCCTCTTTCAATGCAATTGCAACAGCTTGTGCGAAAGCCATCGCTAAAGCACGGTCAAGTGATCCTAATTGGTCTATCTCATCAAAGCCTGGTTTGGCAATGCGCAAGCAAGATTCGCGCAATTCGACAGGCATCGGATACTCTGAAAAATGCACAAGCTTGTGGTTATAAATATCAATGATGGCTATATCAATAGCATCGCAAGATGTCCCTGACATGATGCCTATCAAATATTGAGGGGGCTGTAAGTGCTTGTGATGATTCATGCTTGAAGATATTAGGTGATTTTTTTATGGAAGTGAAATATTTTTAATTTTACAAGACTTATGCTACGCTTGGCTAGGGATGTGCTGATTAACTCAATGAATGATGTCTATACGCCCAAAATCGCCAACACTTGCTGGGGCTATTGCTTGCACTTGCAGCCTTGGTGCTGGTGATTTTGAATCGCATGTCCACTTATTCAGAGTGGATCAACACCTCCCTAGGGCTTTGTAAAAATGATGGCTATTTTTATGTTCTGATGGGGATGGTCATGCGGGATCGTGAGGGAATATGCAGTCAATTCGATTGGTTATTGCAGTATTGGTTTTTGTCGCTTTGGGGGCAGGAGTTGTCTTTTTTTTGGCAGATACAGAAGGCGAGAAAACTCAAAAAGATGCGGTAATTTTGGGTGAGTCAGCACTTGAAGACTCACGTTATGAAGATGCCTTACACTGGTTTGAAAAAGCATCTCGACAAGGTGATATGAAAGGGCAGTTCCAGCTAGCAATGATGTATGCCAAAGGTAGGGGGGTGGACCGTGATGATACCCAAGCTGTGCGCTGGTTGCGCTTGTCTGCGAAACAAGGTGATGCTCAAGCACAATATCAATTGGCACTGCACATGGAGCATGGGCGTGGCATTGATGCGAAGCCAAGTGAGGCTGCAACATGGTACTTAAAAGCTGCGGCTCAAGGTGTGGGGCAGGCAATGTTTCATTTGGCGGCATTATATGCTGAAGGGCGCGGTGTTGAGCAGAGTGACGAACAGGCATTGCATTGGATTTTGTTAGCAGAAGAAAAAGGTGCTGCGGATGCAGCTAACTTCCGTAAAAAGATTGTTAAGAATATCTTGCAAAAAGCTGGGTCGGGCGATGGCGATGCGCAGTACATGTTAGCGATGATGTACCGTGAATCAAAGGGTGTCAGTTTTAGTGCAACGGAATCCATGCGTTGGATGAAAAAGGCCGCAGAGCATAAAAATTCAAACGCAGCATTTGAACTTGGACGAGGTTTTCATTTTGGCTTAGGCGCAGATATAGATGAAGTGAAAGCTTTTTACTGGTATCAAATCGCTGCCAAAAATGCGAATAAAGAGGCTGGTTTAGCACTTGGCGTGTTATATTTACAAGGTCTAGGTACGGAAAAAAATGTATCTAAAGGTATAGAATGGTTACAGAAAGCGGCTGATCTTGGTGTTGTGCGTGCGGAATATAATCTTGGCATTGTTTATATGGAAGAGTTGGCTGGAAAAGATGATATGCAAGCGATGCGTTGGTTGAAACAAGCAGCGGAAGCTGGTTTGGCAGGCGCGCAAAATGATCTTGGTGTCATGTATGCTTTGGGTCGTGGTATTGAAAAGGCAGACATGAGGCAAGCTAAGCGCTGGTTTGAGAAGGCAAGTAAGGATAACTCTAGAGCCCAATTTAATCTTGCGGTGATGTATGCGCGAGGCTTGGGTGTGCGAGCCAAAGATAGTGAGGCTGTGGCTTGGCTGCAAAAATCAGAGCAAGGTGGTAATGCTCGTGCACCATTTTTGCTGGGCTTGTTTTATAGCCTAGGAAGGGGTGTTGGGCGCAGTGATAAAGATGCTGCAACTTGGTATGAAAAGGCAGTTGCTGGTGGTGATTCGGATGCTAGGTATAATTTGGCAGTATTGCATTACAATGGTGGAGGCTTGACCCGTAATTATAAAAAAACGCTGAATTTATTGGAGCCTTTAGCTGTGTTGGGAGATGCGCAAGCACAGAATTTGTTGGCAAGCATGTATCAGGAAGGTCTTGGTGGTTACGAAGATGCGCCGCTGGCAGCAAGGTGGTACAAAAAAGCCTCTGTGCAAATGTATGCTTTGGCTCAGTTTAATTTGGGAAATTTATATAGGCGCGGGCAAGGTGTGAAGCAAAGTGATGAAAAGGCAGTTTATTGGTATCGTAAAGCCGCTGAACAAGGCTTTGATGCAGCGCAGAATGCTTTGGGTTATATGTATGCAGAAGGGCGCGGAGTAAAGAAAGATAAAAAGCAAGCGCGTGATTGGTTTAAGAAGGCTTCAAGCACGCTGGCTCCAGCACGAGAAAATCTTGCAAGATTAAAGCAAAAGGCTGGTAGCTTTTCTTTGGTAGGGTTGAAAATTGATCGCAGTATGCGCTCCAGTATTTTGTCACAAAAAGAGGTGGATTTATCTGCTTGGCTGGAAGTGGATCACCAATTACGCTTTTAAGTTTGGTAACTATTCAGCATATTCATTCAAACACGCAATAATGTGTCATGTCCCCCAGGGGATACTCTCTGCCTACGGCATTCACCTGATCGAACGTAGTTGAGACATCTTTTAACGCAATCTCTATGAAAG
>Ga0256829_1002739_pt1 | contig 12798 bp, 10 predicted proteins | sample 131447metaG_FD_185979 | JGI IMG/M metagenome (GOLD analysis project Ga0256829, IMG submission 185979) | Hydrothermal vent microbial communities from Lau Basin, Pacific Ocean - 131-447 | ecosystem: Environmental > Aquatic > Marine > Hydrothermal vents | place: Pacific Ocean: Lau Basin | collected... | reverse complement strand
CTTCCATATCCCTGGACAGTTCGAGGATGGAAGCCATACCCGAACTTGCCTCATTGCCAATATGACTCAACTCGGATGATTGCTCCGCCATGGTGGACATCTTTCCCTGGGTGGCACTGGTTTCTTCCTGGATCTTTGAAACCTGCGAGGCAATTTCCTGGGTCGCCTCATTGGTACGTTTGGACAGGTTGCGCACCTCGTCCGCCACCACCGCAAAACCGCGGCCGTGTTCACCAGCGCGCGCCGCCTCAATAGCCGCGTTCAGCGCCAACAGGTTGGTCTGCTCGGAAATCTCGGTAATCAGGTTGACGATATTACCGATCGCATCGGCCCGCTCGTTCAGACCCTCGACATTACTGACCGCCTCGTCTACCGTGGATGACACTTGGCGCAGGTTCGATACCATCAATTCAGTACCCTTTCGCGCATCGACAGAGACCGTTGCGGCCTTGATCGCCACTTTCTTCTCACTGGCCAGGCTGGTTGCAAGCAGCGCCAGTGTCGATTGAAGCGCGCTCAGGCTGTTGCCAAAATTGTGGAAATTCCGGTACAGGCCATCCGCCATTTGCAGCTTTGCCGCCATCTGCTCCTGCTCGGTGATAGCGGCATCCAGTTGCCCCTGCATTGCTTCCAGCGCAGCATCCTTGTCGGCAAGTTGACTGCTCAGGCGCGAAATTTCCTTTTCGGCATCGGCCAGCTGTGCACGTGTACGCCCAAAAATTGCCATGTTGTATTCCTCTCCGTTCTGTATTCTGGTGTTGATCCAACCCCGGTAACGGCCAAATAACCCCGGTCTTTACCCCGCAGCCGCAGCTTCGACGTACCTCCCGAAAAACGTCAAGGCTCTGACGAATAAAGACATTCGCCTACCCAAACACCTGTCCCGCAAATGGCCAACTGCCATAAGATTGACGGGCATTCCCGCTATCAGCCCCATGACAGAACGGGTGTGATTTTTGCTTGTAGCAGATATTGCACTAAGATCTAACCGATACAAGCCAGGCTGTGAGGAGGCTTAAGCCATGAGTAATCGGCTCTACCGACTGTTATTTGGACTACTGCTACTGATTGCGCTGTACTTCGACCTGTACCCGATGATTTACGCGCTGGTCGGCATGGCCGTTTTTGAAGGTATTACCAATATCCGTATTCCCCTGCTGATATCGCGGCTCCGCGGTACCGATGCACCCAACCCCAATGAAGGCTCGCTGGGCATTGCGTTTCATACCCGCACCCGTTTCGAAGCCGAACGCGGCTGGCGCCTGCTGGTGGCCTTCATGCTGGTCATCAGCGTATTTGTGTTCCCGGATGCGCTCTGGTTCGTTCCCTGGTTTATGGGATTCGCTATCCTTGGCGCCGGGGTCAGTGGCGTATGCCCGATGTTCCTGGCGCTAAAATGGTCCGGTCTCAGGTGAAATCACCTGACACCACACCAGACATCCAGATAGGACTGCCACTCAAGATTGCCGGTATCGTTTTCTGGGGGCTGGTGGCTATCGGCATACTGATGGTTGCCGCAGCCATGCCGTGGATGGAACGCATTGCGACACTGGAACACCAGTCCGTTTCCCGGCAGGCGGCATTTTCAACCCAGCAGATACTCGACAACAATACGAAGGCACCCTTGTCTGCCTTGCGTCCGCGCTTTCGTTCTCTCATGCAGGACAAAGACATTGCCGCGATCCGCATCGAGCGTGGTGTCGAGAGTGCTCTGTTCGGCATCATACCGGATGACTTCGACAGCTATACCGCTGCATTTCCGACCACAGTGTCGGCCGATGGCGAAACCATGGAAGCCGTTATTACCATCTACCAGAACAATGCCACCCTGGCGCTGCTGAAACAGAAAAAACGTCTCATACTGGCACTCGGCATCAGTTTCTTTGCCTTCGGACTGGTCATCCAGTGGATACTGCAAAAGGTCATCACCCGGCCTTTCCATGAGATGATCAAAACCGCCGAATCCTGTTCACAGGGGAAAAACGTACGCTTTGACGAAAACCGTAGCGATGAATTCGGTTATCTCTCACGCTTCATCAACAAGGCCATGGCAACACTTCAGGCGCGACAGTTCGAACTTGGGGATGCCCTGGAACGCGCTCACGCCAGTGAACACGCCCTGTTCCATGAAAAACAACGCGCAGAGGTCACGCTGAACTCGATTGCAGAAGGTGTTATCACCACCGACCGGGAAGGAAAAATTCATTTCATGAACCCCGTAGCGGAAAAACTTTCCGGCTGGACACAGCAGGAAGCCACCGGCCGGCCGGTGGATGACATTATCCACCTCATGGATGAACAGACCGGTGAATCCATCCCCTGCGCCATCATAAACTGCCTGCGTAACAACCAGGTCGAACGCAACCTGCAGGGACGCCTGCTGGTCCGGAAGGATGGAAAAGAAATCGCCGTCGATGAGTCGGCTGCACCCATGTACGACACCACAGGAGAAACCGTGGGCGCCGTGCTGGTTTTCGACGATGTGCGCCAGACACGTGAACTGACCCGGCAACTGTCTCACCAGGCCACACACGACGCATTGACCGGACTGCTCAACCGGGGAGAATTCGAACAACGTATTCAACAGGCGCTGGATAACACACGTAACAACAGCAGCCACTATGCACTGTGCTACATCGACCTCGACCAGTTCAAGATTGTTAACGATACCTGCGGCCATACCGCAGGCGATGAACTGTTACGTGAACTCGGCAAGGTACTGCAAAAGAAACTCCGCGACAGTGACACCGTTGCACGGCTGGGTGGCGATGAATTCGGCATTTTGTTACAGGGTTGCACCATGGACGATGCGCAAAAACTTGCCGCCGAGATTCGTGGGGCTATCCGCGCACTACATTTCATGTGGGATGGAAAATCCTTCGAGATTGGCGCCAGTATCGGCATTGTCCCGCTTTCGATATCAACCCAGAGTGTGGCGGAAGCCCTCTCCTCTGCGGATGTCGCCTGCTACGCCGCCAAGGAACTGGGCCGGGACCGGGTACACGTCAGCGAGCCCGATGACTATGAACTGAAACGCCATCGCAGCGAAATGCGCTGGGTAGGGCGCATACGGGCCGCACTCAGGGAAGACCGCTTTACCCTCTACCGGCAGACCGTGGTACCGGTACACTGCAGTGAACAGCGCGATTCGCATACCGAACTGCTGTTGAGAATGCTGGACGAGGACGGACAAATCATTCCTCCAGGTCATTTCCTGGATGCTGCGGAACGCTATGGCCTGATGCCGTCTATCGATGCGTGGGTCATCAAACGCTCGCTGCAATGGCTGTCAGCAGAAATCCGCCACCACCAGTCCGGCATCACCATGGCCATCAACCTGTCGGGACAATCGCTCACTGTGCACGGTTTTCTTTCCAATGTCGTCGACCTGATTCACGACAGCGGGGTTCCTCCGGAACAGATCTGCTTCGAAATCACCGAAACCGCCGCCATAGCAAATTTCGACATTGCGCTGAAATTCATACACTTGTTACGCGGCATGGGCTGCCAGTTTGCGCTGGATGACTTCGGCAGTGGCATGTCATCCTTTGCCTATCTCAAACAACTCCCGGTGGACTATCTCAAAATCGACGGCAGTTATGTTCGCGACCTGTTGCACGACCCCGTAGATCGCGCCATGGTCGAAGCCGTTAACCAGATCGGCCATTCCATGGGTATCAAGACCATTGCGGAATATGTCGAAGACAAGGCCATACTGGGCGTACTCGCCAGTATTGGCGTGGACTTCGCCCAGGGTTACGCGATCGACAAACCACAGCCACTGGTTTTCGCCCGGGACAAAAGCGGTACAGTGACACCCTTCGTCAAGCCGGGTTCCGGTTCAGGGTAACAGGGCACATCCACACTGCACTTTTACCCGTCAAACCTGGCGAATACGGCCACTGGGCCGGGATTAGCACAGTATTCATACGTTTACCTGCCGCCTGAAATCAACGAGAATGCCGCCTTTCGTCAAGAGAATGCACCATGACCTTTGAGGTTAAGATCGAATCCAGCGGGCACAGGTTCACCGCAGAAGCAGAAGAGACACTGCTCGACGCCGCCCTGCGCCAGGGTGTCGGTCTGCCTTATGGTTGTCGCAATGGCGCCTGTGGCTCCTGTGTCGCGGAGCTGCTGTCCGGTGAGGTCGCCTATCCCGACGGGGAACCGGAAGTCGCCATCGAGCCCGGGCAGCTTGTTATCTGCCAGGCCCATGCGCGCAGTGACCTGCGCCTGAAGGTGCGCGAAGTCAGCGTCGATGCCGACATTACTATCAAGACGCTGCCCTGCCGGGCCGAACACCTCGAACGCCTCTCGCACGACGTGATGCGGGTTCGCCTCAAACTGCCGGAAACCGAACGCATGCAGTTTCTTGCCGGCCAGTATATCGAGTTCATCCTCAAGGACGGGCGGCGACGCGCCTTCTCCATTGCCAACGCGCCTCACCAGGATGAATACCTGGAACTGCACATCCGCCATGTGCCGGGCGGGTCATTCACCGGCCATGTGTTCGATGAGATGAAGGACCGCGCCCTGCTGCGCATCGAGGGGCCACTTGGCTCCTTTTACCTGCGCGAAAATTCACCGCGGCCGATCCTGATGATGGCCGGCGGTACGGGCATCGCGCCACTCAAGGGCATCATCGATCACGCCCAGTACATTGGCTTTGACCGCCCCATGCACCTGTTCTGGGGGGTCAGCTCACGGCGTGACCTGTACCTGCAGGACGAACCGCAACGCTGGATGGAAAACAATGCGCAGTTTCACTACACGCCGGTTCTGTCTGAGCCCCGCCCGGAAGACCAGTGGACAGGCAAAACCGGCCTGGTCATGGATGCACTGCTGGAAGCCTGCCCGGATCTCGCAGGCTATGACATTTACATGAGCGGCCCACCCGCCATGATCGAAGCCGCCACGCCGGTATTCGCACAGCATGGCGCCAGTCTCGATCACATGTATTCCGATGCCTTTGAATTCGCACAGGACGTGCTGGACAAGATTGCCCGAAACAAAAAAGCCGCTGATTAGCTCAGTGCTGCATCACTACCATTTCGCTTCGATCTGTTTCAACCGCCGGCAACAAGGCCTCATCCGCCACTGCCAGCGTAGGCGTTTCCCTCAGCTGCGCCGGTAAGGCCAGGCCCTTGCGGTAACAGTCAGCCGCTGCGTCCGGGTCTTCGAGTTGTTCCAGCAAATCGCCAAGCAGGCGATAGGCTTCCGGCGTTGGCTTTGCACCGATACTGGCTTCCAGGTAACTGCGCGCCTTGCCCCACAACTGGTTGCGCAGGCTGATCTTGCCCAGCGACAGGAGTAACACGGCGTCTTTATCATGTTGCGACAACCATGCCTCTGCGGTGTTCTGTTGGGCCATACCGTCACCGGCTTCAAGCTCACCGTACAGGTAGACAAACTGCTCATCCCAGGTGTCCGTGAGCTGTTCGCGTAACAGGGTTTCTGCCTGGCTGTGTTCCCCGAGCTGCACCAGTTGCTCAATATACAGGGCCAGTAATGCGCGATCCTGGCGAACCGGTGGCGGTAACTGTGACCAGCCGTTTTTCAAGGTATCGATATCACGCGCCGCCGTAAGCTCGCCGATATTCTCCCGGTAGACCTGCACCGCCAGACGCTGCCACCTGTCGTGGTCCAGCACTTCGCTGCGTCGCAGCTCGGGCAACAACTCGCGCAGCCTGTTCCAGTCCTGTTGTCCCACACAGAGCTGCATCTGCAGACGCAGCAGGTCGCGGTTGGGCGGCATCAGGGTGTTGAGGTGTTCGAGAGTCGTCTGTGCCTGGTCGAACTGCGCGCGCGCCAGCTGTAATTCGGCCCGCACCAGGCAAATCGCCGCGGCCGCCGCAGGAAAACGTTTCAACGCGACATCCAGGTAGCGGTCACGGCGATCATCCGCACCCAGCCGGCTGGCGGCATGCGCCGCCGACAGGCAGGCCGCCAGCGGTGCGCGCGCATCGTCAACCAGGCGGCCGAGCTGGCGTTCGGCGCGTTCCAGTTTTCCGCTGACGAGTTCGACCACAGCCGCGTCATAGCGCTGCGACAGTTTTTGTAACTGGCGCTGGCCCGACCAGTGTCTCAGGCGTACCGGCACGCGCCAGACCCCGGCCAGCGTGCGCAGGGCCAGGTAAGCCAGCAACAGAACTACCAGGAAAACCACCAGCGAGGTTTCTACACTGACCTTGCCGTAACCGATCAGGACATAACCGGGGTCCGGTAATGCAAACAAGGCGGCGGCTACCGACAGCAGCAATACCAGCATGCCGACCAGCAAGGCTTTCATGGCGCAGCCTCCTCTGCCGCTGCAGGCGCCTGCTGCGATGCGGGTTCGTTACCATCACCCTGACTGTCAGACTTTTCCGTTGCGGGTACAGCCGGTGTATCTGCCGGTTCGGCCAGCCGTTCCTGCTGGCTGCGTAGCTCGCGTAATACCTGTAACGCGCGGGAAATATCCGGCAGGGCCGGGTGGATATCCACCGCCGCCAGCCGGTCGAGTTCGCCCGCCATGGCCGTAACAGCCGGGTCTTCTGTGTCAAACCACTGTTTCAGCCAGGCGCTGGATGTCACCAGGGCCTGTCGATAGGCCTGCGGGTCCTCGCGTAACAGCGCCAGTCGTGCGGCCGCCAGTTGCAGGCGCAGGTTTTCCTTCAGGAACCAGGCGCGATCCGGCGGTAACAACGGCCCGACCGGTTTGTCGTGCTCGCGGATACGGAACAGTTCGGTGATGGCTGACCAGATGACTCGCGGTAAATCTTTCCAGCTATGCGCCGTCTGCGTAGCATCAGGGCGCTTTGTCTCTGCTTGCGGAGGTGTATAGTGGCTGCCGCTGACCGGCAGTCTTTCCACCTGCTGCAAACTGTCAGCCAGCCGCAGTGCAATACCCTCGACATCCACATCCGGCACTTCGCGCAAGGCATTCAGTTCACGCGCCAGTTGTTCGCGAACCGGCAGCAGCTGTGGGTCTGCCAGCTCACGCAACCGCGCATCGGCGCCTTTCAGCGCGGCGGCGGCGGTAAGCCTGTCCCGGCGCAGTTGCAGGCTTTCATTGGCGATGCGCAGCAGGTACTCGACTTCCGCCAGTGTCCAGCCCCGTTCGCTGCGCTCGACCAGTGCAGCGAGACGATTGAGCCGTTTATCCGTTGCGCCCTGTGCCTCGCTCAACGCGGCCAGTTTTTGTGTTGTCTCACGATACCCGGCCTGCCAGTCATCGCGCATCGCCTGCAACCCGGCTTGCAGCGGCTGAACTTTCTGTTCCAGGCGCGGGGCTATCCCGGCCTGCTCACCGGTCAAACGCTGGAACTGGTTCCAGATAAAGTAGCCGCCCACCGCCAGTCCAATAGAAATGCCCAGCGCCAGTAACGCGAACACCAGGGCCAGGGGTGCGCTGCGCCGCCCCTGCGCTGCCCGGTCATCGACGGGCTCAGGCGTTTCGACATTTTCGTCAGTGCGGCTATCGTCGCCGCTTGTCTGTGGCAGAGTGGATTTTGACTGGCTCATGGCAGCTCACAGGTCACATTAGGTGGATAGTTGGTGATGCAGGGAATTGTACCGGATTATGAGAACACCGCACTGCGAAACGCTTTCAACGGCGCCACGCGATCAGGGCGTCCAGCACCGCGTCATCCGTCGCATTCGCGGCCAGGATCGGCGGCATAACAAAACCCAGGCGCTCGGCGACCGGCAACATACGTTCGCTGACCACCAGCAACGGGGTTTGGCGTAACAGCGCCCGGCCCGCGTCGTCGAGCATGGCGAACAGGTTTTCCAGGCTCTCGACACTGTTGACCTGCACCACATCGATACGGCCCTCACGCCAGGCCTGGACCAGCGCCGCACTGTCCGCCTGTGGCCGGGAACGCCGATAGGCTTCCACATACTCCACCTGCGCACCACGCTGGCGCAGGGTATCCGCCAGAAACTCGCGCCCGCCATTGCCGCGGAAAATCACCACGCGCCAGCCTGAAACATCCTGCAGGGCTTCCAGCTCCAGCAGCGCCTCGCTGTTGAAACGGCTCGTCGGACACAGGTCCGCGTGCAGGCCAAAGGTTTCCAGCGCCTCGGCAGAGCGCCGGCCGATCACGGCAATATTGAGCCCGGCCGGCCAGTCACGTTGCTCCAGAAGGCGTGGCAACGCACGCTCCACCGCGTTGGCGCTGATAAAGATGGCCAGGTCAAAGTCATCCAGCTGTGCGATACAGGCGTCGAGGGGGCGAAGGTCCTGCGGTGCGGTGATCTCCAGCACCGGGAACGGTGTGGCGTGGCCACCGAGCTGCGCGATGCGCCGGCACAGGCCGCTTGCCTGGTGCGCCGGCCGCGTCACCAGCACGCCGCAGTCCCGCAAGGGACCGGTTTCCGGGTCCGGCGTTCCTGTCATCCGTCGCCCTCGGCATAGACATCGTCGAGAATCTGCCGCGCACCACGCGACAGCAGGTCCTCCGCCAACACCTGGCCGAGTTCCACGGCATCTTGCGGTCGCCCACTGATCACGCCCTGCACCATTTCGCTGCCATCCGGCCGCCCGACCAGCGCACGCAGCACGATGACGCCGTGACTGATTTCCGAATAACCGGCTATGGGCACCTGGCACCCCCCCTGCAAGGCTTCGTTGAGGGCGCGCTCGGCACTGATCCGGGTGGCAGTCTCGCTGTCGTTCAGTGTCTCGATCAGGCCGCGCACACGCGCATCGTCGGTACGGATTTCGATCCCGATCGCCCCCTGGCCGATCGCCGGAACAAACTGCTCAGGCGCCAGCAGCTCAGTGATCCGCGTTTCCCAGCCCATGCGCCTGACACCCGCAGCGGCCAGCAGTATGGCGTCATAATCGCCCTTATCCAGCTTGGCGAGCCGGGTATTGACGTTTCCGCGCAGGTCGAGCACTTCGAGATCTGGCCGTATACGCCGCAACTGGCATTGACGACGCAGGCTGGAGGTACCCACCCTGGCGCCCTGCGGCAGGCCTTCGATACTGGAATATTCGTTTGAAATCAGTGCATCACGTGGATCTTCACGTGGCAAAACAGCCGCCAGGCCGAGGCCGTCGGGGAATTCCACCGGGACATCTTTCATGGAATGTACGGCGAGGTCGGCGCGTCCTTCCAGCATGCCGGTCTCAAGCTCCTTGACAAACAGGCCCTTGCCACCGACTTTTGCCAGTGGCGTATCGAGTATCTTGTCGCCCTGTGTACTCATGGTGACCAGTTCGATGCCCAGCCCGGGATGACGCGCCAGGAGTGCATCGCGCACGTGATTGGCCTGCCAGAGCGCCAGCGGGCTCTTGCGGGTTGCGATACGAAGTGTGGAATCTGTCATGGCTACCTGCGCTGCTGGGACATTGAAAACGGCTGATTTGATTGACCGGGGCCGGAACCGCCCGGCTGGAACAATTTGAGGAGCATAGCGAGTGTTAGACAAGTGGTGCAAGTGGCCGGGTATCGCGGCGATGATTTTTCTGTTGACCGCCCCCACAACACAGGCCGGCGTACCCCTGGCGCAGGACCTGGGTAAAACCGGTCACCAGGCCGAACAGCGCTGTGCGCCCGTGTTGCTGGAATTTGCCGCCGAATACTGCCATTTCTGCGCCTTGCTGGAACGTGAAATCCTCGCCCCGACGCTGCTCGACCAGGACTACGCATCGCGGGTCATGATGCGCAAGCTGATGATCGACAACAGCCGTGCGCTCCAGGATTTTGACCACCACAAGACCGATGCCGCCCGTATCGCCGGGCGCTACAAGGTGCGCGTGACACCCACCGTGCTGTTTGTCGACAGCCACGGCAAGGAAATCGCCAAACGCCTGGTCGGCGTCGCCTCGCTGGATTTCTACGGTGGTTTTCTAGATGCGGCGCTGCACCAGTCACGCAATCGACTGCGCGAGCTGGGGCGTTGCGAATAAGCGCTTCAGCTTCCCTTGCGGATGAGCCGCCTGACCTCGGGTAACAGGCGGCGGCTGACCTCGAGACGCTCTTCAATCCCTTCCAGCACCACCCGGCAACGGCCCTGGCTGTCTTTTTCGAGTGCGCGGATGAGCCGGGTGGCGACCAGCGCATTGCGGTGAATCCGCATAAACCGCCCGGCAAATTCCTGTTCCAGTGTCTTGAGCGCATCCTCGACAAGAATTTTCTGTGTCGCCGAACGCACCGTGACGTATTTCTGGTCGGCCTGGAGGTAGGCGATCTCGTCCACCGGGATAAGTTCCAGATTGCCGCGATTACGCGCACACAGGTGGGTGCGTACACGGCCTTCACTGTCCCCCACCCCGTCCAGCTGCGCCGGGCTCAGCCGCCGCGCCTTGTCCAGCGCCTGTTGCAGGCGTTCGGGGTGAATCGGCTTGAGCAGGTAGTCGATGGCCTGTGTATCAAACGCCTCCAGCGCATGATCGCCATATGCCGTGGTAAACACCACGGCGGGCGGGTTTTCCAGCTTTAACAGGTAGCGTGCCGCTTCCAGGCCATCCATGCCCGGCATACGGATATCCATCAATACCAGTTCCGGCGCCAGGGCCTGAACCTGGCCGAGCGCCTGCTCACCGTCCGCCGCCTCGCCACAAACCTGGCAGCCTTCCAGCTGGTCCAGCATGCGCGTCAGGCGTTCGCGCGCCAGTACCTCGTCATCCACGACCAGGCACTTCATGCCACTTTCTCCCGCGGGAAATACAGGGTGGTTTCAAATTCATCGTCCACTTCCCTCATCGCCACACCGGCCTGACTTCCGAAAACCAGCTGCAGACGCTGACGGATGTTATCCAGCGCAATACGGTTTCCCTTGCGGTGTGAGGCGATGCCGCGGGTGGCGCGCGGATTGCGCACCGTGATCACGATGCGCTTGCCTTCCGTCGCCCCATGGATGGTGATGCGACCGCCCTGTGGCAGTCCTTCGATCCCGTGATACACGGCATTTTCCAGCAGCGGTTGCAGAATCAACGATGGAACCCGGCGCTTGCGCGGCAAACGTTCGATATCCCACTCCACCCGCAAGCGCTCGCCAAGGCGCAGGCTTTCCATACGCAGGTATCGTGCAGCCACATCGATTTCTTCTTCCAGCAGTACACGTTCCGAAGCATCGCGCAGGGTCACGCGGAACAGGTCTGACAGGTCCTGTACCGCCATCTCTGCGCGCTGCGGGTCGCTGCCGGTCAATGCGGCAATACTGTTCATACTATTAAACAGGAAATGCGGGCGAATACGCGCCTGCAAGGCCTGCACGCGTGCCTGCGCCTCGGCCTGGATCTGCCGGCGCCACTGGTGCTGCACAAACAGGTAGCGCAACACCAGGCCACTGACGATGGCACTGATCATGGTGTTGCGAAACAGGAATTCAACATGCCCGACACGGCCGCCGGCCTGTACCAGGCCGCCCATGTGCCAGGCCAGTTCACTGATGAGCACGGTGATCAACAACAGCAGCAGGTAGCTGGCCAGCACCGCGGCGGTGCTGCGGATCCTGACCAGCAGCGGGCGTGCCAGGCACAGCGCCGCCGCGCTACTGAGGGCAATCCACTGTACGAACAATGACACCAGCCCGAGATCATTCCAGGGGTCGGCACGCCCGTTGGCCAGCACCAGCACGAACGCCATCAGCTCGGCGATCACCACCACGGCAAATACCAGGCGGATATCACAGAAGCTGGGCAGGAACAGGGTTTCCTGCGATGACTCCATCGGATTTTTCGGATTTATCTGGCCCACGGCGGTATATCGGCCAGTGTGATCAGGTCTTTGAGGTATACTGTCGCCCCCGTTAACCGCCACCTGCACCGATATGACCGACAAACCGAGCAGCGACAAGCCCTGGGGCGGTCGCTTTACCGAATCCACCGATGCTTTCGTGGAAGCCTTCACCGCTTCCGTCACCTTCGACCAGCGGCTGTACCGCTATGATATCGAGGGTTCGCGGGCGCACGCGCGCATGCTGGCGCAGGTCGGCGTCATCACTGAGTCTGAACGCGACACCATCCTCGGGGGCCTGGACAACATCGAAAAACAGATCGAAGCCGGTGAGTTCGAGTGGTCGGTCGGCCTCGAAGATGTGCACATGAATATCGAGGCACGCCTGACAGCCCTGATCGGCGAGGCGGGCAAGAAACTGCACACCGGCCGCTCGCGCAATGACCAGGTCGCCACGGACCTGCGGCTCTACCTGCGCGACCAGATCGATACCGCCTGCGCCGAGCTGTTACGCCTGCAAACCGGTCTGCTGGACCTGGCTGAACGGGAAGCCGGCACCATCATGCCCGGCTTCACCCATTTGCAGGTGGCCATGCCGGTTACTTTCGGTCATCACATGCTGGCCTGGTTTGAAAACCTGCAGCGTGATCGCGAAAGGCTGCTGGACAGTCGCAAGCGCGTCAACGTCATGCCGCTGGGCGCCGCCGCACTGGCCGGCACCAGCTTTCCCATTGACCGGCACTACACGGCAAAGCTGCTGGGTTTCGATGCACCGGCAGAAAATTCACTGGATGCCGTCAGCGACCGGGACTTCGTGATTGAATTCTGTGCCAATGCGGCGCTGGTGATCACTCACCTGTCACGTTTCTCGGAGGAACTGATCCTGTGGGCCTCGGCGCAGTTCGATTTTATCGATCTGCCGGACCGCTTCTGCACCGGCTCCAGTATCATGCCGCAAAAGAAAAACCCCGATGTCCCGGAACTGGTGCGCGGCAAGACCGGGCGTGTCACCGGGCACCTGGTGGGCATGCTGATGCTGATGAAAGGCCAGCCACTGGCGTACAACAAGGACAATCAGGAAGACAAGGAGCCGCTGTTCGACAGCGTGGATACCCTGCTCGGCTGCCTG
>Ga0256829_1002738_pt1 | contig 12803 bp, 8 predicted proteins | sample 131447metaG_FD_185979 | JGI IMG/M metagenome (GOLD analysis project Ga0256829, IMG submission 185979) | Hydrothermal vent microbial communities from Lau Basin, Pacific Ocean - 131-447 | ecosystem: Environmental > Aquatic > Marine > Hydrothermal vents | place: Pacific Ocean: Lau Basin | collected... | reverse complement strand
GCTATCCTGTTTTGCCGTCGGGGTATGGAAACTCTGCATCACCAGCATACGACGCGCTTCCTCCAGCTCGGCGACACGCTCCCAGGCGTTGTCCCGCGCCAGTTCCAGCATGTCCTGGCTCAGGGCGATAATTTTGCCCAGCTGTTGTTTACGTTGCTTGTTCATGTACTTTTCAGTCTCCTTCCCTTCCCTGGATCCCGCCTCAGACGGCCTGCTTCCCCTGTTGTGGACGGCTGGCGCCGGCAATGGCATCCCAGGCTTCCTTGATCTGTTTCATCAGTTCGCTCACCTCATCGAGTGCCGTGACGTCATTCTCACGGTTGCCCTCGATCAACCTGCGTTCCATGTAGATATACAGGTCTTCCAGGTTCTGTGCGATATCGCCACCCTGATCATGATCCAGGCTCATCTTGAGCCCCTTGAGGATGGCAATGGCGCAACCGACTTGCTGACACTTGGGCTGAATCTCACCACGCAACATGTGCCCCTTGGCGGTCGCCACCCTGTCCAGCATCCCTTCCAGCAGCATCTGGATCAGCCGGTGCGGGTTGGCGGACTCCACCGCCGTGTCAGCCGCATTTTGACTGTACTGGTTAAGTGCGTTGCGTGCCTTGGCAAAACTCATCGTGCTTACCTCGTCAATCCCGGGGCGACCCGGTCAGCCGTTTTTCAATCGGCCGAGTTGTTGTGTCAGAAAAGAACTGGTGCCGTTTAATTTGCCCAGCAGTGTATCGAGCGCGGTGAACTGGCTGCGCAGCCGCTTCTCCGTGAGTTGCAGCCGGCGTTCGGCGCTGGAAATACGATCGTCAACACTACTGATGCGCGTATTGAGTCCATCGTTACGGGCATCGATCAGGCCACCGAACTGGGTGAACCCGGTGACCGCGTTATCAAGCCGGAACAGGAAACCCTGATTATCGTTGGCCAGTAACTGCGCCACATCAGAAAAATTGGCCGCCAGCGCCGGGTCCAGCCGGGTGGAATCCACCGCCAGGCTGCCGTCCTTCTGTATAGAGACCCCGATCTCGGACAGGTAGGAAAAACTCGAACCGGACGTCGGTGGCGTATTGAGTACCGACTGGATCGCCGTCTGGACACTACGTAACGTACTGTCCGCCTGAAGCTCCTTGTTACCCAGGCCATCCATGGTGGTCTTGAGCGTGTTAAACGCATCGACAAAGGACTGGATATTGGTCTTGACCGCCTCGGTGTCACGACTGATCGTCAGCGGTGCGGCGGTTGTATTGGTACCCGTCAGGGTCAGTGTCACCCCGCTTAGTGCGTCGCTGATCGTGTTGGATGAACGCGTTACGGTGAAACCGTCCACGGTAATCTGCGCGTCTTTCGGTGCAGTCACACTGGTCAGACCAAGATCGGTACCGAGTGTACCGGTGAACGTGGTGGAAATAGCGTTGGCCGTGCCGGTGTTATTCGAGGTCAGAACCAGGCGATTACTGGTCGGTGTCTCGCTGAGAATGGTGGCGGTCACGCCGACATTGTCGGTGGCGTTATTGATGGCGTCGCGCAAGCCTGTGAGGGTCAGCCCACCGCCGTTCACCGTAAAAGACTGACCGTTTACCGTAAATTGTACTGTGTCGCCGGCCGTACCCAGTGTCGTGGTGTCGGTATCGGCGATACCGACCGAAGCCTGCTTGTCTGCGACGGCGAGTTGTGTGACCTGGATATTCGTGGAACCGATTGCCGCCGTGCTGTCGGCTGTTGCTGTAAAAGCGGTGCTATCGGCCGAGGTGGCGGTAAAGACCTGGAAAGCACTGACTGTCTTGAGGCTGGCCAATGCGTCCTGGAAGGTAGACAGGGCGCTCTTCAGGGTGCCGAAGGCGCTGACCTGTGCATTCAGGTTCGCCTTGTCGGCCTGCAGGCGGTTAATCGGCTGGCGCTCAATCGCAACCAGCTGCTTGACAATCGAATTGACATCCAGCCCGGAGCCGATGCCCGGTGAGCTAATCATGGTCGTACCCTGTTACGCTGTTGCCCATAATCTCCAATAAAGCAAAAGCGGTGCCAGTTCATGCCTGCTCGCGCAGAATCAGGCTGTCGGGTGACTGCAGATTCTTCGCCAGGCGTAGCGCCACTTCGGAGGGAATTTGTCGAATCACATCCTTTGTTTTGGAATCAATCACTTTGATCACGATGCGGCCACTATCCTTGTCAACGCTGAACGTCAGGTCACGCTGGAAATTCTGTACAAACTCGCTGATCTTGCTGACCGCAGACTCAAGTTGCCGGGGATCCTGCGGGGTTTTCGCCGCTCTGGACGGCAGAACTTCGCCACTGGCGGCCGATTCATTCCGCTGTGGTGGAGATGTCGACGGCACCTGCACAGACTGAGACTTCGGCGCCTGTACACCTGTCTGCGGACGCGGTGCCGGCTGTATCGCTTGTATGTTGTAGTCAGTAGCCATATTTCACACCTGCTGAGTACTAAAACAAAGGTGGGTGAGGCATTCCCTGCCTCACCCGTCCCTGGTCCGGATCGAAATCCGTATTGCGGCTTAACGCAACAGTGACAGTGCCGCCTGCGGCAGTGTGTTCGCCTGTGCGAGTATTGCCGTACCGGCCTGCTGCAGGATCTGACCCCGTGTCAGGTTTGCCGTTTCCTTGGCGAAATCTGCATCCTGGATTCGACTACGTGCAGCCGTCAGGTTCTCGGCAAAGTTGGACAGGTTGCTGATGACCGCCTCGAAACGGTTCTGCACCGCACCGAAGGTGGCGCGGTCGCCGACCAGTGTATTGATATCTGTATCGAGCGTCGCAATAGCGGCTGAAGCAGCAGCAGCGGTCGAAACGTCTACCGTACCGGTGGCAGTCAGTGTAGCCGCATAGGAATTCAAGGCTGTCTCGTCAACGCCGGAAACGGATACCTGGTTGTTGGCTGCGCCATCCTGGCCCACCTGGAAAGTCAGCGCGGTGGTGTTATCCAGCAACTTGGTGCCGTTGAACTCTGTGGTCTGAACGATACGTGAGATTTCCTGGGTCAGCTGGTCAACCTCTTTCTGAAGACCGGCGCGCTGCCCGGCTGTGGCGTTGGAAGACTGCACGGCAATTTCACGGATACGCTGAACGTTGGCCGTGATCTGGCCCAGTGCGCCCTCTGCTGTCTGCCCCAGTGAAATACCGTCCTGGGCATTTCGTGTTGCCTGGTTGACGCCGCGGACGTCGGCCGTGAGGTTCTCGATGACCGACAGGCCGGCCGCGTCATCCTTGGCGCTGTTGACACGCAAGCCGGAAGACAAACGCTGCAATGAGACTTGCAGCGAGCTCTGTGAGCTTGCCAGGTTACGCTGCGCATTCAGGGATGCAATATTGGTATTGACAGTTAATGCCATGATGAATACTCCTAGTTTTTGCGAGGCGTCCCCTATGCGACTGAACGGCTTGGGGGGCGAACGCCTGTTTACCTAGCGGATATACCGGGTCCCGAGAGGGCTGGGTATTTACCGCTTCCAGCTATGTTAGCGTTCAGAATGCGTCAAACTTTAAGAAGCCCCGCCGATTCAGGTAAAGATCCGGTATTTTCCAGTGTAGACAGGCCCTTATATGCTGACAGCCAAGCTGTTTACATTTTTCAGGCCATCAGCTTTACACGTTGGATTCAACGCATCCAGCCATACATTCGTGTGACCCTGCAACATGCAGTTTTCACGAACCCAGTTACGAAGCACATCACCCTCCCGGTGTACTGCATCCAGATCGTCAATACGTTCACGGATAGCGTTAATCCAGGCCCGCGCCTGGTTCGTTACCCGACAAACAGGCGCATTACAATTACGGTATGGTTCACAATCAGAGGCGATGACCGGCCAACCCAGGATGCCGTACTCCAGCAGGCGAAGATTACTTTTGGACTCATTAAATTTATTGTGTTCCAGGGGGGCTACAGCAAGATCGAGATTCATTTCCGCCAGTTTCTCCGGGTATAACTCAAACAGCACCGGGTCATGTACTTCCCTGACAAATGGCTTCAGAAAATCCGGGCACATACCAAAAAATACCCAGTCCACTTCCGAAGCCGTTTCACGTACCACCTCTTCAAGCAATCGCAAATCCCCCATATGTTGCTGTGCACCCGCCCAGCCAACACGCGGTTTCGAAGAAACACCTCGTTGTGATTGAAGGTTTCCCCAAACCGATTCATCAATACAGTTTGGAACAACCACGATATCATCTGCCATACCGCGAAGCTCATGCGCCAGTATCTCGGTTGTCACAAGCAAGCGGTCTGCCAGAGACAGACATTTACGAATCCGTTTCTTGACATCCTTGTATATCGTCCTGGAAAAAGGGTTTGTGGGCGGTAATGCGCTCATCAGGTCATCCTGACCGAAGACAATAAAGGCCTTGTTAACTTTTTTATATTTCTCCAGTGCCTCGATAAAGTTATCGTGCAATGTGTTGTGCATAAGCAATGTATCCGGCTGCATACGCTCCAGTTCAACCGGTGTCGGCAACAGAATCTGGTTTTGCCTGGAAAATGGTATGTTAGCGCATTGTGCTACACCGGATTTCTGCAACATATCCAGTGGCTGCACCACTCTGTATTGCCAGGAACCATAAGATCCCACACCAAAACCCATAATTCGCGGCAACTCGGAGAGTTCCGGATCCCACTCAGGCGAGAGCATCTTGTCAACCTCAAAATCGAGCCGCTTCATACTCAGGTTTCTGTTATATGACACATCCCTGGCAAGCGTTTTCAGCCATTTCCCACTTACATACGCTGAATCCTTCCTGACCCTCGACAAACCCTCAGTCCCTGTATACCCATCAAGACTGTTACCGATATACAGCATAGATACAAAAGGCGTCCATACGATTTTCATGTTCTCATTCAAGACACGCTGGCACAAATCAACATCCTGATAAAGTGGCACATCAACCTTCCGATCAAAACCTCCAATACTCAGAAACAGGGACGCATCCACCAGCATGCACGCGCTGCTGACAGCTGACATATTCTGTGCCACCAGGGCACGGTTCATGTAACCCGGATCACTGATACTGTTCCCGTCAAAAACACAGGCACCTACAGAAAATGTCCCCACACCGGTAACAATACCTGCATGCACAACGTGCTTATCCTGCGATATCAGGCGCACTCCTGCCACAGCGATTTCGCTTCTCTGGACCTGTGCGAGCATTTTTTCCAACCAGTTTGACTGCAACACCATTACACCGGGTTCGATAAACAACAAATAGTCTGCATCACACTCACTGGCCACGCTGGCAGTATAATCCGCACGTGTTATTGCATTATCGACAAGACCTATATGGACGCGTTTATCTGACAGGTTTTCTAAACAGCTGACACCTGAATCATCAACAGCCACCCGGATACTGAAGCTTTCGTAGTCAGTTCCTGTCAACACGCTATTCAATGTATTTAAAATCTGTCCAGGATTATTTCTGGCATCAATAACCAAGCATACTTTCGAAGGCATCCTCAATTGATAGTCGATCATTAAGGTCCCATCCAGGAATCCATCGACAACCCCGGCGTTTACTCGGGCACGTAGCAGGTGTGCAGCGACAACCTCACGGAGTTCATCATTAGTAAACTGTCTTTCCGTATTTGCACACCGACAATTCAGGATCGATGCGATATGTCCAATCGCAGTTTCCCCCCATTGATCAAACACTTTCAGGCATACATCAAGATTTATTAGCCTCTGCTTACACACAGCTGTATTGATTTCCGTCAACACATCTCTCCGAAACAGGCAAAAGTCCCCGATGTACGGATATGAGCGCAAATAATCAATATTGATGTCCGGCTTAAAGAGCAAACTCGACCGATCACATGAATCATCTGTAATCGACTCATCCGTATAAACAAACTTCCAGTCCGGATGTAGATTGATATAATCAACAAAACATGAAAGTGCATACGGTGATAACTTGTCTCCGACCTTCAGAACAGCCAGCCAGTCTGCTTCCGAGGTAGTCAGGACATCGTTTAATGCCGCATCCATTGACTTGACATGCAACCACTCCAGACTACTCAGCCTGGCAAACTCGTCATTGGGCATTTTTTCTGTGGAAATTATACTAAGACCCCAACCCGAATAGATTTGCTGACCAAGCGATGCCAGCGTATCACCCAGCAGGCTCATGTCATCTCGAGAAACAAGTACCACAAGATGGACTGCTGGACGAAGATAATCCGGTTGACTGATACGTTCAATAAAGCGTGTGCGTTTTAGTTCCATTTGCCGGGCATCGTCGGCCAGTAAAAAATTTCCGTCGTCTCCACAATCCGGGGGTAATGTGCCCTGAGTTCTTTCTTCCTTCTGTAGTTCAGCCTTTTCACGCAAACCGGCAATAACATTTTTCCGCTTCTGCCGAATAGAATCACGATCACAGTCTGAATACTTCGAATAGATATACTCATAGGCAGATACAGTCTCATCGAGACGAAGACGAGTAACATTATCAATAATGTCAACTCTGTGATGAACCTCTACTGTTGCAGATTGAATATGCCTGAATTTATATTCCTGAGCCATACGCAAAAGAAATTCCCAGTCCTCGCAACAGTTCATTGACTCGTCAAAGTAACCGGTTTTCTCTATACACTCCCGACGAAATGCCCAGGTGTTAATAGGGATATAATTATCGATATGCAGTCTTTCTTTTGAATAGTCTCCGTGTTCATAGACCGTAGTACGATTGACTTCCCGTCGAGCACCGTTTTTCAGCGTCTCCTGAACGATATACGCATCAGTGTAGACAAACATCTGTCGCTCATCATCGTTTAATGCATCCACCACAGTCGCAAGATGATCCGGCAGAAAAATATCATCATCATCCAGGAATGTAATAATATCTCCGGATACCGACTTCAACGCTCTGTTACGTGCCTTTGCCTGCCCCATGGACTCGGTATTTTGTAAATAACGAATACGGGACTTTGAATCGACATGAGCAATAACTCCTGAGACATCGACCCCACCATCGTTGATGACAATCGCCTCCCAGTTCTGGTACGTTTGCTGCTCCAGTGAACGCAGGGCATAACCAAGCATCTCTTCGCGGTCTTTGGTTGCAATAATCACGCTAACGAGCAGCTGAGAACGAGGTATGTCGACTTCAGTATTCGCGAGTTCGGTCGTGGTAATGCACTCACCCTCAATAGCAGCAAAGTAACCCTGACTTAACGCAGGCCGCTCACCCCACTCTACCGGCCAGTGTTTCATACGAGACTGTTCAGACTCCTGTACAGCGATGCCGGAGAAAGCGTGTTCTATACTGTCTTTACTGCTCAAATAGAGTCCAAGCACATTAGGTATATGAACAAACTTTTCATGTGGCGCCATTCTCAGCCAGAAATCATAGTCACCGGCTACCCGGAGTGACGCCTCGAAATAACCATACTTCTCGTGCAATGAGCGCCGCCACATGGGCTGTGGTCCGATATAACAGACTGAAAATAGATGTTTAGCATCGTACTCCGGCCAACGGAAGTACCCTGTAAGCGGGGCGTCTGCCAAATCTGAATTTTCATGCGTTGTCACCGCGACATCTGCATATACCAGTGCAGTGTGCTCATCGGCCTCCAAAACCTGAACCATTCGTTCAAAAGCATCAATACAGTGACGGTCATCGGTATTTGCATTGGTCAGGTATTTACCGCGTGCCGCCTGTGCTGCCCGATTCCATGCGGAATAGATCGTCTCGCGCGCCTCGGTGCGAATATATTGAATAGTAGAGAATCGTTGCTGAAATTCCCTGACAATACGGCCTTCATTCTGCTGCGAACCACTATCAACGACAATGATCTCCAACTGATCCGAAATCGTTTGGGCCAGCAGGTCTTCCAGACACCCTCTAATGTATTTCTCGCTGTTATAGGTCGACACAATTGCCGTAACCAGCACTTCCTTTCTCTGCCCGTGCATGGTCTCTGAAGAACCTCCCTGCTTCCCCGATCCGGGCAATGTGCTGTGCGCCTCGGTCTCGCTCGCAGTGAACAGCAATTCATTTTCAACAGCTTTTCTGACAAATCTGTTGACGTTGACGGACTGGGCCGCGGTTTTCACCCGAATCGGCGAAACCGGTTTTATAACTTGCCCACCGCCAGCCCTGAACAGATCGATCTCGGCATCAAGAATCTGTTCCGCCTCGGCGCGATACAGCGCCATTGCACTGGCTGTTTTCTGATTCTTATGCTCCCGGAAACACCCCGTACACAGGTTCAGTGTATACAATGGCGCATACCTGAAGAATCTCGACCAGAGTTCCAGGTCGCCCGCCATTCGCAAGGCCGTCTGCAGCGTCGAACCTGATTTCTCCCACAAGCTGCGATGCCAGAATGTGCCCTCCTGCTGGATATAGGAGGGCACATCATATTTCTTGTCCAGATAATTCTGCTGGCTGAATACTGGTGCTGGATAGCAGATCCATTTTATGACACCGGCCTCATTCATGACGTTGGGCGTCCCTGTCACCCACTCGACATTATCTTTCTGGCTAAAAATTGTCGCTACTGTGTTCAGACTGTTCGGATGCAGCTTGTCGTCCGAGTTAATCCACGTCATGATCTCGCCGGAACTTTTCTTGAAGCCTTCATTTACAGCCCAGTACTGTCCATCATCGGCCTGGCTCTGCCACCAGGTAATCTTATCCTGATATTTCTTTATAATACTCACCGAGTTATCGGTGCTACCCCCGTCCATAATGATCAGTTCGAGATTGGGGTAGCCCTGGTCAAGCACCGACCTGATTGTTGTTTCCAGATAAGCGCCCTGATTAAAGGACGGGATCACCACGCTAATGCGGGGGGCCTGTAACGCATTTTCCGGTCGGGTGAAATCGATACACTCGATACTGTATCCTTGAACCGTTGTATTTCTGGCTCGCACATGACAGTTACCGGTTGAATCAGACTCGATGTTTCGTGGATCCGATAAAACCTCCACAGAATTATCACAAGCAGCATCATTGCCAGATATTTGTGCCTGAAAGTCAGCATTTTTGTCCATTTCGGTTGTAGATTTTTCAGACGTTAACGCATCAAACAAGCCATATATTTCATCATCATCCGGCGATACTTTGAGGTAACTCTGGCACAATGCTTCCGCCTCGGCTGGTTGGCCGATCGCAGCCAGTATCTGCGAACCATTCATCACCACATCACGGTTAACTGGATCAATTTCCATAGCCTTGAGAAGGTATGCGATGGCCTTATCTATATCACTGCACTGCCAGTACAGAACCATGAGGTTGTTACAGACATCCACACTATCGGGATTTAATTTGTGTGCCTGCTCAAAATACGTCCCGGCGAGCGTAAAATCACCGGTAAGGAAAGCTTTTTCTCCGGCAGCGTTAAGTTCCGTACATTGCCGGGATTCGGCACCACAAGTAGCTTCCGGCTCCACGGACGACGGTTCACACGGGTCAGCCCCCTCAACCGGCAGCAGCGCCTGTATTGTAATGTCCTGTGGATTGCGTTCCAGATAGCTTTCACAGAGGGAACAGGCATCCTGCTCCCTGCCGAGCAACCGGAGTACCTGCGTGGCATTCAGAACCAGATCATGGTGGTCAGGGTCGATCCTCAGGCCTGCAGACAGATACTCAAATGCCTGTTCGAATTCCTGCCTCTGCCAACACAGAACACCCAGATTGTTGTAGCCATCGGCGAAAGCGGGTGAATGTTGTATGGCTTCAAGAAACTTCGACTCCGCACTCTCAATATCACCGCCATGGAAAAGTTCTTCCCCCTGGCGGCATAAAATTTCCGCCCGGGATTGTTCCGGCAGGTTGATATCGGCCGGCGCAGGAATATCTCCCTGAAGCTCTACCGGCAACCGCTCCCGCAATTGTTTGTTTGACAGGTATGCAGCTGCTGAAGCGCTGCGATGGAACAGCTCGGGCATATCCTGCATATAGCCGTAATCTGTCATCGGAGCAAAATTTCTCAACCAGAACGCATACTGTTCAAATTCAGAAAATGTCTGTTTCCAGGAGTCTGTTTTCCCGCTGCGGAAGAACTTCGGGCCGGCGCTGTGCAACTCGTCAAATGAAGGAACCTGGCTGGATACCGGCTTGAATCCGGTGAATTCAGCAATTCGCCCGACCTGACCCAGAGGATCAGCAACCAGACTTTCGAACTTCACCAACAGCGTATTGGAACGGGTTTCGGGTGCCCACGCCGTAACATGTTCGCCCCAACCACCAAATAATGTATCGCCGTTAATGATATCCAGCAGAGATTTCGGCTGGTCCATGTAGTCACGGTGAAACCTGCTATAGGACAGGACACTTTCCCGCCCATCTCTCAAAAGGTAGATAATCTTGTCATCGGAACCAATATCTGTGGGATAATCGTGCGTCTTCAGAACGAAGACCCTGTCAGATTTTCTGGCTCGGGCAATCGAAAATCCTTCCGGCAGGAATGCATGACCCACGATATCGGACAGTTCCTTGTCTGCCCCGATGTCGAATCGATCGTCGTAGACTGAGTAGGTTTTTGTGTCAAAAATACTGTTCAGTAATACGCGGAAGAAAGTGTTGCCACTTCTAGGATAAGACGCCAGCCAAATAATCATCGTTTATTCCTGTGAAAGACGGAAATTCTGAAACAAGCCGACCGGAATGCACGTGACGTGCCGCCCGCCACCTGAAAATGTAGCAAGCAATATGCCAAAAGCGTAATATCGATAAGTGCTTACGGGATATAATGAAATGACGATCAACAGATCTGTCAATTTTATGTCGAAGGCCGGCCGGGTCATACACCTGCAATACAGGACTTGCATGAAACCGCTTACCCCCGCCGGTACACACTTCTTCGGTCACTTCGTGTGAACTGCCGATCCCATAGCTTTTGGGTGCTCTCATCCGTCGTTCCCCTGCCTGATGACGTATCGTCACTGAACATGAAAGCCCCGTCTTTGAGATACATGCAGGTAAAACCCTTGTTGTAATTTCGAAATTTCAATGTCCTGGTCTGGTAGGTGGATATTTCATATTCATCGGTATCGTATCCCTTTAATACATTGTTCCAGTGCTGCGTCGGCGCACATCGGCAACAACTGTTTGTTCCACCTATCCACTCCACGGGGGCTTCCTCCAAAGGGTAGCGGTTGCCATCAAGCAACTTTCCGGTTTCCGGAATACAGTGTTCCGTGCACCCCGTAAACATCCCGAAACGCAAACCATTTGGCGACACCTCGCCGTAATAGCGGTCCATCGCAAATATCATGTTTTCAATGAAGCCAGGCCTGTATCCGTGATCATCTTCTAACATACAAATATAGTCGGGTGCGTACAGTTCTTGACCAAGTTGAAGGCACATATTCCGGGCATGGGCCATGGATATATTGTCTGACAGCATCAGGAAGAAGTCGTTATTCACATTCAGTTCCTGTAAATACGCCCATTTCTCCTCCCGCCCCTGCACGCTACTGTCATGCACGATTAGCCTTGCATCATTTTTCCGGGTTTCCTCCACAACGCCAGGCAAAACTGCCTTGACGGATTCAAGTTTCTCAAACGTCCCGAAAATCGTTAAAAACCGCGTCTTATCCATGTGTAATACCCTTTATGTCCGATAGCCATGCGTTGAGTATCTCCAGTTCCGCATGTTCGACAAACTCATTGGCATATAATGCCCTGTAGACATCGATAAGATCGTTATGCATGGTTTTACCAAGTGGCAAGGAGTCCAGAATTCCGACAAGTTCCTTTATCCGCGTATAGCAGATGACCTCGCTCATAAAATCGCTCATCAAATCATGCTCATTCCGCTCCTGATAGACCGTTGCACCATGAAACCCCAGGGCGAAATCATGCTCACGCATTACACGCTGGGCGACATATCCACGGAGAATATCGGTAAACCTGAAACTTACCGTTGAAGGGAGATACATCAGGGGGAATACAGCCGTTGTCCAGGTTGTATTCTGTGAATTGAATGGGCAATAACTGGAGGCATTAATATGTACCGGAGGTTTTTTATCGAAAATACAGGGGGAATTATCGGTCAACCGGTATATGGCATCGACATCCGGATCCTTGTCAGCGATGCCCTGCCAGACACCGATCCGGGCCTGAGTGCCGTCTACGCAGTCGCCCACGGCGCTTATTTCGTCCAGTGGCAATCCCCTCGGCCAGATATTCCGGACGGAGAAGTACTTATAGATATTCAGATACTTATTCTCTGAATATAAACAAACATTGCTATTAAAATCGAGGATACGCCAGTCGTCGTAGGGGATATTGTCATCATCGGTATCGTAGATAATGCTGGCACCGGATTTCAGTGCATACAGATAGCCGATATTCTTTCTTGCATAGTGATTATAGGGAACATAGCTGTCGAGACTCAGATTCAGGTTTCGTTGCCTGTCACAGGATAAAAAACCGGGTGATTGTGACTCCGGCGTTTTTTTGTCACCCACCAGAATTACCCGCCAATCAGGAAAGTTTTCAAATGCCTGGATGGCAGCGGTATTTTGATTGATTGTCGTTATAACGATATATTTGTCTGTCGCTTGCAAAGTAGTACCTCTGCCATACATTCAGTGGATGGCTGGTTACATGCCATATACACTTCGACAAAAGCAATCTTCGTGCCGACTCAATTCTGGCGCAGTATTTGCCTATTAAAAGTACAATGGAACGCAATACACCCGGGGAAGGGGAATGGAAGACGAAACAAATTTCGACAAATTGCTGGAACTGGCTCATGCCCGAAAACACAACAATACCGTGATTGTTACGTTTTCCGATGACAGCTATAAGAATGTCCTCATTAACTGACTCAATGGCCTGCACCGACT
>Ga0256829_1002737_pt1 | contig 12803 bp, 15 predicted proteins | sample 131447metaG_FD_185979 | JGI IMG/M metagenome (GOLD analysis project Ga0256829, IMG submission 185979) | Hydrothermal vent microbial communities from Lau Basin, Pacific Ocean - 131-447 | ecosystem: Environmental > Aquatic > Marine > Hydrothermal vents | place: Pacific Ocean: Lau Basin | collected... | reverse complement strand
GGTATGGGAATGTGCTTGAAAATATCCATGGTGCGTATCGCATTGTAGGTAAAAGACTATAGTTAATTTTGCAGTAGTATCAGGTTATTATGCGTGCCTAAGCATACGTTTTTCAACCAAAGATAACAAATTTTTTGGTTGCGCTTGCTGGTTGATGCTAACCATCGAACTTACTACTCAATTCTGTTTTTATGCGGCGAGGTAAGCTGACTTTTTTCTTTCCAAAAACTGCATCATTAATGTCAAGAATATCATCATGCAGACGGTTGAAGTCATCGTGGTTGTAATCATAAAAGCCGCAGGATGGGTAATCACTGAATACGACTATTGCAGAGCAAAGGTTTAGGAATTGCCGCTTATGTATTTTCAGGATATTGGGTGTGTGTGCTTGCTTGCTGATGGAAGATTGCACATCGCTCAATGCGTCAAGGGGAACATGACAGTCAACCGTCACATCATCCGTGGTTTTCGCATATTTTAGGAAATCGATAAGTTTCTTTTTCCATGCAGGTGAGGCATGTAAAATAACGTCATCATCCTCAATGGAATGTAACGTAATTTGCGGCTCTAAAATTGCTGTCGGACTCGCCAATGTCATTACCCTTTTTATCTTTGCCTGAGTATACTCATTCCAACGAAGGGTCGCAATAATTGCCATGTTCATCCGCAGGCGCGGCGTGTCGCCTGCGGTGGTCGGAAAAGCGTTCGCCGTCTACGCGTTCTGTTCTAAAACCATTCACTTTCCATGGCTTACATAATTTACAGCCCGCACGGCGGTTTCTTGGTCTTTTACGTTTATGATGCATGATTTTTTCCTCTACATTTATATTTATTACGTTTCTTTTTCTTATCCGCCACAACACGCGCCCGATATTTGGGTGTGCGTAAATCTTGGGCGATAAGGTTTCGTTTTGGTGGTGGTGCAGCCATTATCTATCTCCTTTGAGCTTTACCGGTATCATTCGTGCCATTGTCTTTCTCCTAAGTTGATTAACACTTAGAAGAGCGCACCTTTTTTTGGAGAGCGATGGGAGGGCACGGATAAACGCCGGGGAGTGAAAATCACTTCCGGTTCAAAAAATCCAATAATGCGAAAAATTAAATTGCCTGATAGGAATGTACATCAAACCTCTCCGTTTTATCAAGAAAAAGAAAACACCCTTGATGGCGCACCTAATAGTGTCGCGGCAAAAATAATGGTTTTTATTGTGGGCTTTATGCTAACTATAGATGGCAGCAAATAGAGAAAAACTGAGAAACAAAATGCCGTTTGAAAACGATCATAGCAATCACCACAAACCATTCACCATTGATCGAGAGCTGGATATTATCCTAACCGGAAAGTCGGCAGGGCAGGATGCTGTATACCCTTTTTACCTTAAATGGCACGGCCAAGACGTCAAATTTGCAGGAGAGCAAGAAACGGTTAATCGTTATAAAAACGAAGAGGGAAAGTGGCGTTTTGACCTCCGCTGGACAATCGATACAATCGTTATTCCTGAAAACTTCCCTGAAAGTCATGACGAAATTTTGAAAACAATTTCACAAGCGCTTGATGCATATGGTGAGCAGCATAACCGCAACCGAATTGGCACGGTTGATGTAACTTTCTTAAAGCATGCTTTTAAAAATGAATGGTATTATTGATATGCAATAAAAAACACCTCAAGTGAGGTGTCGTGTTTCGTTGAAAATAAATGGAGCGAGTGAAGAGATTCGAACTCTCGGCCCCAACCTTGGCAAATTTCTTACCTTTTCGCAAAACCGCAGAAATCCTATAAAAATTTTTCTATTTTAATCAATTTTGGCGTGAACAATCCAGGAACATAGAAAAAAAGGGGTTCAATTGAACCCCAGGGCGCAACCTCATTTTAGAAAATAAGCTTAATTAGCTATAATTTCCTATTGCAAGAAAGGGATTTCATTGGCACGATTTATTCGTGCTTGTTGGTGCGCCTGCTCGTTCGTGCAAAGATTTTATTAGCCAACAGATAGATAATTTCACCTTATTCCAAGTCTATTATCTGACCAAAAGATTACGAACGCGATTTATCCGGATAATAACTTGGGCAACATAATGAGGTAAAATTATGGAAGCTATTACATATTTCAAACTTCAAGCCAAAAACCTATTCAGAGATTACAAGACGCAATATGTGTCTGAAGTCTATGAAGATGGCGGCGAACTTTACGACTACAAGCCGCGCTACTTTGATGTAAATGGTATTGTTGTTGACTTCGATCTTGATGAAGAAAACTTCACCTTAATGAAAGCTCAGCACGTCATTGCTTATATGGTTGGCTTTAATAAATGGACAGATTTGCTAAAAGCCTCTAAGCCAAAGTTAGAGCTAGCAAAGCTGTTATTTGAGAACCAGGATAAAGTATATTTAGTTGATTGGGAGGATTATATAGACAGTATAGAAGATAATAGCGGTGAAACCTTGACCCCTGAATCTGAATTGGAAATATTCAAACAAGTCGCCCTTAATTGGGAGGCGTCTAACAACCCCTTCCCCGATTACCGCTTTAATAAAGGAAAGGGCTGAAATCTATGGTCAGGGGAGGGAATCATTTAAGATCCTCCCTTTGCCATTCTCCTAAGTATCAAAAGTAAGTTTAGAAGAAAATAGATTGGTTGCTATGATTGCCCGGAATAGCAGCGATTAGTTTATCTACTGGATTTTTTGAATCACTAAATGCTTTATGTGCGCCCTCCGCATAATCAGGAATAATTTCCGGTTTTTCTGACCTATAAAATATGCTGTCGCGTGAATATATTTGAACCACCTCATTAAGAACCCTGGCTTCTTCTGCCGTTATCACAAAAGTAAAAAGACGCGGTTCTGGGTTATATTGTCTTGGGTTCACGTATAAGACGCAGATTTCTGGCGTAACAGGAACAAGCATTTTGAGGCTGTTAAGTTGATATGGTTGCACAGGCGATCTAATATTGTGAAAAAAACCATCACCAAAAATAAATTCGCGTTCAGGTGAGTATAGAACGACAAATTTCCCTCTTGTGCCTATCTGCGATACGGCTGTTCTTTGGCTATCTCTCATGTTCAAGGTAATTAGAGTGTTTCGCTCCCTTTCAGTTAGTCGATCACCGCCTCGCACTGCCTCAGCGACACTTGCGCCTGTTTGCCGTTGCATGGGAGACCTGACGGCCAAGGAAACAATACTTTCGACAAGTTGAATGATTTGTTCGTCTGTTGAATCTTGAGAAACAAAACGATCGGTTAATGTTTCTGTCTCTGGCAAATCTTTACGCTCTAAAGATTGCAACCACAAAATTACTGACGGAAAACCACTATCTGCATCATCAAAGAACGGTTCAAAGTTCTGGTCCCAAGGTGTTGTTTCTCCGGCATTGCGGGCAAGCTTTATGTAATGACCGTTTCCTATACTTCCAAATTTCTTAGGAGGGGCTGATACAACCGTACCATCAGGCTTTAGCCAATTAACCTTACCATCTAAGTTTTTCCAATGTTGTGAAACACAATTCGGCCACCAATGGTGTTTTTCAGATTTTGTTTTTCCTTTTTTTTGTGCGTTCATTTATATTGCTCTGTTCTATGCGATATCAAAAGTGAAACAGTGTTGCCTTGATACTACAAACTATTCAAACGCGACTTCATCCCTTGCATGACTGAATCATGTATCTCAGCAGGGAAGTCAGAAGGTAATGTTTCTTCAATCTGGCTTATTACTTGAGCCGATGTTTCTTTGATCTCTTCAAGTGCTTCTTGCGCGATATAGTCCGGTATGTTCGCCTTATTTGCTGTCTGCACAAAATGTCGTCCTTGAATATCATTCATTCGGTAGTGATTATTGTCTCCAACCGACATGGCCATTTTCATTTCTTTTTTCTGAATTTGATTTGCTTCAAAAAAGGGCTGTGCTGTTAGGACATCATAAAATGGCGTGAGCATAAAATGCCCGCCCGTGCCCAAGAAAATACTGAAATTCTTCCCATGCCCATCTGTTGCGCCGATGAGCCAAAATATTATTTGCGCTTTTAAAAATGCTTTTTGGTCTTCTGCCGGTGTATCGCTTCCTTTTAACAAATTTAAAATCTCAACCATGTTCGGCTGCTTTTCATTGGACGGACGATCATCGCTCTGATATTTACGGCTTGGAGGAATGGATAGCGCCTGACAACAATCTTCTTGCGGAATACGAAGCAAAGTTCTGTCTTCTGTCCATTTTCTGTCAAACCGCTCAATCACCAGAGATTTTGTTTTTCCAAAAGTCTTTATCTCAGCATTGTTTACAGGAAGTCCAAAAGCCTTCATCACGGACAAGCCATAAAACTCATTTTCTACACTGTTTGAAAGATCAACGCCGTTTGGTAATTCACCAATTTGAGTTTTAAAAATATGTGTTGTTGGTGTTGTTCCTGCTGGCCTTAACCATTTTCCTTCATGCAATAGCAGCGCAGTTTTTTCCTGTGCCCCGGCAACGGAAATTCTAAAATCATGCTCTCTATCCAAGCCTAGGGGAGCGCGTGCCAGATTATTAAGCAGCTTTTCTATTTCTTCATCACTTATCATTTCGCCTTTAATCGATGCTAAATCGGAAAAATTAACATCTGCTTCCTCAGGGAAAAATTGTAATGCACCAACGCAGTCCCGCCCGATTTGTGTTAACAGGCTATAAGCATCAGTTCCGTCTGCCCCAACTTTTTCTGCTACACGTGATCTTAAATCATTATTGTCGGGTAAAAGGTTTTCAAAAACGGCTAAAACAGGCGCTCCTTTATAGGCATCCTCCCGCAATGGCAAAGATAATGATACTGGATAAGCACGTTCATTCGAAAGCCACTGGTCAGCATAAATAAACTCAACTGCACCGCTTGGCTGTTTGGATAAATAGCCAACGATCTCACCGTTTTGAAACACGCTCAAGCGTGGATGTGTTCTATTTCTTGCCATAGCCTAATAGTGCATCTGCTAACATTGTTTGTTTTGTTCTTTCATTTATTCGGAGTTCTAAATCTAAGGCAGACAGAACAGCCAAAATTGTTTCCAGTTTTGCTGCTGGATTTCCGTTTTCTATCAGGGATATGGTTTCTTGGCGTAATCCCGCTTTTCTGCCTAGTTCTGATTGGCTCATAGCACGCTTTTTTCGAGCACGGCGAATAGAGTTTCCAAGTTGTTCAGGGCTACGAGCTAATTCGGACATAATTTGACTCCTTAATTCGGATTATGCGCTAAACAACATAAAAAAGCAATATCGTATTTAACGCATAAAATTAAATTATGCGCTAAATAGCATAAAATAATATTAACGGATATAGCACATAAAAAAATATACATGCATGCTGCAAATAAGTCGGCAAAAATAGCGGCAATTTAGGGATGGTCAATAGGATATAAGTGCATGATATATATTAATAATATTAAGGTTCGAAAATCGGCAAAAATAACGGCAAAAATTACACGAAGAACTTTAGGTCTTTATAGTTCATAGTCTCTAAAAGGTAGAAAAAAACGAGTTTTTTGCCGTCTGGGATAAAGATAATTTTCAATTATGATGCTCTTATGAGCAATAAGAGACCCAAAAAACCATCACCATTTGCTTATGCGCGATATTCACTTGAATATCTTCGAAACGCAGCACCGTCTATAGAGATAATTTAGAAAAGGTGTTCAATTAAACACCTGGGAGCAACCTTTTTTAAACGTATATACTGAATATATTGTCATATATTTTAAAAATATAAGGACAAATTTCTCTTGTTTTTTATTCATATTATACGAAATATTCAAAATATATTTTAATATTTAAAAAATATGTTGCTTATAATATATTTTGCGGTTATATGTTATGAATAATAAAGTTATGGAGTTATGATAATGGCTAATAGTTCAACAAAAAGAGATCCTGGTGCAAAATTTATTGAGTTGGCTAATAAGCGCGTAAATAAAGCAATCAAAGATATTCGCTTGATCGGAAATCTTAGTAATAAGGCGGTGTATAGCTATGACGAAGATCAGGCAAAAAAAATTATCAAAACTCTACAAAAAGAGCTTGATTCACTTAAGGCGAAATTCGGGAACGCTGAAAGTGAAGATAATGACGTATTTAAGCTATGAGGGAGAGCTGAGTGTTTAATTTACCAAATAAAAAAGAGAGCCTTTTAAAATCTAGAGGTATGTTGCAGTTCTATACTAACGAAGGTGATGCCGTAGAAGGTATTTCAGATTCCGGCATTGCAACGTTTATGAATGCTCCATATGCACATGTAGCTAGAGAATGTGGGCAAAACAGCGCAGATGCATGCAAAGAAAAACCGGTAAGAATTGAGTTTGAGAAGTATGAAGTTGATGCTAAGGAATTTCCTGCGATAGAGGATTATAAATCAACAATATCAATATGCTTAAAACGTGCCGAAGATGATAATGATGAAAAGGCTATTTCTTTTTTTAAGCGCGCTAAAGAAGTGGTCTACGGTGAAAAAATACAAATTCTGAAAATATCAGATTTTAATACAACAGGTTTGGTGGGCCCCAGTGTTCGCGGCACTGCATTTCATTCTCTTCTCAAGGGTTCGGGAGTAAGCAGAAAAGATACCAACACATCAGGAGGATCTTTTGGTATTGGTAAAAACGCGACTTTTGCTGTCTCTGAGTTACAAACAGTTTTTTATTCTACTCTTTATTGTGATCAGAATACTGGTGACGATTTGTTTTTGGCTCAAGGTAAGAGTGTTTTAATTTCACACGAAAACTCAGACGGGCAGCCTAAAAGATCCATTGGTTATTGGGGAAATGAAAATTTTCAGCCAATTGATAACATGCTGGATGTGCCTGATTGGCTGAAAAGGGAAGAGGTTGGTACATCCATACATGCTATTGGATTTAAAGCCTCACCTACTTGGCAATATCAGATGGCGGCGTCAATTTTAAGCAACTTTTTTCATGCAATTTTAATGGGAGAAATGGAATTTTACATTAAAGACGGTCAAATCTTAATAAACAAAGATACAATATCAGAAGTATTTAGAGATCATAATATCAGGCTTGCCGCTGACCTAAACAACCAACTGGAAGCTCTCGATTTTGCAGAGAACTTATATAGATGCCTAATTTCTGAAGACACTGTAGAAGACATATTACAAATAGATGGTCTTGGGGAGGTTTCGGTTAAAGTTCTTGTTAATGACGGGCTTGATAAAAGGGTGGCAATTATTAGAAACGGTATGCTGATTACCGATAATTTAACAAACTTTGGTGATAGCTTTCGTCGCTTTGCAATGTATAAGGACTTTATTGCGGTAGTTGAACCCAAAAATAAAAAAGGTAAAGCCTTAATAAGGCAGCTGGAAAACCCTAGCCATGATGATCTTTCAGCAGAATGGATTACGGATAAGGCCGCAAAAAGATTGGCCATACGGGCGATGAAAGAATTGAAGGATGGTATTAGAGAAGCAATTAAATCTAAGACATTTACTGAACCTGAAGATGAAACTGATCTTGATGAAATGAATGAGTTTTTTTCAGAGAGTTACGACAGTGATAAAATTCCTGACCCTGAAGCAGAAACTAACCCCGAGATTATTCAATACTCTCCCCCTGCAAGAAAGAAAAAGAAAAAATCTCCGCCTGAACCTGAAATTATTCCGGGTGAAAATGGTGCTGGTGATGGCCCTACACCTGAGCCAAATCCAGATCCGAGTCCACCTAAACCAAATCCGATTCCGGGACCGGGTCCTGGCTCTGAACCGGGGAACAGGGGACTATCGTCTCCTACGGAGTTTTTTGATGTTCGTAATTGTACCCCGTCAGCACAAGTTGGACAGATAGTGCATCATTGCTAAGGTGATGTTTTTGGCTTATCGAAGTGACTGAAAGGAACGGAGATGAGCAAAAAACAGAGTTCAAAAAACGAAGCGGACAAGGTTGTTCGTAACATCAAGCGGCAGACGCGCCGCAAATTCAATTCCGAAGAGAAAATACGGATTGTTCTGGCCGGATTACGCGGTGAACAGAGCATTGCCGAGCTATGCCGCCAGGAAGGCATTCACCAGAACCTGTATTACCGTTGGAGCCGTGAGTTTATGGAGGCTGGTAAGAAGCGCCTGGAAGGCGATACTTTGCGTGAGGCTAGCACCAGTGAAGTCAAAGAACTCCGCAAAGAAAATACGCATCTGAAGGAAGCTTTGGCTGAGGAGATATTAGAGAACCGCCTGCTTAAAAAAAGCGTGATCGAGGATGGGGAGGACGATATATGAGATATTCCGCCGCATCAAAATTCGAAATTATCCGCACCGTAGAAGAAAGCGCCTTAGGCATTCGCCGGACGTGCGAACAGCTCGGTATATCCCGTTCCACATTTTATAACTGGTATGATCGGTATCTGGCTGGTGGTTATGAGGCTTTGGAAGATAAGAAGCCGTGTCCAACTATTGTGTGGAACAAGCTCCCGAATAAAGAGCGCAAAGCTCTGATTGCGCTTGCTCTGGATGAGCCAGAGTTATCGCCTAGAGAACTGGCCGTGCGGTTCACGGAAGATCACGGTTATTTTATCTCCGAGGCCAGCGTTTATCGCATTTTGAAAGATGAGAACCTGCTGACCTCTCCAGCGTGGATTGTGATGAAGGCCAAGGATAAGTTCGACCAACCTACCACGGCCATAAATCAGCTCTGGCAAACGGACTTTACCTATCTGAAGATCACAGGCTGGGGCTGGTATTATCTCTCGACCGTGATGGATGATTACAGCCGGTATATTGTAAGCTGGAGGCTTTGCACCGGCATGGCGGCCAGCGATGTTGCGGCCACGCTTAAAGAGGCTCTGAAGGTGGCTGGGCTGTCCAGAAAGCAAAGGCCGCGCCTCTTGAGCGATAACGGGCCGTGTTATATCAGCGCCGAGCTGAAAGGTTGGCTGGATGAACACGGTATTAGCCATACACGCGGCAAGCCCTATCATCCAATGACCCAAGGCAAAATAGAGCGTTGGCACCGCACAATGAAAGACAAAATCTTGCTGGAAAATTATTACCTGCCAAGCGAGCTGGAGGCGCGCATTGGCGAGTTTATCAATCACTACAACACAAGGAGGTACCATGAAAGCCTGAACAATCTAACGCCGGAAGATGTATGGCTGGGACGGGGTGAAACCATTCTTGAACAGCGCCGCAGAATTAAGGCAAAAACTATGACTTTGAGAAAAAATTTGTATTGGCAGAAAAAAGCTGCCTAAAATGAAACCAAGGAGCCAGAAGCACACCTTATTTTTTTACGCGCGGTGTCCAAAATACCCTGACGACGTACAATTGCTGGTGTGACACTGTTTAGTAAGACATTCAGTTCTCAATCTCAAGAAATCAGCAACGCCGTTCATGCACTGTCTGAAATAGCATACCGAGAGACAACATCCCCATTATTGTTGCCTACAGGTTTATCGATGCATCTTAATAAGCGCAAAAAAAATGTCGTAGGGGTAATGAAAACGACAATCAGCGATATCGTAAAGCAAAGGCTTGGTGAACAAGACAGCAAGTATTCTGACTTGTTATCTATCCTTATTGAACATCATGGCGGGGATGCTGGCCTAATCGAAGAAGATGTCATGTCACTATTGATAGCTGGTCATGAAACGAGCGGAGCAACTCTTTCGTGGTTGTTTTTGCTACTTTCCCAGCATCCCGACGCACTGAGGAACGTACACGATGAATTGGATTCAGTAATTAAAAGTGATTTCCCATCTTTTGATGATTTAAAAAAACTGCCGTATTTGTCAGCTGTTATAAAAGAGACGCTTCGAATGTATCCAGTGGCTTATGCATTGTTCTGCAGGCAGGCCGTTAGTGATATTGAATTAGAAGGAATTTCGATCAGAAAAGGTGATCTTGTGCAGTTATTACCTTATGTCACGCAGCGTGATGAAAGATGGTATGCAAATGCGGATACTTTTCGACCAGAGAGGTTCCTTGGTAAAGAAGATTGGCCGCAATATGCTTATTTTCCATTTGGTGCAGGGCAGAGAGTATGTATTGGGCAGTCATTTGGAATGATGGAGGTTATGCTTACTGCTGCGAGTGTTTTGATGAATCTGACATTAGTGACGAAAAAAGAAAAACCTTTATCAATGCATCCGCGTTTTTCATTGCGTCCCACTGCAGGTACAAAAGTTACTTTTTCTAAACGCGAAAACCATGACTAGAATTTAGTTCTCAATATCAATTTCCACGCCTTCAAAACCTCAAATAATTGGTTTACACTTAGTCGGTCAAGGCGCGCCATTTCATACTCACCACCCTTAATCTGCTGCAAAACCGTTACTGGAAGCGTTGTTCGGGCGGTTCGGAAACCCTCATTTCGCTGGTAGGGTAATTTCTCCGAAAACACCAATCTGCACACTAATCTCTTGTCTTCTAGATTGTCCGAAGTCCACAGCCTGTGCGGGTTTGAAAGAAACTCCATTGTGGTGACAAGTTAAATTTACCGGTTGGTGCGAGATAGCATGGTTGGCCTGTTCATGGCAGGTTATGGCCTTGTTGATTGAAAATATGCACCCAAATGTATTTTATATCTTTGAGCTTAAATATCTGGCCTTTAAAGGAATCCAATTTATTGCGGATTCAGGCAGATCGTGCTTTTTGCGTATTGTTCTTAGAGATTCGAACAATAGCTTTTTCATCTCTTTGATATAAGCGGGGGACGCTCCTTCTTCTATCATTTGGTTTTCAGTATTGCGCCGCCATTCTTCAAGATGAGAGAGTGCTTTTAAATCTTCCTGATCGGCATTAATGCAATCAGAAAATACATAAAAGCATAAGCCCCTGAATCGTAATACATCATCTTCAATGGACTTTATTTGCGATATATTACTTTCTACGTCTGTATAGAAATGCTCTTCGATTATTTTATAGAGAGAGTTTAGCTCAGATAAGATTTCATGCCGTGTGGCATTGGTTGAGCTAGAGTCAAAGAAGCTCTGATAACCATTGTCCATAATATGGTACAAGCCTTCCAGTATATTGATGACTTGCGTATTACATTGAATGTTGAGTTCTTTACTGAACTGATTGGAGGCGTTCAATATATCCTTAATCAGAACACTTATTTCTTTTTTACAAAAATTTAGGTGTAAATCATATGTCTTATACCCTTTATATTGTATTTCCTGGCAATGAAGGCATTCAAATGTAAAGTGCTTAACTGTCTCATAAGGTTCAAGACTCTCTTTTTGTAAAAGGGGCAACCGCTTGTATTGCTTGAGGTCGCTTGATGCATTAACTAATGCGCAAATATCATGACAATGTGTTGGCCAAACTAAGCTTTCTTCATCAGCAAGGCCGGGCGTGCGTTCTGCAAATTCTCTTACTATTTCGGAGGCAATAGGATCATCTGATAACGGTAATTGCGTTTTCGAGTCGTTAAATGTGACATTGAAGCGTTCATGTGCTTTACCGCTCATAATACAATTGGCACATAAATCTTCGGGAAAACTGTCACTGGATGAGAAGATAGGGCCTGTATAGATGTAATCTACAATTCGTTCGCAGCAATCACATCGACATGTGGTTTTTATAAACGAGCCAATTTCATACGGGTTTTTGATTAATCTAAAATGCGGTAATTGATTCACCTTTTATCCTCATGACTTTTTCTTATTACCCTAATGTGTAAGCAATATCAGTTACTGAGTGTATAACTCCTTACAAGAATTATACGCCATGTCATTTCCCTCCCTTCCCAGTAAAAGATGTCAGGTTGGGGGGGCAGCGCTGATAGTGTTTTTGTTCTCTAAACAATGGTTTGGATCTAGGAACGCACAGGGTACGAATTATTCGCTTTCCGGTGTCTTGTGCATTAAGACAAACTTGTTTGGGTAAGGTATAGGCCTCATCTCTTTACCATCCTGTGTTTTGATGATTATCTCAGTATTAGCAGAAGGGGGAGCGTTAAATTTACCCATACACATTTTATATACAAGTTCATTAAACATATCAGTGCAGGCCGCTATCTTGGGTAGGTGGGTGTCCATGCTTTTTTTATTCTCTAATTCTGCGAAATCATATTTGGCATCAACATGAAGCATCACTTTGTCTTGCTTGCATAACTCAAAAGCTTTTTCGTTATAAAACGCCTTTCCGGAGTGAAGGCCATCAATACAAGGTATTGGTATGTGTTTCATATTATTGTTATCTGCAAAAGCCGTTGAACTGAATGTAACAGATGCAATAGCAACGTATAAAAGAGTTTTCATATAGCCTATCCTAACGATTTATAACTTAAATTTATTTGAAACACATTAGAACTATTGTTTGCGTTCGTATAGTGTGTTTAAAACTTATAGTTATTTAAAATTCTCGGGATCTGTTAATGAAAATTGTATTTAATATTCTTCTTTTTGCGCTCGTACTTATTTCTTTTAAGCCCCAACTATCAGTTGCTTCGCCGGAGAATTTAAATACGGATTTTGTTGGTTCATGGACGGCAAATGTTGATGGGCAAACAATTGAAATTTCTTCTTGGTTCCTGGTTGATTTTGCAAGCAACAAATATGGCGGTTTTATTTTATTTCCTGAGCAAGGGTGCAAGATTGTTTTTAATGCACATGAATTAAGTCCTATCGAAAGTTACAAAAAGGCTTTCCCTTTTTTATCTGAAAAGCAACTTGTACAGTCATGGCGTATGACTGTGCGGGGCAAAAAGTATGGCATTAAGAATAGTAATGCATGCAACAATAGGTTTGTTAGTGCTGAATATAACGCAACAATTGGTCTTGTGCATATTCAGGGTAAGGATGCCGTACAAATATACTTTAAGAACAAAGGGTATCGGGCC